>PJUB01000402.1_pt1 | contig 18722 bp, 16 predicted proteins | sample 1512141 | NCBI WGS metagenome assembly PJUB01 (sample SAMN08177677, study PRJNA422409) | Soil metagenome, whole genome shotgun sequencing project. | isolation source: Soil enriched on filter paper: alkali lignin treatment | place: USA: Madison | collected 2015-01-15 | reverse complement strand
GGCTGGGCCGCGAGCGCGATGAAGGTCGGCGCAAAAGTCGGCACGACGAACGCATACACGGCGGGCAGCACCATGTAGTTCGAATACGTGGCGCCGGTGCCCAGGCCGAGCAGTATCACGAGAAAAAAGAGTTGGTACTCCAGTGGGACGAAGAAAGTCCAGTAGGCGAACGGCAACCCCCACAGGATGCCCGACGCGATGTTGCCGAACACCATCTGCCGCAGCCATCGCTCGCCCGCCCCAGGGCGGCTGCGCGTCCGCGCGTAGTACAGCATCGCGCCGAACCGGAAGGCCGCGACGAGCAGCGTCGCCGAAATCCATGCGGCCACCTGCGTACGCGGCACGACCGCCAGCATCACATACGCCACCACGCAGGCCGAGATGACCGAGCCCGCCAGCGCGAACGGGAAGCTGCGCAGGAGGACGGAGAGTTGGACTTCGAAGATGCGTTCGGATTCGGACGGGGAGGAGGGGGCTGTCATGCGCGGTCGGAGTGGAGATCGGACTTCGAATCCAAGAGACTATCTCCGCAGTTGAAAACTACGGAGCTCGAACAATCGGGGGAAGAAGAGTGCAAAAAGCGCGTTCAATCTTTCTGGGGTCGGTGCTTGCCTTCAATATGGAAGGATAAACTTTTATCTTTCGTTGACCTGTGGTGAAACTCATCATTCGCAATGAATTTTCTTCATCATAGAAAAACAAGCCATCCAGACCGTCGCGAACATTGGCATCCGGGTCTCTGAAAGACCTCAATATAAGGCTTAATTCCTTGAACGATGAGTTGTCTCTTTCGATGAAAACCCTTCTTGTCAATTCTGCTGGAATCTTCAATTGGCGGCTGTTGAGGTACAAGAGAGAATCGTTGTTTTCCCATTCTATGTTGCAGGTCGAATCGATTCGATTGCTGTTGGCGAAACCATTAATTATTTTTGAAATGGCTTTTCCATTTGCGGTTGTTTCAAGGTTGATCCATGCTGCGAAGTGATCGCTTCTGCTCCCCGCAAAAGAATTCACGGGAAAGAACAAAATGATCGAGATGAGCCATGCTGCCGTAGCGCAGTGGCTGGATTTGGATTTTGAATTCATAACTTTAATTGGTTTTTGTTTTGTGATCTTTGCCCTTCTCACGGGGAGGTACGCCAATCAATTTATTCAAATCGTCGACATCTAGCTGATCGAGTCCGGGCTCCGCCAGATCTTTTTGGGCTTGACTGAAGTAGGAAACCGGTACGAAGTATCTTAAAAACTTGGAATGCTTGATCGTCTTTTTAATTTTTCTCCCATCCTTTCCATAGGTTTCTACAGTTTGTAGCAGCGACATGTTGAATGGGGAAAACTTGATCTTGTCGTCCTGATTCCCTCCGAGCAGGATGAGATTTCCCGGCCCCTCGTTGCCATACGCGAAGCCTACGTGGTATCCGTGCCCGCTTCTGTATGTAGCAACCGCAATTGCTCCGTATATTGGCTTAGCCAATTCCACGAACAAGGGGTTCCTTATTTTTCCCTTTTCGTCCATTTCGTAGAAGCCGTGAGCACGGCCGAGAGCGGCTCGGCGGTCTCGAAAGCCGGTGTTAGTTACCGGATAGCCGGATTTCGACAGGCACCAGTTGGCAAAGGCGGCGCACCACGCCATGTTCGAGAGAGATCTTGATCCATCTCCCACTTCAACGTGGTAGTCGATCTCCCTTTCAATCACTTCCTCTCGCTGTCCATATCTGAGCTTGGCTTCTGCAATCGCTATGGCCATCCACGGTGCCCGGCCCGGTATTGGATGGATCAATGCCAAAATCTTTCCGACTCCTTCTTTGGAGCGTACCGAATCCGAAACACCCTGGCCGAGCAATGGTGCTGGCGGCGGGGAATTCAATGCTCTGGAATTTTTCGCCGAGAGGGCCGGGGCTGTAGACAACGATTTTTTGGTAGCCGAGGGCGCTGTTGCTGATGGAATTTTCTTGCTGATCCCGCTGATCAACAGCACTTCACCCGGGAAAATTCTGTCGCCGTCTAAATTGTTGTTGGCTTTGATGGTGGCAGTGCTGGTGCGATAGAGCTTCGCAATCTTGGAAAGATTGTCTCCGGGCTGGACCACGTACCGGATCGATTTTTCATTTGCCATCGTCGAGCTATTGATCTTTTCCGACCCCGCAACGCCCTTCCATTTCCTGAACTTCGCCAGCAGGTTGAAATCCTTGCCCGTCTCGCCGCCGACAGATCCAATCTGCACCGGCTCCTTGGCTTTGGGACTGATCACCTTGACGGCCACGGTCGAGCTGTCCGCCGGATGAATCACCGGAGGAAACCGCCCGGTGGCGTCCGACTTCAACCTCTCCTCGCCGTTTTCCCTCTGCAGAATGATTTCCGCATCAGGCACGGGCTGGCTGCCATCCGTCGCGTTGATCCTGCTCACGGCCACCCATGTCTCCTTGCGGGTTTCCGGCCGTGCGTGAAAGCCTTCGATCGTCGCGATGCTGTCGACGATCTTTTCAATCTCGGCGCCGGTGCATTCGTTGATCTTTCTGTTGGCCGGTATGCCGCTCGTCCTGAGCAGGTCGTCGATGTATTTCCCGGTGTTGTTCTCGTGCTTGGGCGCGTAGTCGGGAATGGCCTCCGGAATGGTCCGTTCGCCGTGCATGCGCTTCAGGTTCGCCTTCAGCTCGGCTCGACCCGCGTCTTCGTCGGGGAATATCAGGAATGTCCTGCCCGACCGGGTGGTGGCGAACCCGACGTAGCCCCGCGCTTTTTTCGGCGCAGGCAGGCCGTTCACCATCCGGGCTGTCAGGTCCCCGGGGTTGTTGATGCGCCATGGCAGCGTTCCGCCCGAGCGCAGCAAGTGCCGGCCGTCTTCGCAGATGAACTCGGCGACTTCGATGTTGGGGTGGTAGGTGGCGGATATCAGCTTGGGCATGGTCGTTTTTTTTCTGTTCAGTCCGGCCCGTTCAGGTAAGCCTGCACGGAGGACTCGGAGAGAAAGTGGTCGGGGCCCGCAATGCCGCCAGGAGGTGCGTACTTCGAGCCCTCGAGATCCGGCGGGTCGTCGTCCAGACCGTCGCTGTCCTCGGGCCCGGCTGCATCGGAGTCGTCGTCACGCGTGCTGGTCGTAGGAACCTCGCTCCAGTCCCAGGCCTCCTCGCCCACGATCAGCACGGCCTCGTCGGGCGTGTCGAATTCGATCCGGGGCAGCCGGCCGTCCTCGGGGATGACGCCTTCGGCCCTGGTCTGCTGCTTCTCGTCGACGATCCGGTAGGGCAGGCCGGTCATGGCCATGTGCCCGAACACTTCGTCGCTGCCCAGTGGCGCGAAGCGCACGCTGTACTTGTCGTCGTGGCTCACGCCTTCCATTCGCTGGAGCTTGGCCATGTCCATCGGGCCGGCGTAGCTGTGGGTGCGCGCATGTTCACGCCACAGGCCTTGGGTGCCATGCACGATGCCGGCGCGGTTCCACTTGGTGAAGCTGCCGCCGCCGCTGACCACGATCTCTTCCCGGGCGGTGATGCTGATCCGGTCGGCCTCCTGCTTGATGTCGAGCTTGGCCAGCAGGTTGATGCTGTTCTGCAGGGCGACGATGTCGATGCCGGCGGTGGCGGCAGTCAGGCGGATGGCCTTGTAGGCGAAGAGTCGCGCGGCTTCCCTGACGCTGACCAGGAAGCTCCTGCCCGCGCTGATGCTGGTGTGGCCACCGCTGCTCAGTGCGTTGTGCGTGATGCTGGCGATGTGGGTGGCGCCGGCCGCGGTGCTCTGGATGCCGGCCGCGCTGGCGAGCACGAGGTGCGGCTCGCGGAGCTCGGGAAACGTGCCGTGTTCCGAGCCGCCCTTGATGGCGTCGTTCTGTTCCTTGAGAGCTTGCGTGACCGCGTCCTGGTCGCCCGCTTCGTGCGCCTTGGCCTCCTGCGCGGTCCGGCTCTGGCGCTCGTGCAGGTCGCGCGCCGCCGTCAGGCGGGCGACGGTCTCCCCGAGGTCGGTGATGTGCGCTTGCGCATCGGGGCGCGCCTCGGTGGTGAGCAGCAGTCCCTTGGCGGCGCGAACCGACGCATGGCCGTCCGTGCGCAGTTCCGCGCCTTCGCCCCGGTCATCCTCGCGGCCTTCCGTGCCGTCGATGCGCCCGATGTGGCCAAGGCTCAGGCTGCTGCAGAGGTGATCGCTCTTGAGTTGCGCCTGGATCTTGCCGGGGTGGTCGTCCAGTGCCAGGTGGTTGCCGCGCGCGCCGCCTGCACGGCCCGAGCCGTCGTTGGCACGCAGTTCGCGGCTGCGGATGCCTGACAGGTTCGCCTGGTCGGGCAGGCGCCATGCAGGCATGTTCGTGGCGTTGAACACGCGCCCGGTGACGATGGGGCAGTCGGGGTCGCCGTTCAGGAAATCGACGACGACCTCATGCCCGACGCGGGGCAACGCCGCCGTGCCGAAGGTGTCGCCCGCCCAGGACATCGACACGCGCACCCAGCAGCTGGAGTTCTCGTTGCGCGCGCCAAGGCGATCCCAGTGGAACTGCACCTTGATGCGGCCGTGCCGATCGGTCCACGTCTCTTCGTTCTTCGGGCCGACCACGATGGCTGTCTGCGGCCCCCGCGTGCGAGGCCTCGGCGTGACGCGCCGGGGCCGCCATGCATGGTCGGCAGGTTGCGCTTCGAAGGCAAAGCGCTGGACGGAACCTTTGCCGGCACCTGCGCCTTCGCTGGCCTGGATGTTTTCCTGCAGTTCGTACTCGACGCTGGTCAGCAGGTACTTGCGGTTCTGGTCGTCCCTCGGGTGATTGGCGAGTTCGAAGACATGGCCCGGCGCCAGTTCGCGCCTGTTCGAGCGCCCGCTTGCGACGCAGCGTTCGCTCAGCTGCTCTTCGGTGCGAATGCGCGTGTGGATCTCGCCGTCATCGTGCTGCGTATAGCCGCCGGGCCATTCGTAGCATTCGAAGTCGTCGTGCGTGTGCCCGGCTGGTGCTTGCCGCTGGCTCGAGAGATCGGCCGCGGGCTTGAGAAAGTCGTAGTCGTCGGTGAAGTGAAGGCCGGAGCGCACTTCTTCACCGGGCTTCCATTCGAAGATGCGCTCGCCCGGGTTGGCGCGGTTGCCGCCGGTCATGCCCGCCTTCTCCGACGGATGGAAGCGCACCGTCTCGCCGCCCGGCAGTGGGTCGGCCGCGGCTGCGATGTCGTCGGCGAGCACCAGAACGTGGCGCTGCGCCTCGTGCCTGAAGTAGTAGCAGATGCCTTCCAGTTCGCACAGGCGAGAGACATACGAGAAATCGCTCTCGTGGTACTGAACGCAGTAGTCCCGCACCCGGTATTCGCGGCTGAGCCGTTGCTCCACCGGATAGCCGTAGCGGCCGAGCACTTCGGCGAGGATGTGGGGAACCGACTTGCCCTGGAAGATGCGGAAGTCGCTTCGAAGCGTTGCGAGCCACAGCCACGGGCGCAGCCTCATGCGGTAGAAGCTCTGGCGGGCGTCCACTTCGGTCAGCCCGAAGAATGCCGTGATGCCGCCCAGGTAGCGCATGTCGCCGCTCTCGGTCTGCACTGCCACGGTGGCGGGCTTTCCGAGCAGCATCTTCGCGTCGATGCCGTTGCTGTTGCCGAGCAGGTCGACTTCGAAGTCGTAGAGCCGGCTCAATGCCTCGCGCCCCGCCAGCCGGTGAAACTGAAGCGCCTCTCCCAACGGCGTCTGAATGGTGACCCGGCGCGTCATGGCAAAGCCGGGCCATCGAAGATGGACATTGGTGGTTCCTCCCTGATATCGCGGCCGCTTCAGTCGCAATCGGCCATTGGTTTTTGCGGAGTATGAAAGCGCTCGGGGTTTCCCCGGTGCCCGTTGCGAGATACGCCGCGGATTCGTGAATGAGTACACGTGCCTGTGTGCGCCTGCAAGCATTGGCAATCTGTGTGAGCCGAATGTGCGCGTGGCGGCAAGACTTGTCGCGTGCTCATGGTTTTCCCGAAGCTGGTGCATGCGCTCGTGCCGCATGCACCGCAATGTCGCTGGGCGCGCGCGAGGGGAACTATTTTTTAGTTCGCCCGTTGCGAAAAACGGTGCTTGGTGCGCGCGCACCGCACTCCTAGCATTCGCCTCGCTGCCTCACATGCCTTCGTCCGCATCGCAAGGCGGCACACAAGAGCCGAACGACTTCACCTCATCGCATCGAAGAAAAGGAATCCGACATGGCCAACCTCCGCGACCCGGGTCGCCGCAGCCTTCTCAAGACGTCGCTCATCGCGGGCGGGCTCTCCGCCGGCGGACTGCTCTCTGTCGACGCCTTCGCGCAGGGCAAGGCGCGCATCAACATGCAGCTGGGCTGGATCGTCGGCGGCAACCAGATCGGCGAAGTGGTCGCCAAGCGCATGGGCTTCTACGAGCAGGAGGGCATCGACTTCGCGATCCAGCCCGGCGGCCCGAACATCGACGGCGTGGCCATCATCGCCTCGGGCCGCTACGAGGTGGGGCAGGTGTCGTCGAGCCCGTCGATCATGCTGGCGGTGTCTCAGGGCCTGCCGATCAAGTGCTTCGCGGTGGGCGCGCAGAAGCACCCCTACACCTACTTCTCGCTCGCCAGGAACCCGGTGCGCAAGCCGGCCGACCTGATCGGCAAGCGCGTGGGCATTCCTTCGACGGCAGCCATTCTTCTGCGCGCGCTGCTGGCCAAGAACAAGATCGCCGAGAAAGACGTCAAGGTGGTCTCCATCGGCGCCGACATGTCGCCGCTGCTCACCGGCCAGGTCGACGTGGTGACGGGCTGGCTCACCAACACCACCGCCATCAAGGTGCTGGGCCCCGACATCGCCTCGCTCACGCAGTGGGACGCGGGCGTGCGCCTCTATGCGCTGCCTTACTACGCATCGACCAAGACGCTGGAGACGCAGCCCAAGGTCATCGAGGCCTTCCTGCGCGCCACCGCCAAGGGCTGGCATTACGTGCGCGCCAACCGCGATGCGTCGGTCGACATGCTGGTGAAGGAGTACCCGAACCTCAAGCGCGAGGACGAGCGCGTGGCGGTCGACGCGATGCTCGAATACGCCTTCGGCGGCCTCGCGCAGACGCAGGGCTGGGGCGCGATGGACCCGGCCGTGTGGCAGGAGCAGATCAACACCTACGCGGAGCTGGGCCAGTTCACCGCGCGCACGCCGAAGGTGGAAGACGTGATCTCGCTCGACGCGCTCAAGGCCACCGCCGCCGCGCGCGCCATGAAGGGCTGACGCGCCATGGCCGCCGTTCTCAGTACACCACCCGCCATCGCCTGCCGCGACATCGGCGTGCGCTTCTTCACCGAGCGCCGCGACGTCACCGCCATCAAGAGCCTGGACCTCGACGTGGCGCAGGGCGAGTTCCTCACGCTGCTGGGCCCCTCGGGCTGCGGCAAGTCGACCTTCCTGCGCGTGGTGGCCGACCTGCTGCAGCCGAGCAAGGGCCGCATCGAGGTGCTGTCTTCCACACCGCAGGCCGCGCGGAAGAACCGCGACATCGGCTTCGTGTTCCAGGACGCGGCGCTGTTGCCCTGGCGCACCGCGCTGCAGAACGTGGAACTGCCGCTGCAGGTGGGCGGCGGCGCAAGCCGCAAGGGCCGCCGCTCGCCGCGGGAGCTGCTCGAACTGGTGGGCCTGAAGGACCGCCTGAACGCTTTTCCGCACGAGATGTCGGGCGGCCAGCGGCAGCGCGTGTCGATTGCGCGCGCGCTGGCCAGCGATCCCAAGATCCTGCTGATGGACGAGCCCTTCGGCGCGCTCGACGAGATCACGCGCGACAGGCTCAACGAAGAGATCCTGCGCGTGTGGCGCGAGACCGGCGTGACCATCCTCTTCGTCACCCACAGCATCCACGAGGCGGCCTTCCTCGGCCAGCGCGTGCTGATGCTGGCCGCCAACCCCGGCCGCGTGCGCGAGATCGTGCCGGTGGAGCTGCCCGCCGAACGCACGCTCGAAATGCGCGAGACCCCCGAGTTCGTCCGACTCACGAGCCACCTGCGGCGCGTGCTGGAAACCTGCTGAGGCCGAAGCCATGAATACCCGTTCCATCGATACGACCGTGCCCGGGGCGCCGGGCGCCATCGGCGCGCCGCCCTCGGCCGATCCCGAATACCTCGCCTGGGCCGCCGCGCGGCAGAAGCGCATCTGGCGCCGCCGCATCCTGCCGGCGCTGGGCATCGTCGGGCTCATCGCCCTGTGGTGGCTGGTGATCGTCGCGTTCGGCGTCAAGCCCTTCATCGCGCCCACGCCGTGGGCCGTGCTGGAAACGCTGTACGCCAAGCGCGAAGTGCTGCTCGACAACCTGCTGCCCACGGCCTTCGAGGCGGCTGGCGGCTTCGTGCTGGGCAACCTCGCGGCCATCGCCGTTGCGACGGTCTTCGTGCACAACAAGACGCTGCAGGACATCTTCTTTCCGGTGGTGCTGATGTTCAACGCCGTGCCGCTGGTGGCCAAGGCGCCGGTGCTGGTGCTCATCATGGGCAACGGCGTGGAGCCGAAGATCACCATCGCCGCGCTGGTGTGCTTCTTCCCCACGCTGGTGAACATGGTGCGCGGGCTGGAGTCGGTCAACCCGCAGGCGATGGAGCTGATGCGCGTGCTGTCGGCCAGCAAGACCGAGATCTTCTTTCGCCTGCGCCTGCTGAATGCGTTGCCCTACCTGTTCTCGGCCCTGCGCATCGCGGCGTCGATGTGCGTGATCGGCGCGGTGGTGGGCGAATGGGTGGGTGCCACGGTGGGCATCGGCGCCATGATTCTGCAGGCCACCTTCAACTTCGATTCGCCGCTGCTCTACGCCGCGATCGTGATGAGCGCAACGCTCTCGGGCCTGTTCTTCCTGCTCGTGACGCTGGCCGAACGCTGGGTCATCCGCTGGCAGCCGGAGGCCGCGCCCTGACCGTTCGGGCGCATTCCAAAAACACAACCAGACATTTCAACAGGAGATTTCTATGAGCCGTATTGGCGACTGGATGCAGGAGCCCGCGCACGACGTTCGCGTGGCAGCCGAATCGGACGTGGTGGTGGTCGGCGGCGGCCCCGCCGGGCAGGCCGCGGCATTGGCAGCCGCGCGCAACGGTGCGAGCGTGACGCTGCTGGAGCGCTACAACCACCTGGGCGGCCTGGCCTCGGGCGGCATGGTGCTGGTGCTGGACGACATGTGGGACAGCCACCAGCAGGAGATTTCGGTGCGCGGCATCTGCCTGGAAATGATCGAGCGCATGTCCGCGCTCGGCCTGGCCGAGTACCCGCGCCAGCAGGACTGGGGCACGCTGCCCGAATCGGTGCGCCGCTGGAAGCGCTGGGGCACCTACGACTTCCACAGCAAGGAGAAGCCGCACCCCATCTGCTTCGCTGCCGCCTTCGACCCCGATGCGTGGAAGCGCACGTCGCTGGAGATGGTGCTGCAGGCCGGCATCGACCTGCGGCTGCATTCATGGTTCTCGCGCACGCTGGTGGAAGACGGCAAGGTCAGGGGTGTGGTCTGCGAAACCAAGGGCGGGCGCGAAGCCATCCTGGGCAAGGTGGTGATCGACACCACCGGCGACCTCGACGTGGCGGCATCGGCCGGTGCGCCGCACATCAGCGGCAGCTACATCGTGACGACGGTGTTCCGCCTCGGCGGCGTCGACACCGAGGAAGCCGAACGCTTCGAGCGCGAGGAGCCCGTGGCCTGGCAGGCGCTGGACCGCGAGATCAAGCACATGCTCGGCGGCGCCTGGGAAGCATGGTGGCTCAAGACGCCGCTGCCGGGCGTGGTGTGGTGCAACTGCCCGCACATGCCGGGGCTCGACGGCCTGAAGGTGAGCGACCTGACGCGCGCCGAGGTGCAGGGCCGCGCCACCATCCACAAGGTGATCGAGTTCGTGCGTGCCCATCTGCCGGGCTTCTCGAAGTGCGTGCTGATCGACATGGCACCGCAGACCGGCATCCGCCAGACCCGACTGCTCGAAGGCGCCTACGTGATGACCAAGGAAGACGTGGCCCAGCGCACGCGCTTCGAGGACAGCGTGGCGCGCGGGCGCGACTACTACTACCCCTACCGCACGCTGCTGCCGCGCAGCGTCGAGAACCTGCTGGTGGCCGGGCGCCACTACTCGGCCACCTCGGCGGCGCAGAAGATCTCGCGCGAGATTCCGCCTTGCATGGCGATGGGCGAAGCCACCGGCACCGCCGCGGCGCTGGCCCTGAACGCCGGCGTGACGGTGCGCGAGGTCGACATCGCGAAGCTGCAGAAGACGCTGCGCGCCCAGGGCGCCGACCCCGGCGACCAGAAGGGGCCGAACGCCGACGTGCCGGCCATCGCCCGTTCTTTCGCGAAGGAGGCCGCATGACGATCGCTGCCGATGCACTGCCGCTGGACGGCATCCGCGTGATCGACTTCACGCAGGTCATGATGGGCCCGGTCTGCACGCAGATGCTGGCCGACCACGGCGCCGACGTGATCAAGGTCGAGCGCAAGGGCGCGGGTGACCTGAGCCGCTCGACCTTCGCGCCGGTGGCGGGTGAAGACAACCCGATCTTCTGCAGCCTCAACCGCAACAAGCGCAGCGTGGAAATCGACCTGCGCGACGCGGCGCAGATGGAGCTGGTGAAGGCGCTGATCGCCGGCGCCGACGTGGTCACCAACAACTTCCGCGCCGGCGTGATGGAGCGGCTGGGCCTGGGCTACGAAGACTGCAAGCGGCTCAACCCGCGCATCATCTACGCGGTGGGCACCGGCTTCGGCGAGACCGGCCCCTATGCCCACAAGGGCGGCCAGGACGTGCTGGCCCAGGCGCTCACCGGCGTGATGGCGCGGCGCGCCGACGCCTCGGTGCCGGTGTCGATCTACCCGACTGCGCTGGCCGACTACACCGCCGGCATGCACATGGTGCAGGGCATCCTGCTGGCGCTGCTGCAGCGCGAGCGCACGGGCGAGGGGCAGAAGATCTCGGTGTCGCTCTACAACTCCATGCTGGCCATGCAGATGCAGGAGGCGGCCATGGTGATGATGGAAGACTCCGAGGTGAACTGGGCCGCCATGCCGCTGTCGGGCGTGTTCGACACGCAGACCGGGCCGCTGGTGCTGGTGGGCGCTTTCAAGGCCAACCCGCTGCGCGACATCTGCACCGCGCTGGGCATCGAAGACCTGTCGCTCGATGCGCGCTACGCCACGCTGTCGGCGCAGTTCGAGAACAAGGCGGCGCTGCATGCGATCTTCCACGAGCGCTTTGCGAGCAACACGCGCGAGCACTGGCTTGCGAAGCTCGAAGAGCAGGACCTGCTCTCAGCCCCCGTGCGCGACATGCGCGAGGCGCTGGTCGATCCGCAGACGCTGCACAACGCGATGATCCTCGAGGGCGGCACGCCGTCGGGCCGTGCGCTGAAGTTCATTGCCAGCCCCATCCACATGTCGGGCGCCAGGGCCGGCCTGCGCCGCGCGCCGCCCAGGCTCGGGCAGCACACGGCCGAGGTGCTGGCCGAGGCCCGCGCGCTGATCGAGGAGGCCGATGCATGAGCGTGCTCTACGAAGTCATCGACCACGTCGCCACGGTCACCATCGACCGGCCGGAGGTGCTCAACGCGGTCGACCTGCCGACGGAGGCCGAATTGCAGCGCATCTGGAGCGACATCGAGTCGCGCAGCGACATCCGCGCCGTGGTGCTGACCGGCGCGGGCGAGCGCTCGTTCTGCGCGGGCGCCGACCTGAAGAACACCTCCAACCTCAAGGGCGTGGACTACTGGGCGGCGGCGCGGCCAGGCGGCTTCGGCGGCATCGCGCTGCGCGAGACGCTCGACGTGCCGGTGATTGCGCGCGTCAACGGCCTCGCGCTGGGCGGCGGCTTCGAGATGGTGCTGGGCTGCGACATCGTCGTGGCCTGCGAGGAGGCCAGCTTCGGCCTGCCCGAGCCATTGGTCGGCCGGCTTCCGCTGGACGGCGGCATGCTGCTGCTGCAGCGCCAGATTCCCTACCGACAGGCCATGGGCATGATGCTCACCGGCCAGCGGGTGAAGGCGCAGCGCGCGCTGGAAATGGGCCTGGTCAACGAGGTGGTGCCGCGCGCCGAACTCGACACGGCCGTCAACCGCTGGGTGCAGCAGATGCTGGCCTGCGCGCCGCTGTCGCTCAAGGCCATCAAGCAGGTGGTGCGCCGCACCGGCACGCTGGCGCCGGCCGAGGCGCACCGCGTGCGGCTGCCGGCGCTGGTGGCGGCACTGCAGTCGCAGGACGCCGACGAGGGCGTGCTGGCCTTCCAGCAGAAGCGCAAGCCGCAGTGGCTGGGCCGCTAGGCCGGCCGCGTCAGCGAAGGTACGTGCCATGCCCCACGTCATCACCGGCGCCTGCATCGACATCAAGGACGGCGCCTGCGTCAAGTGCTGTCCGGTCGATTGCATCTACGAAGGCGAGCGCACTCTGTACATTCACCCGGATGAATGCATCGACTGCGGCATTTGCGTGTCCGCCTGCCCCACGCAGGCGATCTACGAAGACCTTCGGCTGCCGCCCGAAATGGCACATTTCACGGCCATCAACCGCGACTTCTTCGCGACCGCCGTCAGCGGGCTGGGCTCGCCCGGCGGAGCGGCCGACACCGGGCCGGTGGCCTGCGACCACCCCGGCATCGCCCTGGAGCGCGCGAGGCCGGCCGGATGAGGCCTGCGCGCGAGGGAGGGCCGGCTGATGCACGCCAGCATCCTCAAATACTTCATCGAAGTGGCGAGCTGCGGCTCGGTGCGCAAGGCTTCGGAGCGGCTCTACGTCGCGGCGAGCGCGGTCAACCGGCAGATCCACAAGCTGGAAGACGAACTGGGCGTGGAGCTGTTCGACCGCATGCCCAACGGCCTGCGCCTGAATGCGGCCGGCGAGCGCCTGCTCAAGCACGCGCAGGAGACGCTGCACCAGTACCAGGTGATGCGCACCGAGCTCGACGCGCTCAAGGGCGAGCGCACCGGCCACGTGAAGGTGGCGGCCATGGACTCGTTCTTCGAGGAGCTGCTGCCTTCGGCGGTGGAAGACTTCCTGCAGGTGTTCCCGGCCGTCACGTACACCATCACCGCGGTGCAGCCGATGGACGTGCCCCAGATGGTGATGTCGGGCCAGGTCGACGTGGGCATGACCTTCGTGAGCCGGCTGCCCGGCGGCGTGGCGGCGGTGGCGCTGGCCAACCTGCCCATCGGCGTGGTGATGCCGCCTGGCCATCCGCTGGCCAACCATGCGCGCGTGTCGCTGAAGGAGTGCGCGCGCTATCCGTTCCTGCGATCGAGCTCGCACCCGGTCATCAGCGCCGCGCTGTCGCCCGAGTTCGCCGCGTTCTGGGACGACATGGAGCCGGCCGCCACCTGCAATTCGACGCCCATGCTCAAGCGGCTGATCATGGCCGGCAAGGGCATTTCGTGCTTCTCGAAGATCGCCTTCATCGAAGACCTCAAGCGCGGCGACCTGATCTGGCGGCCCTTCGAGCTGCCGGCGCTCGACCAGCTGCAGGTCGGCATCGTGGTGCCGTCGCAGCGGGTGCTGCCGCACGTGACGCAGAACTTCGTCGGCCGCATGGCGCGCCGGCTGACCCAGCTGGAGATCGCAGCCGCCGCCGTGTGAACGCGGGTGGCGGGTGCGCCCGTTTTTCAACCCAAGGAGACACGACGACATGAACGATCTGAAGGACAAGGCGGTACTGGTCACGGGCGCGAGCACCGGCATAGGCGCGGCGGTGGCGCGCGCGCTGGGGCAGGCCGGCGCGCGGGTGGCGGTGCACTACCGAGGCAGCGCAGACGAGGCGCGCAACGTGGCGCGCGACATCGAGGCCGCCGGCGGGCGCGCGCTGCTGGTGCAGGCCGACGTGACCGACACCGCCGCCGTCGACCGCATGGTGAAGACGGTGCATGCCGAGTTCGGCCGCATCGACGTGCTGGTCAACAACGCGGGCGGCTTCGTGAAGCGCTCGCCCATCGTCGATGCGGACGACGACTACATCGACGCGGTGTTCCGCCTCAACGCGCGCTCGGTGGTGGCGGTGAGCCGCCGCGTGATTCCGCTGATGGCCGCCGGTGGCGGCGGCGCGATCATCAACGTGACCACGCAGGCCGCGCGCACCGGCGGCGGGCCGGGCGCGGGGCTCTACGCGGCGTGCAAGGGCTTCGTGTCGACCATCACGCGCACCATGGCCAAGGAACTGGTGAAGGAGAATATCCGCGTCAATGCGGTGGCGCCGGGCGTGATCGAGACGCCTTTTCACGACGGGCATTCGAGCCCCGAGGTGCTGAAGAACTTTGCCAACGCCATTCCCATGGGGCGGCTGGGCACGGCCCAAGAGTGCGTCGGCGCCTTCCTGTTCCTGGCGAGCGAGGCGGCCAGCGGTTATGTGACCGGGCAGGTCATCGAGGTCAACGGCGGGCAGGTGATGCCCTGATGGCCGTGCGCGCCGCTCAGCTCAGGTCGACGTAGCCGCCCAGCTTGCCGCAGTGCAGGCAGCCGAACACGAACACCGCGAAGCTGCGTTCGCGCGAGGGCGTGTCGAGCAGCCATTGCCAGCCTTCGCCGGCATCGAGGTGCGCGTCGCCGCAGGTCTCGCGCACGAAGTCGGCGGCCGGCTCCGACGCCAGCAGCGCGCGGTCGACGTGCTCGATCTCGCCGAGGAAGCGGCCGGCGTCGTTGCAGTGCGCCCACCATCGCTCCTGCTGCCAGCTGAAGAAGCTGGGCGTGCGTTGCGACACTTCTTCGATGATGCGCATGGGCAGCTCGACCTCGCCCATGCCCACGCCGGCCGCGTCGTTGAATTCGCCTTCGAACTTCGCCGCGGCCGAGCCGTCGGCGATGCACCACGGGCAGAAGTGCGATTCGTCGCCGATGGCGTAGAAGCTGCCGTCGTAGATGTAGCCAGTGGCCTGGCCGCAGCACTGGCAGGTTTCGCCGGACGTGCGCATCACGCCCGCTTCGAACGGATCGGCGTAGTAGCGGAACACGGGTAGCGCACGCGCGGGATCGGGCTGCACGGCCTCCGGCACGCGGGCCTGGTCAATGGCCGCCTGCAGGTCGCAGGCATACGGCGCAGCAAATTCGCCGGTGTGCACGTCGAACAGCAGGATGTCTTCGGCGATGTTGCCGCTCGCGGGGTCGCGGCGCACGAAGAGCTGGCGGTACATCGAGTAGTCGTGCGCAATGCTGATGCCGTCGCGCGGAAAGCGCGCGTCCTGCAGCGCGAGCCGTGTGTAGTGGAGAACATCTTCGGCGGTGCGCTTCATCTGCTTGCGGTCGCTGCTGTCGAAGACCGGATGCAGCTGCCACTCGGCATCGCGTTTGCGCGGGTCGCCGAAGCTGCCGCCGTTGGACGCGGCATAGCGGCTTCGCAGGATCGGGGGCAGGGCGGCGCCCAGTTTTTCTTCGAGCGCGCGCAGTGCGCTTTCGGGTGCGGGTAGGGGCTGAGTGTGTCGATTCATGGAGACGAATGAAGGACCGGGTTGCAGTATGCCGAACACCGCGCGGCCGTTCGAACGCCTTCTAGAATCGTCCTCGCATTTCTTCTTGCGGCTGCATGCGGCTCGCCCGGAGCGCAACGCTCCTCCTCACGTTTTTTCCTTTTGATGCCTTCCAGATTTCGACTCGCTCTTTCTTCCTTTTTTCTTACCCTGTCCGCTGCCACCGTCTGCGCCGCATCCACGCCTCAGCTCGTGCGCGTGCCCGAATCCGAGTCCGAGCGGGCGACGCAAGCTTCACAGGTTCCGGCGCTCGACCGCGCCGTGACCGATTTCGCCGGCCTGGCCTCCGGCTCCTACTATTGGCCTGAAGGCCTGCTGGCAGAACAGCTGATCGCGGGACTGGCATCGCGGCGCCACCGGCAGCAGCAGGCGCTGCCGGACGGCAAGCGTCTGCTGTCGTCGTACCGCTTGCCCAACGGCGGCAGCGAGCGCTCGGCCCTGCTGGTGGACGACCGCAGCGGCGAGGTGCTCGCCGCCGCGCTGGCGCACCGCGAATGCGGTGTGAAGTCGTCGTCCACCGGTTGTCGCGACGACCAGCACGCGGTGCTGTCCATCTTCCTGCGCCCCGGTGTCGATCGCGCACAGGCGCAGCCGCTGGTCGACTGGAGCCGCACGGTGCCGAAGGAAGACCTGGACTCCGGCAAGGAAGAGAAGTTCGAGAAGACCGAGTACACGACCATGGACGCCGCGCACACCAACGCCCGGCCGGTCGCGCGGCCAAAGGGCTTTTCGCAGTCCGTGCCGCTGTATCCGAGGGCTGTGCTGCACTACACCGGACAGGACGCCCTGAGCGACGCGAAGGCCAGGCGCGTGCTGCGCCTGCAGACCGTCGACACCGTGGCGCAGGTGCTCGACTTCTACAAGAAGCTGTCGCCGCCGCTCGAGGGCATGCAGTCTGAAGCGGACGAGCGTTCGGGGTACGTGCTCGGCAGCCTCAAGGGCACCGCCTTCTCCGTCAACGCCAAGGTGCCGCGCGACATGCCGGCCATCACCAACATCGAAATCGAGATCGCCGAATGAGCGCGCTGTTTCCAGGGAAGACACTGGCCTCGCTGCTGCTCGCCTGCGCGCTCGGCGCCTCCGTGCACGCGGCGCCCGTCACCACCGAACTGCCTCCGCCCCGGCTGAAGCTCAGCGAACAACCCAAGATCCGCAGCGCCGTGATTGCCATGGTCGGCTATGCGCGCGGCAGCTACACCGATGGCGACAGGCTCATCGCGGCGCAGGTGCTGGACGGCATGCGCTCGCGCTTCGACGTCACGCGCACCGTGTGGCCCGACGGGCGCACGGTGATCGCGTCGGTGAGCGGCGAAGGCCACGGCGAGGAGCGCTCCGCGCTGCTGCTCGACGGCGAAGGTCGCCTGCTGGCGATCGGCCTGGTCAACGGCCACTGCCGCGATTCCACCAAGCGCGACGAACCCAAGGTGTGCAACCCCGACCCCCAGGCCGTGCTGACGATCTTCCATCCCGCCGACGCCAGGCCCTCGGATGCCGAACCGCTGATTGCATGGGCCAAAACGCTGCCTTCGTACCACGCGCTCATGGCCGAGAGCGATGACCCCGCCGAAGCAGCGGCTGCGCAGAAGATCGCCACCGTCGAATACATCGCGGGCCAGCCGACGGCGCCGGGGTGGCGCGATGCGGAGCTCCCGGCGGGTTTTCCGGCTTCGTTGAAGCCGCTGCTCGTGCAGGCGGGGGAAGTGAACAGCACCGCCAGCGCCGGCAAGATCGTGATACCCAAGGGGCTGGCCGGCAAGCCGATGTACACCGACCGCGAGAACGCCGAGCTCAAGGGCGCCCGCTGGCCCGATGCCGAGGTGACGCTGCGCAGCTACGCGGCATTCGACGACCTGGTCGCCACCTACCGCGAACTGGCCAAGGGCGCGACCCTGGAAGCCGGCAACAGCGAGCGCGAGGCCGTGTTCAGCGGCACCGACGGCGCGGGCCGCTACACCGTGCGGCTGCGCGATGCGAAGGAAACCGGCGTGTTCATCACGGTGTCGAGCTGGAAACGCAAGTAGCGATGCGCAGCCAGGGCCAGCGCGACTGGTAGTCGCGCGCCTTCGCGTTGAACATCTCCGGCATCGGCAGCAGCGGATTCATGCGCAGGATGCCGGCGGCCAGGTCATCGAGCCCGTCGGGCGCGTAGAGCGAGCCGTCGGCCAGGTCGATGCCCACGCGGGTGCAGGCGATGAGGTAGCGGTCGATGCCGTCGCGCGCGGACCGCAGGCGCGGGTACGGCGCCTTGAAGCGCTGTTCGTACCAGAGGTGCACGCGCGCCTGGTTCTTGACCTCGACGGTCGCGCCCAGGTCGGCGACGGCTTCGTGCACGCGGCGGATGACGGCGTCTTCAGCATCCCATGACAGGTCGCTGTCGTCGAAGTAGAAGACGTCGTAGTCCTTCACGCCCCAGCCCGGCGGCCGGCCGGCAGTGTGGTTCCAGGTGGCCTGGAACAGGCAGCCGGCGGTAAGGAAGCCCTGTTTCAGGCCGAGGCCGGGGAGGCGTTTTGCGAGCGCCGCATTGACGGGGTCCTGCATCGCCTGCGCGACGAGGTCGTCGGGCGTCAGCGCCAAGGCGATCAGCCGATCTCGGCGATCAGTTCGATTTCCACGCAGGCGCCCATCGGGATCTGCGCCACGCCGAAGGCGCTGCGTGCATGCGCGCCCTTTTCGGGGCCGAAGACTTCGGCGAAGAACTCGCTCGCGCCGTTGGTCACGAGATGCTGCTCGGTGAAGGTGCCGACCGAGTTCACGAGGCTCATCACCTTGACGATGCGCTTGACCTTGTTCAGGTCGCCCACGGCGGCGTGCAGCGTGCCCAGCAGGTCGATGGCGATGGCGCGTGCGGCCTGCTTGCCTTCTTCGGTGCCGATGTTGGCGCCCAGCTGGCCGGCCCAGACCTTGCCGTCCTTCTTGGCGATGTGGCCCGAGAGGAACACGAGGTTGCCGGTCTGCACGAAGGGCACGTAGGCGGCGGCGGGGGCGGCGACCGGGGGCAGGGTGATACCGAGGCTGGAAAGTTTGTCGTAAACGCTCATGGAGACTCCTTGTCTTGGGATTGCGATTGTGTCTGTGTTTGCGGTACCGCCTCGAGCACTTCCCCCACCGGCTGCACGGTCACGCCGACGCGCAGCGTGTGCCTTGCGCCGCCATGGAGTACGCCGCGCATCGGCGACACGTCGGAGTAGTCGCGGCCGATGGCCAGCGTGACGTAGTCCTCGCCGGGCTGGCGGCCGTTGGTGGGGTCGAAGTCGGCCCAGCCGCCGGGGCTGTTGCCGCCGTCCCCGCTCTTGCCGGGCAGGTACACCGATACCCACGCATGCGAAG
>PJUB01000401.1_pt1 | contig 18728 bp, 16 predicted proteins | sample 1512141 | NCBI WGS metagenome assembly PJUB01 (sample SAMN08177677, study PRJNA422409) | Soil metagenome, whole genome shotgun sequencing project. | isolation source: Soil enriched on filter paper: alkali lignin treatment | place: USA: Madison | collected 2015-01-15 | reverse complement strand
AGGAACACGCAGCATGAGTACGCAACAACACACGCCCCAGGAACGCATCCGCTTCCAGCTGGCCTGGAACCGCCTCTTGTCGGTGGTGGAAGAACAGGCCCAGGTCCTGATCCGCTCGGCCTTCGGCACCGCCACGCGCGAAGCGGGTGACCTGTCCGCCGGCGTCTTCCTGCCGGATGGGCGGATGATCGCCCAGGCCGTCACCGGCACGCCGGGCCACGTCAACGCCATGGCCGAGTCGGTCAAGCACTTCCTGAAAGTGTTCCCGCCCGACACGCTGAAAGACGGCGACGTGCTGCTGACCAACGACCCCTGGAAAGGCACCGGCCACCTGTTCGACATGACCATGGTGTCGCCGGTGTTCCACGACGGCGCGCTGGTGGCGCTGTTTGCCTCGACCCTGCACGTGATCGACATCGGCGGCATCGGCAGCAGCGCCGACGGGCTGGAGGTCTATCACGAAGGCCTGTTCCTGCCGATCCTGCGGTTCTTCCACCAGCACCAGGTCGACCCCGGCGTGCTGGCCATCATCCGCGCCAACGTGCGCGAACCCGAACAGGTCGAAGGCGACCTGTATGCGCTGGTGGCCTGCAACGATATCGGCGGACGACGCCTGAAGTCGCTGCTGACGGAATTCCAGCTGGCCGACCTGGACGCGCTGGGCGGCTACATCATCGAGCAATCGGCCAAGGCGATGCGCGAGGCGATCGCGCAATGGCCCCAGGGCACCTGGCACAACACGCTGGTGATCGACGGCTACGACGCGCCCATCACGCTGGAGGCCAGCGTCACCGTGCAGGCCGGCAAGATCCTGGTGGACTTCGACGGCACCTCGCCCAGCGTCACGCGCGGCATCAACGTGGTCAAGGCCTACACCGACGCCTACACCTCGTTCGGCATCCGCTGCCTGATCGGCGCCGACGTGCCCAACAACGCCGGCTCGCTGTCGCTGGTGGAGGTGTCCGCGCCCGAAGGCTCCATCCTGAACGCGCGCTTTCCCGCCGCGGTCACCGCCCGCCACATCATCGGGCAGATGCTGCCCGACGTGGTCTTCGGCGCCCTGCGCCAGGCCCGCGCCGACCAGGTGCCCGCCGAAGGCGCCTCGTCGCTGTGGAACCTGCACCTGGTGGGCGGCGAGCCGCTGGCCGGCGCCACGCAGGCAGAACAGCAAAGCCTCTTGGCCGGCCGGCGTTTCAATGCCACCAGCTTTTCCACCGGCGGCACCGGCGCGCGGCCCGGCAAGGATGGCCTGTCGGTCACCTCCTACCCCAGCGGCGTGCGCAACGTGTCGCTTGAAATCCTGGAAAGCGCCAACCCGCTGGTGTTCGAGCAAAAGGAATACCGCCAGGATTCTGGCGGCCCGGGCACGGTACGCGGCGGCCTGGGCCAGACTATCGTGGTGCGCCACGCCGATCCGCAGGCCGGCATGATCATCGCCGCCGCCTTTGACCGCGTGGTGCATCCGGCCCGCGGCGCGCTCGGCGGCCAGGCCGGCGCGGGCGGCAAGCTGGAGCTGTCGTCCGGCGCCGTGCTGCGCGCCAAGGGCCGCCAGCTGATTCCGGCTGGCGAACGCCTGGTGGTGCACACCCCCGGCGGCGGCGGGCTGGGCGATCCTGCCGAACGCCCCGACGCCCGCCTGCAACGCGACGTGCAGTACGGCCTGGTCAGCGCCGCGCAGGCCGAAGACGCCTATGGCCGACCCGTCGCCCCCACCTGATCCCTTGAACCCCGGCCCGTCGCGCCCGTGCGCCGGGCGCCCCTCCTCTTTCACGACGACCATGACACCGCAACGCCGTCCCTTCCTGAAACTGCTGCTCTGCGGCCTGCTGCTGGCCGCCGCGCCCTACGCCCACGCCGAGCCCACTCGCGGCGGCACGCTGACCCTGCTGCTGCCGTCCGAACCCACCGCGCTGGTCACCGTGGGCAACGTCGCCACGCCCATCCTCAGCGTCAGCGCCAAGGTCACCGAAGGCCTGCTGAAATACGACTACGACCTGAAACCCGAGCCGCAGCTGGCCACCGCCTGGACCATCAGCCCCGATGGCACGGTCTACACCTTCACGCTGCGCCAGGGCGTGACGTGGCATGACGGCAAGCCGTTCACGTCGGCCGACGTGGCCTTCTCGATCGACCTGCTCAAGAAGATCCACCCGCGCGGGCGTAATACCTTCGCCAACGTCACTGCCATCGAAACGCCCGACGACCACACCGTGGTGCTGCGCCTGTCCAAGCCCGCGCCCTACCTGATCCGCGCCTTCGTCGCCACCGAAACGCCGATCGTCCCCAAGCACATCTACCAAGGCACCGACCCGCTGACCAACCCGGCCACGTCGGCGCCGATCGGCACCGGCCCCTACAAGTTCAAGGAATGGGTGCGCGGCAGCCACATCGTGTATGAGCGCAACCCCGACTACTGGGACAAGTCCAAGCCCTACATCGACCGCCTGATCGTGCGCGTGGTGGCCGACCCCGCCGCCGCGGCCATCGCCTTCGAGACCGGCACGGCGGACCTGGGCTACCGCACGCCGGTTCCGCTGGCCGACCTGGCGCGCCTGAAGGCCGTGCCGACGCTGCGTTTCGAGACCAAGGGCAACAGCTATTCCTACAACGTCACGCGGCTGGAATTCAACCTGGACGACCCGTTCTTCAAGAACGAGAAAGTGCGCCAGGCCGTGGCCCACGCCGTCGACCGCAACGTCATCCTGAAGGTCGTGAACTATGGCGTCGGCCAGGTGGCGTACTCGCCCATCGCGCCCGGCCTGAAGGCGTACAACGACCCGGCCGTCACGCCCTACCCCTTCGACCTGAAACGCGCCAACGCGCTGCTGGACGAAGCCGGCTACCCCAAGGGCGCCGACGGCGTGCGCTACCGCGTGACGCTGGACTACAACCCGATCGGCGCCGACGGCCCGCGCCTGGCCGACTACCTGCGCACCACGCTGGCGCGCGTCGGCATCGCCGTGACCGTCCGCGCGCAGGACGCGTCGGCCTTCATCAAGCGCGTCTACACCGACCGCGACTTCTCGTTCACCACCAACGGCGCCAGCAACCTGTTCGACCCCACCGTGGGCGTGCAGCGCCTGTACTGGTCAAAGAACTTCATCAAGGGGGTGCCCTTCTCCAACGGCACGCACTACAACAACCCCAAGGTGGACGAACTGCTGGAAGCGGCCGCCGTCGAAAACGACCCGACCCGCCGGGTGCAGCTGTTCAAGGAATTCCAGCAGATCGTGGCCCGCGAGGTGCCCGACCTGAACCTGTACCAGCCGGAATTCATCACCATCGCCAACCAGCGCGTGCACGACCACTCCCTGACGGCCGACGGCGTGGAATCCAACCTGGCCGACGTCTACCTGCAACCATGAGCGCACGCACCCTGCGCGTCCTGGGACGCTCGCTGCTGCAGGCCGTGCCCACGGTCATCGGCGTCGTCCTGCTCAGCTTCTTCCTGCTGCAGGCCGTGCCGGGCGATGCCGCCGACGTGATCGCGGCCGAGTCCGGCTCGGCCACCGAAGCCAGCATGGCGGCGCTGCGCACGCACTTCGGGCTGGACCAGCCCGTGCTGCAGCAGCTGGGCGACTACCTGCGCAACCTGGCCACGCTGAACCTGGGGGTGTCGCCGCGCTACAACCTGCCGGTGTCGGACCTGATCTTCAGCCGGCTGGGCAACACCGTGCTGCTGATGGGCAGCGCACTGGCCTGCGCCCTGGCCGCCGGCATCGCGCTGGGCGCGCTGATGGCCAGCGTTGCCGGCCGCTGGCTGGACCGGGCCTTGTCGCTGGCCGCGCTGCTGCTGTATTCCACGCCCGGCTTCTGGCTGGGCCTGATGGCCATCATCCTGCTGTCGGTCAAGCTGGGCTGGCTGCCACCGGGCGGCGTGTCCACCATCGGCTCGGGCGCCACGGGTCTTGCGCACGCGCTGGACGTGGCGCGCCACCTGGTGCTGCCGACGCTGGCGCTGGCCAGCTTCTATGTCGCCATCTTCGCGCGGCTCACGCGCGCCTCGATGCTGGAAGTCAACCGCCAGGACTTCGTGCGCACCGCCCACGCCAAGGGCCTGACGCCGCGCGCGGTGGCGCTGCGCCATGTGCTGCGCAACGCGCTCATTCCCGTCACCACCGTGGCGGGGTTGAACGTCGGCACGTTGCTGGGCGGCGCGGTGGTGGTCGAGACCGTGTTCAGCTGGCCCGGCCTGGGCCGCCTGGCCTATGACTCCGTCATGGGTCGCGACTACGTCGTGCTGCTGGGCATCCTGGTGCTGTCGTCGCTGCTGGTCATCGTGGCCAACATCCTGGTCGACCTGCTGCAGACCGTGCTGGACCCGCGCATCCGCGCGCGCTGAACGGCGCCTGCTGCTTGCCTAGGTCACCAATGCCTGCTCAAACGACGCCGCTTCTTTCCTGAGTTCCCTCATGTCCGCTTCTATCGAATCCACGCCGGGCGCCCCGCCCGCCCGACTGCCCTGGCGCCGCCGCGGCGCCCTGGGCCGCCTGCTCGCCAACCCTGCCGCGGTTGCGGGCGGCGTGCTGCTGCTGTTGATCCTGCTGGCCGCGGTGACCGCCCCGTGGGTGTTTCCGAACGACCCGCTCGACATGGTCGGCCCCCCCATCCTGTGGCCCGGCCAGGACCCCGGCTTCTGGCTGGGCACAGACACCATGGGCCGCGACGTGGCCGCGGGCCTGGCGCACGGCGCGCGGGTCTCGCTGACGGTGGGCTTTACCGCCGCGCTGCTCAGCCTGGTCATCGGCATCGCGGTCGGCTCGGCCGCGGGCTATTTCGGCGGCTGGGTCGATGTGGCGCTGATGCGCGTCACCGAACTGCTGCAGACCATTCCGTCGTTCCTGCTCGTGGTGGTCATCGTCGCCATCGCCCGGCCGTCGGTGGCGGTGATCGCGCTGTCCATCGGCGTGGCGTCCTGGCCCGTCATCGCGCGGCTGGTGCGCGCCGAATTCCGCACCCTGCGCGAATCGGAATTCGTGCAGGCCGCGCGCAGCCTGGGCTACAGCCATGCGCGCATCGCCCTGCTCGAAATCCTGCCCAACGCCCTGCCGCCGGTGATCGTGACGACCTCGGTGCTGGTCGCCAATGCCATCCTGATGGAATCGGCCCTGTCGTTCATGAACATGGGCGACCCCAACGCGGTGTCGTGGGGCAGCATGATCGGCAGCGCCCGCGAAATGCTGCGCACCGCCTGGTACCTGACCGCGCTGCCGGGCGTGTCCATCATCCTGACCGTGCTGTCGCTGAACCTGCTGGGCGATGCGCTGAACGACGCCTTCAATCCCCGCCTGTCCAGGTAGGTGCGGAAACAAAGTAGACAAAACATTCTAGAAAATTTATTCTAGATATATTCCTTGTCTACGTCGTTGCCGATGCCACCCAACCCTTCCGCCGCCAAGCCCACCAGCGCCGAACTCGACGTGCTGCGCGCGCTATGGGAAACCGGCCCCGCCACCGTCAAGCAGGTCCACGCCGCCATGGCCGCCCAGCGCGACGACCTGACCTACGCCAACGTGCTGCGGCAGATGCAGCTCATGCACGGCAAGGGCCTGCTGACGCGTGACGAAAGCGAGCGTTCCCATGTCTATGCCGCGGCGCAGACCCAGGCGTCCACGCAGGGCGGCCTGGTCAAGGACCTGATCCGCCGCGCCTTCGCCGGCTCGGGCAAGGCGCTGGTGCTGGCGGCGCTGCGCGACGGCCACGTCAGCAAGAAAGACCGCGCCGAAATCGAAGCGCTGCTGCGCAAAGACAAGCCGTGAACGCGTTCCTGCTCGCCACGGCCTGGGCCATCGGCGGCAGCCTGCCGGCCGTGGCCTGGAAGATCCTGTGCATCCATGCCGTCGCCGCGGGCCTGCTGGCGCTGGCCCGCCCCTGCGACAATCGGCTGCGCTACGCGCTGCTATGCGCCAGCCTGATCGCCTGCGTGGCGATGCTGGCCGTGGACGTGACGGCAGCCTGGCGCGCGCTGCCGGCGGCGGGCAATGGCACGCACGCACAGGCGTTCGCCGCGCCGGCGGCGGCCACGTGGCCACTCTGGCTGGCGCTGGCCTGGCTGGTCGGCAGTCTCGTGGCGTCGCTACGCGTATTGCTGGGCATCGGCTGGCTGCGCAGCCAATTGCGCCGCAGCCAGGTGTGGGCCGACCCCGCCTGGCAGGCCCGCGCCGCCGACCTGTCGCGCCGCCTGGGCCTGGCGCGCGGCGTCAGCCTGCGCGTGGCGCATCACCTAGCCACGCCCGTCACCGCCGGCTGGCTCAAGCCCGTGGTGCTGATGCCCGCCACGCTGGTGACCGGCATGCCGGCCGATCTGCTCGAAGCCCTGCTGGTGCATGAACTCGCCCACGTACGGCGCCACGATTACCTGGTGAACCTGCTGCAGCACGCCGCCGAGGCGCTGCTGTTCTTTCACCCCTCGGTATGGTGGCTGTCGCGTCGCCTGCGCATCGAACGCGAGCGCATTGCCGACGCCATGGCCGCCTCGGTGCTGCCCAGCCCCTTGACGCTGGCCCGCGCCTTGCATGGGTTGAGCGACGCCCCCCGCCCACCCGCGGCGGTCGCCCCCGGCGCGCGTGACGGCGATCTGCTGGACCGCATCCGCCGCCTGGCCGCGCCCGCCAGCGTGCCCGCGCGGCGCACGGCCGCCGGGCCCATCCTGGCGATGACACTGGCGCTGACGGGGTTCATTGCCTGGCCCGCACTGCAAGCGGCCCGGCCCGGACAAGCGCCCACGGCCACCGAGGCCCGCCACATCCTGGCCCAGCTACCCGGCGTCCAGGCCCTGATCGCCTCCAGCGGCGCCACGCACGTGCTGCTGCAGGACGACGCGTCCGGCGCCACCTTGCTCGGCCGTGCCGAGAACGACGCCGTGCCCATCGCGTCGCTGACCAAGCTGATGACCGCCATGGTCGTGCTGGACACCGCGCCCGACCTGGACCGCCGCATCGTGATCGACGAACAGGACGCGCAGGCTACCGCGGCATCCGCCTCGGCCCTGCCGGTGGGCACCGCCACCACGCTGGACACTCTGCTGAAACTGGCGCTGATGTCTTCCGACAACCGCGCCGCCCATGCGCTGGCGCGCAGCTACCCGGGCGGCGAAACCGCGTTCCGCGCGGCCTTGCAGCGCAAGACCGCCGCACTGCACCTGCAACACACGACGCTGGAAGAACCCACCGGCCTGTCGGGCGCCAACCGCGCCAGCGCCGTGGACATCGGCAAGATCATGGCCGCCGCGTCCGCCTATCCGCAGATTGCCCGCGACACCACCGCGCTGGCCGAGACCGTCGCCACGGCCGGCGCCTCGCTGCACTACCGCAATACCAATCCGCTGGTCGGCGCGCGGGGCTGGGACATTCGCCTGTCCAAGACCGGGGCCTCGACCGAGGCGGGCCGCTGCCTGGCCATGCGACTGCATATCGACGACCGCGACCTGACGCTGGTCTTGCTCAATGGGCGCGCGCCTGCCGCCTGAGCGTTCGCTTTTTTCCCCTGATGACTGCATCGATCATGACCGTTCGACTCTCCCGCCACGCCCTGGGCGTCGCCTTTTCCCTGACGGCTTTGGCCACCGCGCCAACCCAGGCACGTGAACTCTGCACCGTGGTGGCCGATGCTGCCACGGGCAAGATCGTGTTCCAGCAAGGCACGCCCGAGGCCTGCGGCGCGCGCTACACGCCCGCCTCGACCTTCAAGCTTGCCATCGCCCTGATGGGCGCGGACGCCGGCATCCTGCAAGGCCCGCACGCGCCCGTGCTGGACTACCAGCCTGACTACCCCGACTGGGGCGGCGACGCCTGGCGCCAGCCCACCGACCCGGCGCGCTGGATCACCTATTCCGTGGTCTGGTATTCACAGCAGGTCGCGCAGCGCCTGGGACCGCAGCGCTTCCAGCAGTACACGTCCGCCTTCCACTACGGCAATGAAGACGTGTCGGGCGAACCCGGCAAGCACAACGGCCTGCAAGGCGCCTGGATCATCTCGTCGCTGCGCATCTCGCCGCTGGAGCAGCTGGGCTTTCTGCGCCAGCTCGTCAATCGGCAACTGCCCATCAAGCCCGCCGCCTACGAACTGGCCGACACCCTGTTCGAGGCCGGCAGCGCCGACGGCTGGCGCCTTTACGGCAAGACCGGCACCGGGTCGCCCGGCAACGCCGGCGTCTACACCCCCGCCAACGCCTACGGCTGGTTCGTCGGCTGGGCCCGCAAGGACGGCCGCCAGCTCGTGTTCGCCCGCCTGATCCAGGACGAGCAAGCCACGCGGCCCAACGCCGGCCTGCGGGCGCGCGACGAACTGATCCGCCAGTGGCCGGGGCTGAGCGCCCCGGCGGCGCAGAAGTAGGCCCCGCCCATGCTGACCGATGCGCGCGAGGGCGGCATCGACACGCTGCGCGGCGTGTCGATCCTGCTGGTGCTGCTGCACCACTTCAATATCGCCTATCCCCTGCAAGACACCCTGCTGGCCGGCCTGCTGGGCTGGCCGCTGCTGCACGCCATCGCACGCAACGGCAACTATGGGGTGACGATGTTCTTCGTCATTTCCGGTTTTCTGGTCACGCGCAACGCGCTGGACCGCTGGGGCAGCCTGGACGCCGTGCGGCTCGCGCCCTTCTACGGGCTGCGGCTGGCGCGCATCGTGCCGACGCTGCTGCTGACGTTGATCGTGGTGGACGCCCTGGCGCTGGCGGGCGTCGCGCTGTTTGACAACCGGCCGGCCGCCGCCGTGTCGCTGTGGACGACCAATCTCGCCGCGCTGACCGGCTGGATGAACGTGCTGGTGATCCGCGAGGGGTGGCTCAACTACGCCTTGGGCGTGATGTGGTCGCTGTCGGTGGAACTGGCCTTCTATCTGCTCTTCCCTCTGGCGTGCCTGCTGCTGCGCCGCGCGTGGATGCGCGGCGCGCTCGCGGCGGCGCTCATCATCGCCGGCCCGCTCTATCGCCTGGCGCACCAGGACGGCAGCGAGGCCTATCTGTATGGCTACCTGGCCTGCTTCGACGCCATCGCCATTGGTGGCGTCGCCGCCGTCCTGGCCCGTCGGCATCCGCCCGCCTTCCTGCAACGAGGGCTTGTGCGCGCAGCGGTCGGCATCGCCATGCTGCTGCTCTACCTGGCCTGGCCGATCAGCGCCAGCAACGTGTTGGGCGCCAGCGCGATGGCGCTGGGCACGGCCGTGCTGCTGCGGCGGCCGGCGACCGACCGGCCGCGCCCCGCGTTTGCGCTGCGCCTGCTCGGGCGCTGCGGCCGCGATTGCTACGAGATCTACCTGTTGCATCTGGTCGTGCTGGGCCTGCTGCGCACGGCGTGGCCGCCCACCCTGATGCACGGCGATGCCAGACTGGCCTTGCTGTGCGCCTACCTGCTGGGGTCCTGCGTGATCGGCGCCCTCGTCGCGCATTGCTATTCGACCCCGGCGAACCGGGCTTTGCGGCGGGTTTTCGGTATGGCGCGCGCACCGGCCGTTACCTCAGGCACAAAAGCGTAACGGCCATGACGAACGCCAAGGCGTCATATCCGCTATAAATAAGGGTCAAAAAATAACGGTGCCAGGCTTCGCCCCTCGCGATCCGACACCGTTATTTCCCTTCTTTTCCAGAATTGCCTCTTGCCATGCCCCGACTGCCGGACCTGTTGCGCCCCCTTGGCCGGATACTGCTTTTCACGCTGGCCGCCCTGATCAGCCCCCACGCGCTTGCTGCGCCGCCCACGCTGGCGCAATGCCACGGCATCAAGGACCTGGCCTTCGTCGCCCACCTGGACGACGACCTGCTGTTCATGAACCCCGACATCGCCTCGAACGTGGCGGCGGGCGGCTGCGTGCGGGTGGTCTACCTGACCGCCAGTGACGCGGGCGAAGGCGACACCTACATGCTGGGGCGCGAACGCGGCGTACGCGCCGCCTACGCCTACATGGCCGGCAAGCCCGATCAATGGAAGGAAGACACCGGCATCGTCGCCGGCCGCCGCATCGCCCGCTTCACCCTGGAAGGCGACCCGCGCGTGCAGCTCTGGCACATGCGCTTGAAGGACCCCTGGCTCGGCAAGGGCTGGGGCAGCCTCACGCCGCTCAGCCGCACCGAATCCGAACCTGGCCAAAGCGTCGACACCCTCGGCCCCTACCCGGAAACCTACACCCGCGAACAACTGGTCGACACGCTTGCCGAACTGATCCGCCAGTACGCGCCCACCACCGTGCGCCACCTGGACGACACCATCGCCGTCCCCTACACCCAGCTGTGCTGGCGCTGCGCCGGCCACGGCCACCCCGACCACATCGCCAGCGCGCGGCTGGTGCGCGCGGCCATGCTGCGCGTGCCCGGCAACTACGCCGAAACCGGCTACATCGACTACCCCAGCCAGGAACGCGCCACCAACCTGGCCGACGCCGAGATCGCCAGCAAGTCGGTGATCTTCCAGCACTACGCCTGGAACGACTATCACTATTGCGCCGGCCCCACCGGCTGCAAGGAACCCGCCGGCCCCGCGGCCGCCTGGGTCCAGCGCGCCTACTACGTGTCGCGCCAGGACATGCCGCCGCAGATCTATCCGGACGGGCGCGGCGGCCTGGTCGTGTTTGCGGCGGGCGAGACCAATGCCGCCGTCAACCGCTGGGACGCCGGCCAACACCGCTGGCAAAGCCTGGGCGGGCGCACCAGCGGGCCGCTGGTGTCATTCACCCACGCCGACGGCACCGCCGGCCTGATGGCGCGCGACCCGCTGGGCGGCGTGTGGGCCAACAAGCAGCGCCATGACGGCACCTGGCAGGGCTGGCAGGCGCTGGCCGGCATCCGCGTCACGCAGATTCCGGCCGTGGCGCCGCGCGGCGAAGCCGCCGCCGTGGCGTTGGGTTACGACGGCCGGCTGCACTGGATCGCGCCCACCGGCATCGACGGCAGCTGGAGCCCCTGGCAGGAACTGCCGCCGCTGGATGGCGCCACCGGCGCCCCCGCGGTCGTGCGCGGCGACGACGGCCGCTACATCGTCTTTGCGTCGGCCGGCGCCGGCCAACTGTTCTACACGCGCCAACTGCCCGCCGCCAAAGGCCAGCGCCCCGACTGGCAACACTGGCGCCGCGTGCCGGCCCCCGAAGCGGCCGGCGGCCTGGCTGCGATCCGCAACCACGAACATCGCGTCGAACTCTATTTCCGCCAGCGCGCCGGCAACCACCTGACGCGCCTGGAAGAAACCGGCGACACCACCGACCTCACCATGGACTGGAGCGCGCCCACCGACCTGGGCGTGCCCTACATCGGCCGCCCCGCCATCGATGCCGACGCGCAGGGCAATGTGGTGCTGGCCATCCTGGAACGCGCCAACGGCCCGCTCTGGCTGGTCGAACACGGCAAGCCCGCCAAACTGGACGCCGAAGCCGCCTCGCCGCCCGCGATGCACCTGATCGACGGCACGGTCTACATCGTCGCCCGCAGCACCGGCGGCCCGCAGCGCTACCAGGTGCTGTCACGGCGCGACGGCCAGTGGGCCACGGCCCTGACGCTGGACGGTGTGCCCGCCACCGGCGGCGGCCCCTTCGCCGCGGTCGCCGCGCGCCCGGCCGACCTGCCCAACCTGGGCGCCAACCCGCCCGGCAACACCGTGGTGGTGCGCCCGTCTCCCCACGAGCCGGGCACGCTGACGCAGGAACGCATGCCGACGCAGACCTCGCGCACGGTGACGCCGACCCGGGTGCAGTGACGCAAGGGGCGCATCGACATGGCGCCCCGCTTTCGAATCAGGGTGCGTTGCCTGCCAGCGGATTCGGCAGCTGGTATATCCGGCCCGACGCCCCCGACAGCGCCGTCGCGTACACCGTCTTCTGGTCGCGCGACAGCGCCAGGTTGGAATGGTGTTCGCCCTGCAGCGCCACGCTGGCCATCAATCCACCCTGGTCGTCCAGCACCCACATGCCGCCGCCGTTATACAGCGCCACGAACAGGTGGCCGCCGGCGTCGCTGCGGATGCCGTCCGGCGTGTGGCGATAGGCCTGCCCGCCAGGCGCCAGCGCGTCCAGGTCCGCGAACCGCGCGCGCCCTTCCAGCGTGCCGTCCCGATGCACGTCAAAGCGCAGGATGCCGTCGGTGGTGCTTTCGCCCACGTACAGGATGCTGCCGTCGGGCGACAGGGCGATGCCGTTGGCGTTGCGGATGTTGTCGGCCACGGCCACCGGTGCGCCGCCCTGCGGCGCCAGGTAGAACACCTTGCCCAGCCACGAATCGTCGCCCGACGCGGTGAAGTACACGCCGCCGCGGGCATCGGCGACCAGGTCGTTTGGCCGGTAGAAGGGTTCGCCTTTCGAGCCGCGCTCGAACGTCCGCTGCTTCACGCCTTCCCGTGATAGCTGCTGCACCGTGCCGCTGTCGTAGCAGGCGACCAGCAGCGCGTCGGGCGTGGCCACCAGGCCGTTGGCGCCGCAGCCCGGCAAGCGGGCGACGACGGCCGGGCCGGAGGGCGTCAGCCGATTGACGGTCGAAGCCTGGTAATCGACGAAGTACAGCGTGTCCTGCACCAGCACGGTGCCTTCGGGAAAGCCGATGCCGTCCGCCACCGGCGTCGCGCTGGCCGCGGCATCGACGTCCAGCGGCGTCTTGTTGGCCGAGGCGTCGCTCGTCACGAGCGCGGAGTTGGCGGGCGCCTCGTCCGCCCACGCGGAAACAGGCGATGCCAGGAAAAATGCGATGACTGCCGCGGATAGCCGCATATTCAGGTCCTTTACAGGCGATCGACCCTGGCCGCGCACACCGCGATGCGACGCATCGCTTTCCCTTTGCCGCAAGCCACCTGATCGCCTGGCATCCGACCGCCAGGCCAGCCATGAAGTTCCGTCTTCGCAGCGGTTTCCGCGCGGCGCCGGCCCCGTACAAACCCGACGGTTGCCCGGGCCAGCAGGCCCGCCAAGTGCCTGTATTATTGGGGGCCACTTTATTTGGGGGCCACTGGCTACCCCGTCACGTGGCACCCGCCCCTACCCGTCGCCTCATGCGGCTGCACCTATCTGACCCCGGATATCCGCCATGGCTGATCCGCTTCGTCTGCAGGCTTTGATACAGGATTGCGCGCGCGGCCAGGAATCCGCGCTGGCCGAACTCTATCGCCAAACGTCCCCGCATCTGTTTGCGCTTGCCGTACGTATATTGCGACGAAGCGACTGGGCGGAGGAAGTCCTCCAGGACAGCTTCATCAATATCTGGCGCAATGCCTCCCGCTATGCTTCGGAACAGAGCCAAGTCATGACCTGGATGACCCGCATCGTGCGCAACCGCTGTATCGACCTGCTGCGCAGGCCGAACCTGGAGCGCCCGGACGCCGACGGCGAACTGACGCTGGCGTGGGCGGACGACGCCCCCGGCCCGTTCGAACGGCTGCAAACCGACCAGGACGCCCGCCGGCTGGCCGACTGCCTGAAGCAACTCGAAGGGCAGCAACGCGCCGCCATCGCGCTGTCCTTCTTCGATGACCTGAGCCACAGCGAGATCGCCCAGCGCATGCAGACGCCGCTGGGCACGATCAAGAGCTGGGTGCGCCGCGGCATGGAACGGCTCAAGAGGTGCCTGTCATGAACTACCGCGATCCGCAATTGCGCGCCCGCCTGGCGGCCGACTATGTGGCCGGCGCCATGCGTGGCGGCGCCCGCCGCCGTTTCGAAGGGTTGATGGCCGCCGATGCCAACCTGCGCCGCCAGGTGCGCGAGTGGGAAAACGACATCTATCCCCTGCTCTGGTCGCTGCCGGCCAGGACGCCGCCCGCCCGCGTCTGGCGCGCCATCCAGTCCCGCCTGCGCCCGGGTGCAGGTCCGTGGTGGCAAGGCCTGGCATTCTGGCGCGTGGCCAGCGGCGCACTGGCCGCCCTGCTGGTGGCCGGCGTGGTCTTCTACCCCATGCAGGTCGACCGCGCCGCGCGGGCGCAGCTCATGGCCGTACTGCAAAGCCCCGAAGCGCAAGCCATGCTGGTGGTGCGCGCCGACGAAGCCGGCGGCCTGCACATCCATGCGTTGCAGAACCTGGCCACCCGCGCGGGCGGCAAGGCCCTGGAACTCTGGGCCATTCCGCCCGGCCAGGCGCCACAGTCGGTCGGCCTGGTGTCGCCCGAAGGCCTGACCGCGCTGCGACGCGCGCAGGGCCTGGCGGGCGTGCAGCAACTGGCCATCACGCTGGAACCGCCCGGCGGCTCGCCCAGTGGCAAACCCACCGGCCCCGTCATCATGAGCGGCGACGTGCTGAAGATCTGAGCTGCATCCAGTGCGGGCTTCGGCCCGTATAGAGGGGTGTCCCCGTTGCGGAGCACCCCATGTCTTCCTGGATCGGTCCCGGCCCGCGTGGCCTCTTTGACATCCTGCTGGTCGCCGGCCTGGCGCTGGCCTTGCTGGCCGCCTGCTCGCCCCTGACTCTGCTGAACGGCGCGGTGCCGGACGACGCCAGCCATGCCACCCTCGGGCTGGCCTACGGCGCGCTGCCGCGCCAGCGCCTGGATATCTACGCGCCCCCGGACGCCGGCCGCGCGCCGGTGGTGGTGTTCTTCTACGGCGGCAGCTGGCGCAGCGGCGAGCGGGCCGACTACCGCTTTGCGGGCGACGCGCTGGCTTCCCGCGGCATCGTCGCCGTGATCGCCGACTACCGCCTGTACCCCGAAGCCCGCTACCCCGCGTTTCTGCAGGACGCCGCGCAAGTGGTGGCCTGGACGCAGCAGCACATCGGCGCCTATGGCGGCGACCCCGGGCGGGTCTTCGTAGCCGGCCACAGCGCAGGCGGCTACATCGCCGCCATGCTGGCGCTGGATGCACGCTGGCTGCGCGGGGCCGGCACGGCGCCCGCCACCCTGGCGGGCTGGATCGGACTGGCCGGCCCGTATGATTTCCTGCCCATCGTCGCGCGCGACGTGCGGCCGGTGTTCCTGTTTCCCGATACGCCGACCGACTCGCAACCGATCCATCACGTCAGCGCGGACGCGCCGCCGGGCCTGCTGCTGGCCGGGGCCGCCGACAGCACGGTCGACCCGCAGCGCAACAGCGCCAGCCTGGCGCTCGCCCTGCGCGCGGCCGGCGCCTGCGCCCATCTCATCGAATACCCCGACCTGGGCCACAAGCTGCTGGTCGGGGCCTTGTCGCGCCCGCTGCGCTGGCGCGCACCGGTGCTGGATGACGTCAGCGCGTTCGTCGCCTCGCCCTGCACCGCCCAAGGAGAATGACGATGCGTCCCTGGCTGCTACTGCTGCTGATCGGGGCGCCCATCGCCGCCCCGGCCCAGAACGAACACTACGTGGGCATCGCCTACGCTCCGCATGGCGGCGCCGAACGCTATCGCGAAGAACACTGGGTGGTGCGCGACGACACGCAACAAGAGCGGCTGGTGCTGTACCGCTGCCCGGACGGCGCCGCCTTTGCGCGCAAATGGGTGCGTGGCGCCCGCGATGACCCCGCACCGGATTTTGCGCTGTTCGACCAGCGCGACGGCTATCGCGAAGGCGCCAGCCTGCGCAACGGCGAACGCTACGTCTACGTGCAAGCCCGCGCCGGGGCGACCATGCAGAGCCAGAAGCTGCCGGCCGCGGCGAACCCGGTGATCGACGCCGGCTTTGACGCCTGGCTGCGCGCGCATTGGGACGCCCCCGCCGTGCCCTTGCAGTTCCTGCTGCCCAGCCGGCTGGCCTGGGTGCCGTTGGACGTGCAGGCGCGGGACCTGCCCGACACCCGCGAACGCACCTTCCGCCTGCGGCTGGACGCCTGGTACGGCTTTGCCGCGCCGCCGCTGCGCGTCACCTATGACCGCGACAGCCGCCGGCTGCGCCGCTTCGAAGGCGTGAGCAACCTGCGCGACGGCAACGGCGGCACGCAGACCGTGCGCATCGAATTCCCGCCGGAAGCGATCCTGCCCGCGCCCACCAGGCAGGACCTGGACGCCGCGTCCGCCACGCCGTTGACGGGCCGGTGCGACTAAGGCAAGTCGACCTAGGGTTTACACCAATGCATCTGGTTTGGCGCCCCGCCCGTATATCCCGGCAAGGCTTGAACAGGACACGATGATGCGCCCCGAATTCACTGGCTGGACCGCCTCGATACGCCGCTGGGTAGACACCCAGGCCCAGGGCGTGCCCGCGGGCAATCCCGACCGCATTGACTGGACCCGGGCCCTGCCCTTTGCGCTGCTGCACCTGGGTTGCCTGGGCGCGCTGTGGACCGGCGTGTCGCCGGTGGCCCTGGCGGTGGCCGCGGCACTGTATGCCGTGCGCATGTTTGCCCTGACCGGCTTCTACCACCGCTATTTCTCGCACCGCACCTTCCGCACGTCGCGCGGCATGCAGTTGGTGTTTGCCATCCTGGGCGCCTCTTGCGCCCAGCGCGGGCCGCTGTGGTGGGCGGCCCACCATCGCCACCACCACCGCCACGCCGATGACGAACAGGACCTGCATTCGCCCGCCCGGCACGGCTTCTGGTGGAGCCACATGGGCTGGTTCCTGACGCCGCGCGCCTTCGCCACCGACCTGGCGCGCGTGCCGGACCTGCGCCGCTTTCCCGAACTGCGCTGGCTGGACCGTTTCGACGCCGCCGTCCCCGTCGCCCTGGCACTGCTGTGCTACGGCCTGGGCGCCCTGCTCGAACGCACGGCGCCGGGCCTGGGCACCAACGGGCCGCAGATGCTGGTGTGGGGCTTCGTCATCTCGACGGTGGTGCTGTTCCACGCCACGGTCACCATCAATTCGCTGGCACACCGCTACGGCAAGCGCCGCTACGACACCGCGGACGACAGCCGCAACAACGCCTGGCTGGCGCTGCTGACCTTCGGCGAAGGCTGGCACAACAACCACCATTTCTATCCCGGCTCGGCCCGCCAGGGGTTCCGCGCCCGTGAAATCGACATCACCTGGTATGGCCTGCGCCTCCTGGCGGCCACCGGCCTGATCTGGGACCTGAAAGCCGTGCCGGCCTGGGTGCTGGCGCGCGCCAAGGAGTGAAGATGCGCATCGCCATCATCGGTTCGGGCATCGCGGGGCTGGTCTGCGCCTGGAAGCTGGGCCGCGACCACGACGTGACCCTGTACGAGGCCAACGACTACCTGGGCGGCCACACCCATACCCACGCGGTCGAGCAGGACGGTCAGTCCTTTGCCGTGGACAGCGGCTTCATCGTGCACAACCCGGTGAACTATCCGCACTTCACGGCCCTGCTCGACGAGCTGGGCGTGGCCTCGCAGCCCACCACCATGAGCTTCTCGGTGCACAAAGAAGGCAACGGGCTGGAATACAACGCCACCACGCTCGACACGCTGTTCTGCCAGCGCCGCAATCTGCTGTCGCCGCGCTTTCTGGGCATGGTGCGCGACCTGATGCGCTTTTACCGCGAAGCGCCTGCGCTGCTGGCGAGCAATGACCCCGGGCCCACGCTGGGCGACTACCTGGAACAGCAGCGCTACGGCAACGCCTTCCGCACCGACCACCTGATCCCGATGGCCTCGGCGCTGTGGTCCGCGCCCGCGGCCCGCATCCTGGAATTTCCGGCGCGCTACCTGGTGCAGTTCATGGCCAACCACCAGATGCTGCAGGTCAACCGACGGCCCGAATGGCGTGTCGTGCAGGGCGGATCAAGCACCTATATCCGCGCGCTGCGCGAGCGCTGGAACGTGCGGGTGCGCTTGAACTGCCCGGTGCACGCGGTGACGCGCCAGGCCGGCGGTGTGACGGTGACTTCCCGCGATGGCCAGCCGCACTACGACAACGTGATCTTCGCCTGCCACAGCGACCAGGCCTTGCGGCTGCTGGCGGACCCGACACCTGCCGAACAAGCGGTGCTGGGCGCGATTCCCTACCAGTACAACGACGTCGTCCTGCACACGGACGCACGCCTGCTGCCGCGCCGCCGCAAGGCCTGGGCCGCCTGGAACGCCTACGTGCCGGCGGACCCCTCGGCGCCCTGCTCGGTCAGCTATTGCATGAACCTGCTGCAAGGGTTGTCGTCGCGCCTGCCGTTCATCGTGACGCTCAATCGCAGCGAAGCCATCGACCCGGCGCACGTGCTGGCCCGCATGCGCTACCACCATCCCGTCTACACGCTGGCGTCGGTGGCCGCGCAGGCCCGACGCGACGAGATCTCCGGCCAGCATCGCTGCTGGTACGCCGGCGCCTACTGGGGCTGGGGCTTCCATGAAGACGGCGTGGCCAGCGCGCTGGACGTCGTACGCGGTATCCAGTCGCGCGCCGCGCCCTTGTCATGGGTGGCGGCATGAATCGCCACAGCGCCGTCTATGAAGGCCGCGTGACGCACCAGCGCCACGTGCCGCATGCGCACGGCTTCAGTTACCGCATGGCGCAGCTCTACCTGGACCTGGACGAAATCGACCAGGTCTTCGAGAACCGCTGGCTGTGGTCGGCCCAACGGCCCAACCTGGCCGAATGGCGGCGCAGCGACTACCTGGACGGCGATGCCGGCCTGCCCCTCGCCCACGCCGTGCGCGCCCGCTTGCGCACCGCCCTGGGCGAGGCGCCCACCGGCCCGATCCGGCTGCTGGCGCATCCGCGCTATGCCGGCTACGTGTTCAACCCGGTCAGCTTCTACTACTGCTTCGAAGCCGATGGCGTGACGCTGGCCGCCATCGTGGCCGAAATCACCAACACGCCCTGGAAGCAGCGCCACTGCATCGTGCTGCCGACGGCCACCGCCGAGCGCCACGGCCCATCGCTGGCCTGGCAGTTCGACAAGCGCTTCCATGTGTCGCCCTTCATGCCGATGGACTGCGCCTACGACTGGCGCTT
>PJUB01000400.1_pt1 | contig 18841 bp, 13 predicted proteins | sample 1512141 | NCBI WGS metagenome assembly PJUB01 (sample SAMN08177677, study PRJNA422409) | Soil metagenome, whole genome shotgun sequencing project. | isolation source: Soil enriched on filter paper: alkali lignin treatment | place: USA: Madison | collected 2015-01-15 | reverse complement strand
CGTGATCGCGCGCAAGGGCGTCACGCCCGAAGACCCGTCGCTGCTCAAGGAAATCGAAGGCCACGGCGTGACCGTGACGGCGCTGAGCCAGGCCGACCACGACGCGTTCGCCAAGATCACCCAGCCCGTCTACGACAAATGGAAAAAGCAGATCGGCGAAGACCTGGTCAACCTGGCCGAGAAGTCCATCGCCGCTCGCAAGAAATAAGCAGCAAGCCCCAGGGGAACGGCGGCGCAAGCCGCCAACCGAGGCAGGGACATAGATCCCGCCCACCAAAAGACGGGCGCCGGCCACAAGCCGGCGCCCGTCGCCTTTTCGAAGATCGTCGATGAAGCATGCCTGGTCGGAACCGCAGATCAAGATCGCCTGACGGGATCTGCCTGATCGCGTTTGCCCAGTCGGTTTGACGGGGCCCGACGGCCGCCGTCGGGCCACCCGCGCCCGCATCCCCCCGTGTCAGTCGGGATAGCGCACTTCCAGGATGTCCAGTTCCTCGATGCCGCCGGGGGTGCGCAGCACCACCGTGTCGCCTTCCTTGGCCTTGATCAGCGCGCGCGCCACCGGCGAGATCCAGCTGATCTTGCCGGCCAGCGGCTCGGCTTCGTCCACGCCCACGATGGTGACGGTGTGGTCTTCGCCGGCCTTGTCGGAATACAGCACCGTGGCGCCGAAAAAGACCTGGTCGCGGTTGGGCTGCAGGGCCGGGTCGACGACCTCGGCGATGTCCAGCCGCTTGGTCAGAAAGCGCATGCGCCGGTCGATCTCGCGCAAGCGCTTCTTGCCGTAGAGGTAGTCGCCGTTCTCGGAGCGGTCGCCGTTGGACGCGGCCCACGACACCACCTGCACCACCGACGGACGCTCGACGTTCATCAGATGCGTCAGCTCGGCGCGCAGGCGCTCGTAGCCTTCAGGCGTCATGTAGTTCTTGGTGCCCGCGGGCAAGGCCTGGGCCTGCGGCAGGTCGTCGTCGTCCTCGTTATCGGATTCTTTGACAAAAGCTTTGTTCATGGCGGCAGCGCCTGGGGCGCACATTCAGTTCAAGGGCGGCACAGTCGCACCGTGCCAGGAGCCAGGCGGCATCGCACCGCCCGCAAGGGGCCGCAGTGGCCCTAGAACCAGTCGTGCCAGACCGGCTTCAGATCGGACGGCAAGGGCGGCAGGCGGCCCAGGTCCATCCGGCTTTCTTTCGGGCTATGGAAGTCTGACCCGCGCGAGGCCAGGAAACCGTAGCGGCGCGCGACGTCGGCGTACTGCCGGGCCTCTTCGACCGTATGGCTGCCCGTGGTGACTTCGATGCCGACCCCGCCCAGTTGCAGGAATTCGTCGAACAGCGCGGCGAACTGCAAGGGCGTGTACTTGTAGCGGCCCGGATGCGCGATGACGGCGATGCCGCCCGCGCCGCGAATCCAGCCCACCGCTTCGGCCAGCGTGGCCCATTGCATGGGCACGTGGCCGGGGCGGTCATCGCCCAGGTGTTTGGTGAAGACGGTCTGCACATCGGGGCAGTAGCCGGCTTGGACCAGGTAGCGCGCGAAGTGCGTGCGGCTGATCAGTTCCGGGTTGCCGGCAAACGGCAGCGCGCCTTCGTAGGCGCCGGGCATGCCCATGTCGGCCAGGCGGTCGCCGATGCGCCTGGCGCGTTCGGCGCGGCCCGAGCGGGTCTTGCGCAGGCCTTCGACCAGCGCCGTATTGGCGGGGTCAAAGCGCAGCCCGACGATATGCACCGTCAGGCCGGCCCAGGTCACGGAAATCTCGACGCCGGTGGCGAAACGCAGGCCCAGTTCCTGCGCCATGGACGCGGCCTCGGCCAGGCCGCCGACTTCGTCGTGGTCGGTCAGGGCCCAGACATCGACACCGTTGGCATGCGCGCGCTGCGCCACGTCGCGCGGCGCAAGCGCGCCGTCGGACACGGTGGAATGACAATGCAGATCGATGTTCAGGACAGGGGTGTTCATGAGGCCTATTGTAGAGAACGCCCGTGCCCCTGGATAGCACGGCGGGCCGGCGGTGTCCCCATTAGGGCCTGTTAACACTAAAAGGAGTCTCGCAGACTAAAAGGAGTCTCGCAGGAACCGGCGGCCCGCCCCGCCTCAGCCCAGCAGAAAATCCGCCACCGACGTCACCTGGCTGTCCGCCATCAGCGTCGGCGCGTGGCCCACGCCCGGCACTTCCAGCACCTGCGCACGCGGATTGCGCTGGCGCATTTCGTCGGCCGTGGCGCGGGTCAGCAGATCGGATTGTTCGCCGCGCACGATCAGGATCGGGCAATCGATCGCGTCATACGAGCGCCACAGCACCTGTTCGCCCGCCGCGAGTTCCTCGGGCGTCATCGCCATCGGCTGGGCCAGCGCCAGGTCGTAGTGCTTGACCCACTTGCCGTCCTGCTCGGGATAGACGAAGCGCGCCAGGTGTTCCCACTGTTCGTCGGTATGCGGCCCGAAGGTCCCGGAATTGGCGCGCAGGTTGGCCACGGCCTCGGCAAACGAGCCGAACGCGCCCGGTTCGCCCACGTACTGGCCGATGCGAGCCAGCGCGCCGGTTTCCAGGCGCGGGCCGACGTCGTTGAGCACCAGCTTGTCCAGGCGCACGCCGGCCTGCGGCGGCAGCATGCCCACGTGCGGGCGCAGCGGCAGCATTGCCCGCGCAAATGCGGCGGCGCCGGCCAGGCCCAGGCCGATCAGGCCGCCCATCGACGTGCCCACCCACGACAGGCGGGCGGGCCGCAGCCGCGCCACCAGCGTCACCATGTCTGACACGTACTGCGGCACGGTATAGAACGCCGGGTTCACCAGCCAGTCGGAACGGCCCCGCCCCACCACGTCGGGGCAGACCACGCGGTAGCGGCCAGCCAGCCGGCGCGCCAGGGTATCGAAATCGCGGCCGCTGCGCGTCAGGCCGTGCACGCAGACCAGCACCTGGTCGTTGGCCGGATCGCCCCACTCCCAGTACGCCATGCGGTGCAGGCCCGCCGGGCTGGCGCAGGTGACGAATTCCAAACGGGGTTCCAGGCTTGCGTCCGACATCGTTGTGCTCCAAATGGCCGGCGCCCGCCCAGGTGGCGGCGCCGCGCATGGGCGGTATCTTATCGGAAGCGTGGGGCCCGCCCGGCCGCCCTGGCCTAGAATGACGCCGTTGCCCTAACCCCCGCCTTCAGGAACCCATCGCGCCATGCCCGGCGGATACATGCTCAATGGCGACTACGTCGCCCCGGCCCTGACCTTCATCGCCGCGCTCTTCGGCGTGCTGATCCTGGGCTTCGTGGCAGCAAAGCTGGCCCGCCCAGGCACCCGCCGGCAACTGCTGCTGGCCTGGCTGCTGACGCTGATCCTGCTGCCGCCCTGGCTGCTGGTGCTGACCGCCGGCGACGACATCTTCGGCGTCGTGACGATCGCCCGCTATGCCCTGGCCCTGCCCGCCTTGGCGGCACTGTGGGGATTGCGGCGCAGCATCCGCGCCTTCAAGGCCCGGCACCCCGCCCTGCCCCCGCTACCCAGAAAACCCTGGCTGCTGGTGGCTTTGGCGCTGGCGCTGTTCGGCCTGCTGGACTATCTGTCGCGCCACCGCTACGACGCCGCCCTCGCCTTGAACGACACCATCGCCTCCATGGTTTTTATCGGTGCCGCCGCGTTGTTGCTGGCAGGATGCGTCTGGGCCTTGCGCAGCAGCATACGTTGGTTAAGATTGGCGGGTCCCGGTTCGGCGACCGCGGGTCTGCGGCGCTGACAGCCCGCTGAAATTAAATTGCCTATCGGCACGATTCAATCATTAAATTGGAATCCCGACGCCGGTCCGGCGAGAGTTATGCGCTTCGAGCATTGCCACATCAGTCAGTCCCGAATTGATTTGGAGTCACTATGCAACAAAGCAGTCCGTCATCTCAGCTAAGCACTCAACACACCGAAACCGCCCCGCCTGAGCCGCCCAAGGTACTGCAGGACCTGCTCGGGCGAGCGGACGTCCAGATCAACGGTTCGCGCCCCTGGGACATCCAGGTTCATGACAAACACATGTACGAACGCGTCTTCGCCAGCTGGTCGCTGGGCCTGGGCGAGTCGTACATGGACGGCGAATGGGACTGCGAACAGCTGGACGAACTCTTCACCCGCCTCTTGCGCGCCGACATGGGGTCCGCCGCGCTCGGCCTGGCCCGCGTCAAGCTCATCGCCGAACACCTGCGCCACAAGCTGTTCAACCTGCAATCCAAGAGCCGCGCCTTCGAAGTGGGCGAGCAGCACTACGACGCCGGCAACGACGTCTTCGAGGCCATGCTCGACAGCCGCATGATCTATTCCTGCGCCTTCTGGGAAAACGCCGACACGCTGGAAGACGCGCAGGAAGCCAAGCTGGACATGATCTGCCGCAAGCTGCAGCTCAAGCCCGGCGAAACGCTGCTGGACATCGGCTGCGGCTGGGGCGGGCTGGCCAAGTTCGCGGCCGAGCGCTACGGCGTCAAGGTCACCGGCGTGACCGTGTCCAAGGAACAGCTGGCGCTGGCCCAGGAACGCGTACGCGGCCTGCCGGTGGAATTGCTGCTGCAAGACTATCGCGACCTGCAGGGCCGCTTCGACAAGGTCGTGTCGGTGGGCATGTTCGAACACGTCGGGCCCAAGAACTACGACACCTACTTCACGAACGTACAGCGGCTGATGGCGCCCGGCGGCATCTTCCTCTTGCACACCATCGGCATCGCCTCGACCAGCCAGAGCACCGATCCCTGGATCGACCGCTACGTCTTCCCCAACGGCAAGCTGCCGTCGGCGCGCGAGATCGCCACCGCGGTCGAAGGCCGCTTCATCGTCGAAGACTGGCACAACTTCGGCGCCGACTACGACCGTACGCTGATGGCCTGGTGGGACCGCTTCCAGCGCGCCTGGCCGCAGCTGCAAGAACGCTACGGCACGCGCTTTTACCGCATGTGGCAGTACTACCTGATGTGTTGCGCGGGCTTTTTCCGGTCGCGCGAAGGGCAGCTGTGGCAGGTCATCCTGACGCATCCGCAGCGCCAGGAAATGTACCGCTCGCTGCGCTGATTCTGTCGCCCCGGCGGCGCTTGCGCGGGCCGAACCGCGCAAGCGTACCGGCTATGCCGCGGCGTCTTCCAGGATCATCTGCGCCGCCCGTTCGGCAATCATGATGGTCGGCGAATTGGTGTTGCCCGACGTGATGGTCGGCATGATCGATGCATCCGCCACGCGCAGGCCCTGCAGGCCATGCACCCGCAGCCGCGCATCCACCACGGCGCCATCGTCCGCCTTGCGGCCCATGGCGCAAGTGCCCACCGGGTGGAAGATCGTCGTGCCGATCTTGCCGGCCGCCTCGCGCAGCTCGGCCTCGGTCTGGTACGACGGGCCGGGCAGCCATTCCTCGGGTTGATAACGCTGCAACGCGGGCGCCGCGCTGATCCGGCGCACCAGGCGAATGGCATCCGCCGCCACCTTCAGGTCCTGTTCCTCGCGCAAATAGTTCGGCGTGATCACCGGCGGCTGCGCGCCGTCGGGCCCCTGCGCATGCACGCTGCCGCGCGACGCCGGCCGCAGGTTGCAGACGCTGGCCGTGAAGGCATCAAAACCGTGCAGCGGCTCGCCAAACGCGCCCAGCGACAGCGGCTGCACATGGAATTCCAGATTGGCGCGCGCCTGGCCAGGGTCTGACTTGGCAAACGCCCCCAGCTGCGACGGCGCCATGCTCATCGGCCCGCTGCGATTGAACACGTATTCCAGGCCGATGCCCGCCTTGCCCCACCAGGTCGATGCAATGCGGTTCAGCGTCTTCACGCCCCGCACCTTCAGGATGACGCGCAACTGCAAGTGGTCTTGCAGGTTCTCGCCCACGCCCGGCAAGGCGTGGCGCAGCGTGATGCCGCTTTCGCGCAGGCGCGCCGGTTCGCCAATGCCCGACAGTTCCAGCAATTGCGGCGTATTCACCGCGCCGGCCGCCAGCACCACTTCACGCGCGGCGCGCACGCTGCGGGACTGCCCTTCGCGCCGCAGCTTCACACCCACGCAGCGCGTGCCGTCGAACAGCAACTGTTCGGCATGCGCGCCGGTCATCACGTGCAGATTGGGGCGCTGGCGCACCGGCCGCAAGAACGCCTTGGCCGTATTCCAACGCCAGCCGCGGCGCTGGTTCACGTCGAAATAGCCCACGCCGAAATTGTCGCCGCGGTTGAAATCCTGCACCCGCGGAATGCCTTCCTGCTGGGCCGCGTCGGCAAAGGCGTCCAGGATGTCCCAGCGCAGGCGCTGCGCCTCGACCCGCCATTCGCCGCCCGCACCATGGCAATCGTCCGCGCCGCGGTAGTGGTCTTCGCTGCGCTTGAATACCGGCAGCACCTCGTCCCAGCGCCATGACGGATCGCCCGCGATATCGGCCCACTCGTCGTAATCCTGCCGCTGGCCGCGCATGTAGATCATGCCGTTGATCGACGAGCACCCGCCCAGCACGCGGCCGCGCGGATAGATCAGCGAGCGTCCGCCCAGGCCGGGCTCGGCGCCGGTGCGGTACATCCAGTCGGTGCGGGGGTTGCCGATGCAGTACAGGTAGCCCACCGGAATGTGGATCCAGTGGTAGTTGTCGCGGCCGCCGGCTTCCAGCAGCAGCACGCGCGTGGCCGGGTCCCGGCTCAGCCGGTTGGCCAGCACGCAGCCGGCCGACCCCGCCCCCACGATGATGTAGTCGTATGTCTCCATTGGCGCTTCTTCTTTTAGGTGTGTAGTGGCTGCGCCACTGTCGCGCAGCCCGCGGGGGCTGTCCAATGAATTGTTGAAAAGCGCTTTATAAGTCTCTTTAATAATGGGTATCGCCCCGCTGGGGCATCGCCGCCGGACTCGCCCCATGGACTTCAAGCACATCCGCACCTTTGCCGCTGTGGCGCGCGTGGGCAACCTGACCCGCGCGGCCGAACACCTGCACCTGACCCAACCCGCGCTGAGCCTGCAGCTCAAGAGCTTCCAGGAAGCGCTGGACCTGCCGCTGTTCACTCGCACCGCCCAGGGCCTGGCGCCCAACGCCGACGGCCGCGCGCTGCTGCCCTCGGCCCAGCGGGTGCTGGACGCCCTGGACGACTTCGAACGCGCCATCGGCGCGCTGCGCACGACGGTGCAGGGCGAACTGCGCCTGGGCACCATCCTGGACCCCGAATTCCTGCGCCTGGGCGCCACGCTGCAATACCTGGTCGAGCACTATCCGAAGATCCGCCCCACCCTGCGCCACGGCATGTCCGGTTCCGTCGGCCGCCAGGTGCGCGCGGGCGAGCTGGACGTGGGCTTCTTCCTGGGGCCGCAGGACGATACGCGCGGCCAACCGGCCCTGCACGCGCTGCCGCTGGCGGCGTTCTCGTATTACGTCGTGGCGCCCAAGGGCTGGGGCGCGCAGGTGGCGGGACGCGGCTGGCGGGAAATCGCCGCCTTGCCGTGGATCTGGACGCCGCCCGACTCCGTGCACCATCGCCTTTTGGCCGGCAAATTCAACGAGCTGGACGTGACCCCCAACACGGTGGCCGAAGTCGACCAGGAAGCCTCGATGCTGGACCTGGTGCGTTCGGGCGTCGGCCTGACGCTGGCGCGGGACTCCATCGCGCTGCGCGAATCGCAGGCGCATGGCCTGGTGCTGGCGCCGGGCCTGGCGATCCAGGCGGAACTGGCCTTCATCACCCTGGCGTCGCGGCGCGAAGACCCGTTGGTGGCGGCGGCGTTTGCGGCGGTGCAGGCGGCGTTTGCGTAGGCGTTTGCGTAAGAGGTGGCGCAACCGGCTGTGCCCGCAAGCGATGGCACAACCCGCATGCCCGCAAGCGACGGCGCCTTCGGCTCGCCCAGCCTCCCGCGTCCCCTCGGGTATGCTCGCAACAACGCACGGGCGGCATCGCCCACCCCCACCCGGAGAACTCTCTATGCGCTGGCGGTCCCTCGCATCCCGCGTTGCCATGATCCTTGCCGTCACACTGGCCCACCCTGCCCCGACCCTGGCGGCCGCGCCTGCCAACCAGGCCGAATGGAGCAAAGCGGTGCAGCGGCGGCTGATCAGCCGACTGGATTTTCCTCGCGAAGCCCAGCATCTCAGCGGCACGCTGGCGCTGTCGCTGAACATTACCGTACTGCGCAACGGCGCCATCTACGACGTCACGATCGCGCGCTCGTCGGGCCATGAAGCGGTCGACAAGGCCACGATCGCCATGGTCCGCCGCGCCGCGCCGCTACCCGTGTTTTCCGCGGACATGACGGAAGAGAAAACCTCGCTCACCTTGCCGGTGCGCTTCCAGATGGAAGACAACGACCCCGCGCCCCCGGCCGTCGCGCCCAGGCGCTACGTCGACCCGGCCACCGGCTTTGGCGCAACGGTGTCCGCTCCCTTTCAGATCGGCGCGGCGCGCCAGTCGGGCCGCTACGACGCCCTGATCGAGATTTCCGCCCCCGAAGGCTTTCCGCCCGTGGCGCCCGGCGCCAAGTTCCTGTGCCGGGCAGGATTCACGGCCGCGGCGGCCGACGCCGCCAAAACCAAAGCCCCCCAAGGCGCGCAGGCCTGTGACGCCCTGGTCGCCGCCGCGACAAGCCAGCAGCGCAAGCTGCGCGGCACCATCGAACAACTCGACGTCTTCGACCAGCCCGGCCGGCGCGGCATCGACTACATCGTTGCGCCGGGGGCCGGTCCGGACCATGAAGACACCCGCCAGTACATCGCCGACTGGGTCCGCCCCGAAGGCCGCATCCGCCTGGCCTGCGCCACCACGCGCGACGCCATGCCGGGCGCGTTGGCGACGTTCCGGGCGATACGGGATACGGTGATTGTGGATCGGCGTTGACGCGGGGATGGTTGATGCGTCAAGGCTGAAAGTCGGGCGACAGACTCGAACTACGCATCAACGGCCATGCCAGTAACGCCGCCCCACGTCCCGCTGCGCCCACACATCCAACACCCCTGCACGTGATCGTGCCATCACCGCGCCATCCCGATCGCTGCGCCAGAACACCGCCCCCGCACGCGTCCAGCGCAATTCCACCGCCCGCGCCGGATGCCGGAAACGATTCAGATACCCCGCCTGCGCAATCACATGCGCCGCGCCGGACGCCGCAACCAGTTCCCGGCTGGACGACGACGCCGAACCATGGTGCGGCGCCATGACGATATCCGCCGGGGCCAAGCCCTGCGCGACCAATTCCCTTTCTTGCGCCACGCCGATATCGCCCGTCAGCAACAGCGCGTGCTCGACGCCCTCGACGCGCAGCACGCAGCTATCGGCATTGCGATCCTCGACTCGCCCGCTGGTCCCGCCCGCCGGGTGCAGGAAGCTAAACGTGACGCCATCGACCTCCCAGCCTACGTCACGAGCGCAGCCCAGTACCTCGCCCGGCGGCGGCGTCGGCAAGCCTGCGCCATCCGGCCACAGGCGCGCATCACGCCGCAGAAACGCCGCCAGGTCAAAGGACGCGTAGCTGCGCGCCACCGGCACCGCCGCCAGCACCGACCGCGTGCCGCCCACATGGTCCGTGTCCGCGTGCGACAGCACCAGCACATCCAGCGCCCCAAGGCCGCGGGCCTGCAGAAACGGCGCGATCACCCGTTCGCCCGCATCGCTACCGCTGAAACTGCGCGGCCCGGCATCGAACAGCAGCGCCTGGCTGGCCGTTTCCACCAGAATGGCGCTGCCCTGCCCGATATCCATCGCGCTCATGTGCCAGTATCCCGGCTCGGGCCGATCCGGCCGCCAGCACAACAGCGGCGCCATGCACAGCCACCCCAGCCGCCGCGCCGGCCAGCCCGGCGCCTGCAACGCCCAGACCATGCCCGCCACCGCCAACGCCAGCCAGGGCCACGGCGCCGCCGCCACCGAAAAACTTGCCCAGCGCGCATTGCCCACCCACGCCACCACGATCATCATGAGGTCGAACCCGTACAGCCCCGCCTGGCCCGCCAGCGCCGCGGCAGCCGCCAACCCCGGCGTCACCGACAAGGCCGCGCAGAGCAGCGCCAGCGGCGTCACGAAAAACGTCACCACGGGAATCGCCACCGCATTGGCCAACGGCGAACCCAACGACACCTGGTGCACCAGATACGCCAACAGCGGCGTCAAGCCCAGCGTCACCACCAGCTGCAAGCGCGTCGCCTGCCCCAGCGTCGTCGCCCAACGCTTGCGCCAGCCCGCGTCCGCATCGCGCGGCGCATCGGCAATGCGCAGCAGAATCGCCACCGCGCCGAACGACAGCCAGAACCCCACCGACATCGGCGCCCACGGATCCAGCGCCACCACCGCGGCGGCTGCGCACGCCAGGATGCGCCCGGCCGACATCCGCAGCCGCGACACCGCCGCGGCCAGCACCACCGACAACATGAAGAACGTACGCCGCGCCGGCACGCCCCACCCCGCGATCAGGCAATAGAACAAAGCCACCGCCGCCGCCGCGGCGCCGCCCGCGATGCGCGACGGAATGAATTCCGCCAGGCCCGTCCCACGCCACCGCGCGCGCCGCCACGACGCGGCCAGCAGCAGCCCCGCGATGCCGGCAATCGACGTCACATGCATGCCGCTGATCGACACCAGGTGCGTGATGCCGCTGCGGTTGAAAAGGCGCCAATCCTCGCGCGCCACGCCGGCCTGGTCGCCTATTGCCAATGCGATCAGCACCGGCGCATAGCGGTGGTCGCCCAGCGCCCGGCGCAGGCCCTCCCGCACATGATGGCGGGCGCGTTCAATGGCAATGCCCGCGGATGCCCAAGGCTGGTCCTCCAGCAGGCGGGGCTGCCCCCGCACGGTGCCCGTCGCCCGCAAACCGCGCGCGAACATCCGCGCTTCGCTGTCGGGCGCGTCGGGGTTGAGCAAGCCGCTGGGCCGGCGCAGCACCAGCGCCATGCGCCATACCTGGCCGGGCATCAGCAAGGGTTGGTTCGCCTGCCCACCGGGCGGCGCTAGCCACGACACCAGGATGCGCGACGGCATGCCGGCACGCGCGGGCGCCACCTGCTCGCCGACAAAGCGCTGTCCGCGCGCGTCGCCATCGGGCAGTTCCGCCACCCGCAGCACCAGCCGCGCGACCTCGTTCTGATGTTCATCGGCCAGTGCGTCGTCCAGCCGCAGTTGCGCTTGCACGGCGGCATTGAGGGCGCCCAGGCACAGGCCGATAGCCGCAGCCGCACAAAGCCCGACGACGCGCCCCGGCCAACGCCGCCAGGCCACCAGCGCCACGATGCAAACGCCGGCCGCCGCCGAATACGCCGCCACGCCAGGCAGCGCAGGCAGCAACTGCACCCCTCCCGCCCCCGCCACGAAAGCAAGGCAAAACAGCCGACCGTTGATGTCCGTCTCCTGAAACGAACCAGCGTAGGTCGCCTGCCCGCCACGGCATGCCGCCAGTGCACGACTTTGGCCATGAGGATCGCCCGCAAGAATCTGGCCGCCCCGGTTCCCTGGCCCCTGTGACGGAAATCCGAGTGCGCCACCCTTGACAATCCCCCCCGCCCCCTCCGAACATACCCCCATCCACCCGGGGAGCTTCGGCAAGAAGCTGAGAATCCGATAGCGGGGCCGGCGTTCAAACGCCAACCCCAGCGGCGCGTAGACCCGTTGAACCTGATCCAGACAATACTGGCGTAGGGATGGTGCGGCCACGCAAGCGCGCCCGAAGCCCGGCGCGACGCATCCCCGCCCTTCCTGCCCAGTCCTTCTCTTACGCAAGGACCCGCCGGCATGACGCAATCGACCCCTTCCCTATTGGCCCAGGCCTCGCAGGACCTCTACGCCGCCGTGCGCCGCGACGCGCCGCTGGTGCAGTGCCTGACCAATTTCGTGTCCATGAACACGGCGGCCAACACGCTCCTGGCCATCGGCGCGTCGCCCGCGATGGTGCACGCGGTGGAAGAAGCCCCGGAATTCGCTCGCATCAGCGGCGCGGTCGTGATCAATATCGGCACCCTGTCGGCCCCCTGGCTGGAAAGCATGCTCAAGACCGCGGCGGCGGCGGCGGATGCCGGCACGCCCTGGGTGCTGGACCCGGTGGCCCACCATGCCACGGCGTTTCGCCGCGACGCGGTGCAGCGGCTGCTGGCCCTGCGCCCGGCGGTGATCCGCGGCAATGCGTCGGAAATCATCGCGCTGGCCGGTGGCCAAAGCGCCAGCAAGGGCGTGGACGCGCGCGACCCGGTGCAGTTGGCCGAGCAAGCGGCGCGCGACCTGGCGCGGGCGCAACAGACCGTGGTGGCGGTGACGGGAGAAGTGGATTTCGTGACGGATGGCACGCGAGAAGTGCGCGTCACCGGCGGTTCGCCATTGATGCCGCAGGTCACCGCCACGGGGTGCGCGCTGACGGCGGTGGTCGGCGCGTTCGTGGCGGTATCGAAGCAAGACGCCTATCCGGCGGCCGTGGCGGCGCTGTCCTGCTTCGGCATCGCTGGCCGCCGTGCGGGAGCGCTGGCTGACGGCCCGGGCTCGTTCGCGTGGCGGTTCCTGGATGCGCTGGCCGCACTGGAAACGGACAGCCTGACGCGGGAATCGCCGCTGCGCTAAGGCGCCAACGGCAGCCTGCCCACGCCATTGCCCAGCCCGCCGCAGACGGCACGAAAACGGCACGCAGACGGCACGCAGACGGCACCCGGACGACACAAACGCCCGCATGACCGACAGGCGATCATGCGGGCGCTGTAGCCCTTCCTACATCCGGTACTGCAAGCTCAGCATCGCATTGCGCGGCGCGCCGGGCATGTTCAAGTTCGGACTGCTGCCGTGCGCCGACACGATATAACCGGCGTCAAACAGGTTGTACATATTCAGCTGCACCGAATACGGCCCCTGGCGCCACCATGCCGCGGCGTCCGCGGTGACGTAGCCCGGCAGCTTGACCGTATTGCCCGGATTCGCGAAACGCGCACCCACCAGGTTCAGGCCGGCGCCCACGCCAAAGCCATCGCCCAGGTCCTTGGTCACCCAGACGTTGCCAGCATGGCGCGGCGTCAGCGTGGCGCGCTTGCCTTCGACATCCTTGCCGGTGTCACGCGCCACCGACTGCGTCACGCGGGCATCCAGGTAGGCGTAACCCAGCATCGCGCGCCAGCCGTTGGACAAGTCGCCCGACAGCGTCCATTCGGCGCCATCGGTGCGCTGCGTGCCCACCGGCACCAGCGTGTTGGTCACGGGGTTGGTGACCTTGATGTCGGTGCGCTCCAGGCGGAACACGGACACGGTGGTCGACAGCTTGCCATCCAGGAAGTCGTACTTGGCGCCGACTTCGTAGTTGGTGGTTTTTTCCGGCGCCAGGTCGACGTTGTTGGCGGCCAGCGCAAAGGCTTCACCCGACGGCTGGTACGAACGGCTCCAGGACACGTAGTAGGACTGCACGGTGTCCGGCTGGAACACCAGGCCCAGGCGCGGGCTCAGGTTCGAATCGGTGCGCGACAGGTTGCGGCCCGTGCGGCGGTCTTCGGTCTTCTGCTCGAAACGGTCGTGGCGCACGCCGCCCAGCACCTTCCAGTATTCCCCCAGCGACACCATGTCCTGCACGTACAGGCCCAGCGTGTTGAAGCGGCCCAGGTTGTCGGACCCGGGCGCGCCCTTGACCTGGCGCTGCAGCGTGGGCAATTGCGGGTCGAACAGGTTCACGGTCGCGACGTTGGCGGCCGAGTAGTTCACCAGGTCTTTGTTCTGCTGGCCCACTTCGACGCCGTACAGAATGTCGTGGCGTACCGCGCCCCACTGCACGCGCTGCATCAGCTCGGTCTGGTTGGTCCAGCCGTGCTCGTCGCGCAGCACGTTGCCGTGGGTCAGCGACACGGTCTGCGCCGCCTCGTTGACCGTGCCCGGCAGCGTGTTGTTGCGGTTCAGCGTGTAGTGGTAGTAGCGCGTGGCGTTGCGCAACGACCAGTTGTCGTTGAAGCGGTGCGTGAGCGTGCCGGCGTACGACTGCACCCGGGTCTGGGTGTAGTCGGTATCGCGGGCGTTCTCGGCGCCGTAGTAGGTGGACGGGTCCACGTCCACCGGGCGGCCGTGATAGGCCGGAATGCCGAAGTCGGTCAGGCGGCGGTCTTCCAGGAATTCGGTCTGGATCAGGTAGGTGGTGCTTTCGCCCAGCTTGAACTGGGCCGACGGTGCAATCGCCTTGCGGTCGATGAATTGCTTGTCGCGGTAGCTGTCGCCCTTTTCCACGGCGCCGGTCAGGCGCCAGGCCATGCTGCCGCTTTTGTTGGAACGGCCCAGGTCCACGTCCAGCCGGCGGTCGTTCCACGAACCGTAGCTCAGGCCCACCTGCGAGATGTCTTCACCCGGCTTCTTGGTGACGCGGTTGATCAGGCCGCCCGACGAGCCGCGGCCGTACAGCACCGCCGCCGGGCCCTTGATCACGTCGATGCGTTCGACGTTGGACAGATCGCGGTAGTACAGCGCATCGTCGCGAAAGCCGTCGACGAATTGGTCGGCAATGGCGGTGAAACCGCGGATCGACACCTGGTCGCGCTGGCCGTCGCCGGTAGAGAAACTGACGCCCGGCACGTTCTTCAGCGCGTCCTGCACCGACATCGCATGCTGGTCGCGCAGCACCTGCGCCGGCACCACGTTCACCGTCTGCGGTATGTCGCGCAGCGGCGCATCGATCTTGGTGGCGCTGGTGGACGCCGGCGGGTTGTAGCTCTGTTCGGGGTCCGCCTGCCCCGTGACGCTGATGGCGGGCAAGGTGGCGGTGGGCGCGGCGCTTTGGCCGTGGGCGGGGGCCGAGGCGGCCAGGGGCGCCAGGGCGAGCAAGGCGGCAGAGAGGGAGCGAGGGGCGTGCATGGCCAGCGAGGTCTTTCTGAAGTCGTTTGAAATGAAAGGATTCGCCATTCTCTTGACAATGAGAATCGGTCGCAATCGTTTTATCGTTTCGTTGCCGCCAGGCCACGATAAATAAGACGCCCGTCTAATTCAGATATTTTTCAGCTTGCCCATGGCACGCGGGCGCGACGCTGCCGGCGGGCGCAATGTCATGCCCGGGTCACACCCCGTCCCCAGAATTTTGCTTCCCCGATACACAAGGAACGACGGTGAAGCACCCCATTCGAAGGATCTTTGCACTGACCGCCAGCGCCGCGCTGCTGGCGGGCCTGGCCGCCTGTGGCGGCAGTGACGACGATGACGACGACGCCACCCCGCCCGCGGTCGCCGTGCCCCAGGGTGCGACGCTGGACGTGGCCATCCTGGGTACCACCGACCTGCATGCCAACGTGCTGGGTTACGACTATTACAAGCTGGCCGAAGACAAGAGCTACGGCGTGGACCGCACCGCGACGCTGATCGCCAACGCCCGCAAGCAGAATCCGAACACGCTGCTGTTCGACAACGGCGACACCATCCAGGGCACCGCCCTGTCCGACTACCAGGCGCTGGTCGCCCCCGTGCAGTGCTCGGGCATGCTGGCCATCTACAAGCAGATGAAGCTCCTGGCCTACGACGCGGCCACGATGGGCAACCACGAATTCAATTACGGCCTGCCCTTCCTGTCGCAGGTCACCAACGTCGACTTCGGCCTGGCAGGCATCACCAAGGGCACCGCCCAGACCAATCCGGGCGGCGCCAAGGAATGCGCCGCGCCGGGCTTTCCGTTCGTGTCGGCCAACGTCGTGTCGGCCGCCACGCAGCAGCCGATCTTCAAGCCCTGGACCCTGCTCACCAAGACCTTCAAGGCCACCGATCCGGCCGGCAAGTCCATCGACGTGTCGCTGAAAGTGGGCGTGATCGGCTTTGCGCCGCCGCCCATCATGCAATGGGACAAGGCCAACCTGGAAGGCCACGTCGCGGTCACTGGCTGGAAGGAAACCGCTGCGCGCTACGTGCCGGAAATGCGGGCCGCGGGCGCCGACCTGATCGTGGCGCTGGCGCACGGCGGCATCGACATGACCACGCCCTACAGCCCGTCGATGGAAAACGGCGCCGGCTACCTGAGCCAGGTCGCGGGCATCGACGCCCTGATCACCGGCCACCAACATCTGCTGTTTCCCGACACCAATCCCAAGTCGCAATTCGCGGGGCAGCCGGGCATCGAGCTGGAAAAAGGCCTGATCAACGGCGTGCCGGCGGTGCAGGCCGGCCAATGGGGCAACAACCTGGGGCAGATCAAGCTGAAGCTGGCCTATGACAAGGGCTGGAAAGTGCAGAAGGACGCCACCCAGGTGCAGCGTATCTCCACCCGCCTGACCGCGCAGAGCGGCAGCACCCCGGCCACCTACGTCGAGCCCGACAGCGCCACGCAGCAACTGGTGCAGGCGGAACACACGGCCACCATCGCCTACGTCAAGACGCCCATCGGCCAGAGCCAGTTCGACATGGCCACCTACTACGCGCTGACGGGCGACGTGTCGGCGCTGCAAGTGGTGAACATGGCGCAGATCGACTACCTGAAGGACTACATCGCCCGCAACAACCCCGCCTACGGCGCCCTGCCGATCCTGTCGGCGGCCGCGCCGTTCAAGGGCGGACGCAACGGGCCGGGCGACTTCACCTTCGTGCCGCAAGGCAACATCGCCATCAACAACGCCGCCGACCTGTACCTGTATCCCAACACCTTGCAGGTGGTGCGGGTCAGCGGCGACATCGTGCGCCAGTGGCTGGAGAAGACCGCCGAACAGTTCAAGCGAATCGACCCCGCCCAGGTCGCGCCGCAGGACCTGGTGGACACCAGCTTCCCGACCTTCAATTTCGATGTGCTGTACGCCGAAGGCAACGCCCTGCGCTACCAGATCGACGTGACCCAGCCCAAGGGCTCGCGCATCACGGGGCTGACGTATCAAGGCGCGCCGCTGGACCCGGCCGCGCAATTCCTGGTGGTCACCAATAACTACCGCGCCAGCGGGGGCGGCGACTTCCCGGGCCTGGCGGGCGGCAAGGGCGACATCGTGCTGCAAGCGCCGGACGCCAGCCGCGACGTGCTGATCAGCTACATCAAGAAGCACCCCGTGCTGGACCTGGCCACCTATGGCCTGGCCCGCAGCTGGCAATTCAAGCCGCTGGCCGCGCTGGCCGGTCCCGTGGTGTTCTCGTCGGTGCCCGGCACGCTGGCGCTGGCCACGGCGCACGGCGTGGGCAACGTGTCGGTGTATGACGCCACGCCCGACGCGGTGACGCAGCTCTCGCGCTACGCGGTCGACCTGACCCAGTAAGCCGCAGCGCCATGGCGGCGGCAGGGGTCGCCGCCATGGCCACCGTTCAGCGGTAATACACGCAGATGCGCTTGCCGCCGATCTCGTGCACGTCGATCGGCAGTTCATACAAGGCGCCCAGCACCTCGGACCGGATCAGTTCGGCCGGCGGGCCATGGTGCGCGACCCTGCCCGCCTTCATCGCCACGATGCGGTCTGCGTAGGCCGAGGCGAAATTGATGTCGTGCAGCACCAGCACCACCGTCTTGCCCAGCTCGTCGGCCGCGCGCCGCAGCGTGCCCATCATGGCGACGGCATGCTTCATGTCCAGGCTGTTCAGCGGTTCGTCCAGCAGCACATAGCGCGTGTCCTGGCACAGCACCATCGCCACGAAGGCGCGCTGGCGCTGGCCGCCAGACAACTGGTCCAGGTAACGGTCCGCCAGCGGCGCCAGGTCCAGGTAGTCGATGGCGCGGTCGATGTGCGCCTTGTCGTCCAGCGTCAGGCGCCCACCCGTGTGCGGATAGCGGCCGAATGCCACCAGATCGCGCACCGTCAGCCGCAGCGGCAAGTGGTTGTCCTGCCGCAGGATGGACAGGCGCCGCGCCAGTTCGCGGCTGTCGCTGCGGGTGACGTCCAGGCCATCGACCTGGATCTGCCCGGCCGACATCGGCAACAAGCGGCTGATCATCGCCAGCAAGGTCGATTTGCCCGCGCCGTTCGGGCCGATGATGGCGGTCACGCCGCCGGCCGGCAGCGCCAGCGTCACCTGGTCCACCACCACGGTGTCGTCGTATTGCTTGCTGACTTGCTGGATATCGATCATTGGCGTCCCCTGCGCAAGATCAGGGCCAGGAACATCACTCCGCCCACGAATTCAATCACCACGCTGACGGTCGTGCTCAAGCCCAGCACCCGTTCCAGCAACGTCTGGCCGCCCACCAGGAAGATCACACCCAGCAGCACCGCGGCCGGCACGGTGTAGCGGTGCCTGTCCGACCCCATGGCCTGATAGGCCAGGTTGCTGACCAAGAGGCCGAAGAACGTCACCGGCCCCACCAGCGCCGTGGATACGGACACCAGCACGGCAATCGCGGCCAGCGTCAACAGCAGCGTGCGGCGGTAGTCCACGCCCAGGTTCAGCGCAATCTCGCGGCCCAGCGCCAGCACGTCGTAGCGCCGCCGCATGCGCCAGACCAGCAGGGTCGCCGCCGCCACCGCGGCCAGGGCAAAGGGCAAGAGGCCCGTGCGCACCGAATTGAAATTGGCGAACATGCGGTCTTGCAGCACCAGGAATTCATTGGGGTCGATCAGGCGCACCACGAAGCTGGACAGGCTGCGAAACAGCAGGCCGAACACGATGCCCACCAGCATCATCAGGTGCAGGCTGCGCACCGCGTCGGTGAACAGCCAGCGAAACAGCAGGCAGGCGAACGCCGTCATGGCGCATACCTCCAGCGCGAAGGCCGCCACGGGATGGTTCACCGCTCCCGCCATCTGGCCAAAGCCGAACACCACCACCGCCTGGATCAGCAGGTACAGCGCATCGAAGCCCATGATGGCGGGCGTCAGGATGCGGTTGTGCGTGATGGTCTGGAACAGCACCGACGACACCGCCACCGCGTAGGCCACCAGCAGCATCGCCGCCAGCTTGCCGCCGCGAAACGGAATCACGAACGACCACTGGCCGTTGGCGCCCAGTGTCATGAAGCCGGCCACGCACAGCGCTGCCAACACGGCCAGCCCGGCCAGGCG
>PJUB01000399.1_pt1 | contig 18915 bp, 29 predicted proteins | sample 1512141 | NCBI WGS metagenome assembly PJUB01 (sample SAMN08177677, study PRJNA422409) | Soil metagenome, whole genome shotgun sequencing project. | isolation source: Soil enriched on filter paper: alkali lignin treatment | place: USA: Madison | collected 2015-01-15 | reverse complement strand
TCGCAATCGCAAATCGCGTTCTGCAGACCATCCCTAGACGCACTGGAAGGTCGATCGTCATCCGCCCTTCTAAAGGGTCGTACGGACTGATGAAAGCTCATGGTCCGGCACCGATTCCATCCGCAGCGCCGGGTCCTGCGCCAGCGTGTCGACGAGCTTCGTCTGCAGCGGCATGCAGGCTGTTTGCCGTTTTGGCGGCAGCGTCAGCCGTCATCGTCACAGCCACTCCATCGGGACCATCCAGAACCACCACGCCATCGACCGCCGTGGCGACGCCAGCGTCTTCACACGGTTTGAGCCAGGACTTGTTATCCATCATGAGACTCTCCAATGTGTCCAACCGCCTGCGCGGCCACGTGAGCATTCAAGTAAAGGTATCCGGGTTCGAACAACCCAGCTTTCACCAGCCCAGCGAGGTCAAGGATCTGGACTTGTGATGAGCGAACCTGGCATAGCCCCATCTCGCGCAGGTCTCGCAGGACGCGATTGACGTGCACGTTCGTCAAACTGCATACCTCGCCGATGTCCGACTGCGTCATCGGGAGTGAGAACCCATGGCCGCGTGACCGACCGACCGCAAGGAGCCGGGCATGGGTCTCGCAGAAAAAGTGAGCCACACGCTGCAATGCCGTGAGGCTGGAAAGTCGATAAATCCACTGCCGATGCTGCGCGGCATCGAGCATCGTGATGAACCAGAGGCGCCTAGCCAGCGCGGCGTCATCAATCAGGATTTTCTCCAACGCGTCATGCGTGAAAACCGCGACGCTCACATCGGTGAGCGCGCCGACGTCGTGATCTAGCTGCTTCAACGTGAACGCGTGCAGGTCCACGAAGTCGCCCGGTACATGCACGGCCACAAGGTGCCGCTTGCCGTCGCGCGCGTCCACGTGCCGCGTCATGAAACCTTCGACAAGCAGCAAGCTCACTTGGACCTGCGTGTCCTGACGCACCGCTGTCTCACCCGCGCGAAATGTTCGGACGCTGGCGATCGCCGCCTCCAGCCGGCCCCGCTCGGCGTCGGACAGTGAGGTGGTGCGGTTCAGGAGTACGGACTTTGTCTGCATAGATCGGGCGAGGGCGTCATCGTGCGACATGTTTTTCGGCGCTGCATTAACCCAGATCAAGTTTGGACCTGAATTTGCAGCTTGCCGTGCAGAGGGATTGCGTCCTACAGAAAAAGGCTCACTGCGGTCCATACCCTGCGCAACGCCCGCCTTTCCCAGTACCTCCTTAAAGAACACCCACCATGGCCAAAAAAAACACCCCCGAACTCGTCGCGGCACGTGCCGCAGCGCGCAACACCGACAGCGCGCCTTCGCAACCGGCACCGCCTGCGGCCGGTGCAGGCGACGCACCTGCCCAGAAAGCGATTGACACCCAGGCGTTGGCCGCGGGCATGCCTGCCAACGAGAACAAGACGCTGGAATATGGAGAGGCCAACGCAGCGGCCACTCCGGTCGGAGTGACGGTCGCGCCGCCGTCGCGGTTGCCAGGCGCGAGCACGCTGTCAGAGAGCAATGCCTCCGACAAGACGGGCACCGCGGCGCCCGAGGGTCTCAATGCCACGATTGGCACGCTGGACCGCGTGCGCGTCGACTCGTCCGGCCGGGTACTCACCACCAATCAGGGCGTGGCCGTCGCCGACAACCAGAACTCGCTCAAGGCAGGCGCGCGCGGGCCCGCGCTGCTCGAAGACTTCATCCTGCGCGAGAAGATCACTCACTTCGACCACGAGCGTATTCCGGAGCGCATCGTGCACGCGCGCGGTTCGGGCGCGCACGGTTTCTTCGAGTGCTACGAGCCGCTCACGCAGTACACCAAGGCCGCGCCCTTCAAGGAGGCCGGCAAGATCACGCCGGTGTTCGTACGCTTTTCCACCGTGGCCGGCGAGCGCGGCTCCAAGGACACCGCGCGCGACGTGCGCGGCTTTGCGGTCAAGTTCTACACCGATGAAGGCAACTGGGACCTGGTCGGTAACAACATTCCGGTCTTCTTCATCCAGGACGCAATGAAGTTCCCCGACCTCGTGCATGCGGTGAAGCCGGAGCCGCACCATCAAATGCCTCAGGCCGCGAGCGCTCACGACACCTTCTGGGACTTCGTTTCGCTGATGCCCGAGTCGACGCATATGCTCATGTGGCAGATGAGCGACCGCGCCATTCCCCGCAGCTACCGGATGATGCAAGGCTTCGGTGTGCACACCTTCCGGCTGGTCAACGACGCGGGCGAAAGCGTGCTGGTGAAGTTCCACTGGCAGCCCAAGCTGGGCACGCATTCGCTGGTGTGGGAAGAAGCTGTGAAGATCTCCGGCGCCGATCCCGACTTCCATCGCCGCGACCTGTGGGAAGCGATCGAGGCGGGCGAGTATCCCGAATGGGAACTTGGCCTGCAAATCTTCACTGAGGAGCAAGCCGAGCAGTTCAGCTTTGACATCCTCGACGCCACCAAGCTCATCCCCGAAGAGCTGGTGCCTGTGCAAATCGTTGGGCGCATGGTGCTTAACCGCAACCCCGACAACTTCTTTGCGGAGACAGAGCAAGTCGCGTTCTGCACGGCGCACGTCGTGCCGGGCCTGGACTTCACCAACGACCCGCTGCTGGCCGGGCGCATCCACTCCTACGTCGACACGCAGATCAGCCGCCTTGGCGGTCCCAACTTCCACGAGTTGCCGATCAACGCCCCCATCGCGCAGGTCCACAACAACCAGCGCGACGGCATGCACCGCCAAGCGATCAACCGCGGCCGCGTGGCCTACGAGCCGAACTCGCTCGCTGGCGGCTGCCCGTTCCAGGCAGGCGCGGCACAGGGCTTCATGAGCGTGGCCCGGCGCATCGATGCCAAGGAAAGCGCCGACAAGGTGCGGATCAAGCCCGAGAAGTTTGCCGACCACTACACGCAGGCGCGGCTGTTCTTCGAGAGCCAGACCGAAGTGGAGAAGGCCCACATCGGCAATGCGTTTCGCTTCGAACTTTCCAAGGTCACAGTGCCTGCAATACGACAGCGCGTGGTCGCCAGCTTGTTGAACGCGGCGCCCGACCTCGCCCAGCGGGTGGCACAGGACCTCGGCATGGAGCTTCCTACACCTCTGCCCAAAGCGCTGGAAACGCCGGCCGCGCCTGAAGTGGAGGCATCGCCGCCGCTGTCCCTGATGGCGCGGCCTGGTGACGGCGGCATTCGCACGCGCAAGGTAGCCGTGCTGATCGACCATGGCGTCGAAGGCGCATCCTTGCATAAGCTGATTTCGTCCCTCTTTGCAGCGGGTGCCATTCCGCGTTTGATTGCAGCTCGTCTCGGCACCTACGTCGGCGCAGGCGGAGAGAAGTTCGAAGCCGATGCGACGATGGAAAACTCACCGGGCTTCCTCTTTGACGCGCTGGTACTGCCTGACGGCGCCAAGGCGGTCGAGGCGCTCGACGCAGACGCTCACACGCTCGAATTCCTGCGCGACCAGTATTGGCACTGCAAGACCATTCTGGCTTTCGGCGCCTCGGAGGCCCTGCTGGCCGAAGCGCAAATCCCGCTGACGATGCCTGATGGCGCAGTGGACCCTGGTCTCATCTTGGTCGATGCTGCAGAGGCAGACGAGGGCATTGCGTCCTTCATTGCCGCCATGGGCGCGCACCGTCACTTCGGGCGTGAAAACGACCCGCCAAAAGTCTGATCGAGCAAAACCTCGCCTCCTCTATGGGGGCGAGCCAACCAAGGAGCAAATGATGAAGCAAAGTGGTGGTCAAACGCAGATGTCGCCGGTGAACATTGACCAAGCCCGGGCCGTGGGTCAGGACAGCCCGGCCGAGGGAAGCCGAATGGGGCGGGAAGCAAACAAGCCGCACGGCTACCCGGGTGAAGCCGAGCAGACCAACGTGGAAGGTTCGCCGGCCGACGAGTCCAATGAGGGCCAAGCCGATTCGGCCGTGTCCCCATTGGGCAATGACACGCCCGATGACGCGATCCGACGGGCCGCCTACGCGGCGTATCTGCGGCGCAACGGCGGGCCAGGCGATGAGACGAGCGATTGGCTGGAGGCCGAGGTGCAGGTGCGCCAGAGCAGCGGTGTATAGCAACGAATATCTCCCCTTACACCCAAAAGAAGCCCTGCAGCGGAGGTACCCCCATGATCGGCATCGTCATCCCGGCACACAACGAGGAGCAAGTCATCCGCAACTGCCTTGCCGCCGTCACTCGCGCTGCGCAACATCCTGCCTTGATGGGTGAGCCCGTGGAAACGGTTGTCGTGCTCGACGACTGTACGGACGCAACGTGCGTGGCGGCGGCCGCCGCCGGTGCGATGATCTTGAGCGTTCAGGCGCGCAACGTGGGCATGGCCCGCGCCGCAGGCGCGCAGGCGATGCTGGAACGTGGCGCCCGCTGGCTCGCCTTCACCGACGCGGACACCGAGGTCTCCGAGGCATGGTTGGTGAACCAGCTCGCATTGCAGGCGGATGTGGTCTGTGGCACGGTCGTCGTTCAGGACTGGTCGCCGCACGGTGCCAACGCCGAGCTGCTGAAGGCGCATTTCAGCGAAACGTACTTTGATCGCGACGGCCATCGTCACGTGCACGGTGCGAACCTCGGCGTGTCGGCCGAGGCATACCGTGCGGTCGGCGGCTTTAGGCACCTCGCTTGCGGAGAAGACGAGGCGTTGGTCGCAGCGCTGGTCGCTGCCGGTCGACAGGTCGCGTGGAGCTCACTGCCCCGAGTGGTAACGAGCGCGCGTGTTGACGCGAGAGCAACGGGCGGGTTCGCGGGCACGCTGTTGAACGCCGTCGCGCAGCGCATTGCCGAGGCGGCGGCTCCAAGTCAGACTTCGGCTGTGCCCGCTTGACATGCGCGCACTGGACGCGCGGCTCCACTACACAGCGGCATCGCGGAAAAGCCGCAGCGAACAGCCAATGCAGCCTTACGAAAGACGACACGCGCGCTCTCCGTCCAGACAGAGATGAGTCTTTTGGCCAAGCGTCAAAAAACCATGTGAGCCATGGAAAACTGGCGGCGACTCGCTAGATAGCCTATCCTTTTGCTATGCCTCTTCATTGTCTCGACCTCGATCTTCCTGTCGGCTGGCACTGCGATGTCGTGCTGACGCAGAACTTCGACGGTGCGGTCTCGGGGAAGGCAGAGTTGCGGCAAGGCAGAGAGACTCGTTGTGTCTTCGTTCTTGCACTTCAAGGCAGCCGAGAGGCAGCCCAAGCCCGCTTGCAGTTTCGCGCCGACCAGTTCATCGAGGAATGGGAGGCTCGTGTAGCTAGCGAACACAGCACCTGAAGCTGAGAAATTGGAGGACTGTCATGCTTTCTCCTGCAGGTCGGAGCGGACTGCGCGCCCAAAAACTGGCGACTCGACTGGGCTGCGAAGTGCGAGAAACCTTGCCAAGAATTGGGTGGTCGCAATCTGCCCTCGTGGGAGCTAACGGGGAACTCGCCGCGCAACTAATTTCCGCCGGCGGCCGCTGGAGTTCTTCGGACGACGCCATCTTGTTTCCGACCTGGTCGAGCCTTGAAGAAGTGCTCGAAGAGATCGTCGAAAATCGGCGAATGGATGCAGCCCGATAACGATCAATCGAGGCCGCCTGTGCTCTCAGCCAAGCATAGCAACCGTGTGTACGAAGCAGAGCTTGTGCCCTTCCGGGTCGAGGCAGTACGCGGCATAGAAGTCCGACGCATAGCGCAGTCTCAAGCCGGGTCGGCCCTGGTCCACACCTCCGTTTTCCATCGCGGCCTGCCAAGCGTCGTCGACCACCACGCGCGAGACTGCCAAGAAGCTCACCTGGGTGCCGTTGCCTACTGTGGCCTCGCCGCCATCGACGGGCGCGCCAATGACGAACTGCGGCCAGCGCCGCCCCGGCTCCCGCCAGACGATGCCCGCGGGCCCGGCCGCCTCCAGCGGCACCGTCCGCTGGAGGCCGAACTGAATCAGCACGCGGTCGTAGAACGCGCACATCCGGGTCAGGTCGCTTGCGCCGATCTGCACATGCGCGAACATCGCCGCCGCCTCAGATGAATGGCACGCCGCCCGTCACCGGAATGGTCGCGCCGGAGATGTAGCTCGCCTGGTCGGACGCCAGCAGCACGTACACCGCCTGCAGCTCGGCGGGCTGGCCCGGGCGCTTCATGGGCGTCTGCGTGCCGAACTCCTTCACCTTGTCCGGCGGCATGGTCGAAGGAATCAGCGGCGTCCAGAAGGGGCCTGGCGCCACGCAGTTCACGCGGATGCCCTTGTCGGCCAGCAGCTGCGCCATGCCGCCCGACATGTTCTGGATAGCACCCTTCGTCGCCGCGTACGCGACGAGCGTGGCGTTCGGCTTGTCGGCGTTGACCGAGGCGGTGCTGATGATCGCGCTGCCCGGCTTCATGTGCGCCACGGCCGCTTTACAGAGAAAGAAGTTGGCGTAGACGTTGGTGCGGAAGGTGCGGTCGAACTCTTCGGCGCTGATCTCTCCCAGGTCCTTGTGGCTCATCTGAAACGCCGCGTTGTTCACGAGGATGTCGAGCTTGCCGAAGCGCTGCACGGCGGTGTCGACCAGCTTCCTGCAATGCGCCTCCTCGCAAATGTCGCCCGGCACCGCGACGCACACCCGGCCTTCGCGCTCGATCAGTTCCTTGCAGGCCTGTGCATCGAATTCTTCCTGCGCCAAGTACGAGATCAGCACGTCTGCGCCTTCCCGCGCGAAGGCAAGTGCCACGGCGCGGCCGATGCCGCTGTCTCCGCCTGTGATCAGTGCTGCTTTTCCCTTGAGTTTGCCGCTCCCGATATAAGAGGTCTCGCCGAAGTCCGGCTTGGGCTCCATCTTCGACTCCAAGCCGGGCGGCGACTGCTCCGGTGTGTCGAAGGGCGGACGGGGGCCTGCGTGCTGTGGGTCTGTCATAGTGCGGTCCTTTCGTTTGCGGTTTCGAATGGGTTCTGCGCCCAAGCTACCCTTCGGCCCGCGTGCTTCCATCGGACAAGTGCTCGACCTCGCGCCTCCCTGCCGCGACTCGGGGGCGCGCGACTTCGACCACTCCCCAAGCTCGGGCTCGCACGGGGCCCCGTCCTTCAGACTCAGCCCCCGCGTGCCTGCTTCCCGTCTCGCCCGCGGTAGCGCACGCTTTGCGCATCTCGCGAAGCACACCCATGACAAACGACGACAGAGCCAGCTCCGACGGCCACTCCCTGGAGTACCGCGGCTTCCGATTTGAACTTCGCGTGGAGGCGCAGCGAGGCGGCTATCGCCCTGTCGTCCTTCTTGTGCGCACGCCCGCGGATGAGGAAGAGACGCAACTTCGGAACTACACGGAAGAGATCGTTTACAGCACCGCGGCGGAGGCAATTCGGCACGGAGAGCAACAGGCGATGCGCTGGGTTCACGACCGCACTGGCGACCGGCGAGGCCAGTTCTAAGCACTCGTGCAGGTCGCCTGCGTGCGCGGATGGCCGCGCAGCAACCGGCGGCCCTGCGCCACCGTCGCGAACACGCATGTTGCGACTTTCAACTCGATGCGCTCCAACCCCAAGCCCCTCAAACGCTGCGCCCCCATCGCGCCAGCGGGTGGAGAGCTACTTCGCCTTCTCAGCGGCGTCCGCGGTGTCCGCATTGGTCGAGCTGCGACTGCCCTTGAGGTACAGCTCCACATCGGCCGCCTTGTCGCCGACCTTGGCTATGGCCTCAGCCAGCTGTTCGTCGGTCACGTCGAATTCGCGCGTCCAGCGCGCTAGCTGCGCTGCGTCGTTCTTGTCGATGCGAGGTGTCGCGGAATCGTTCGGATTTGCCATGAGGTCTCCTGTTGAGTGATGAAAGAAGTTCCGCTCAGAGCGGCAGCGTCCGCTCGGCGTCGGCGGCGAGAAGCGCCAGGGGTCGCGGCCCCGAAGGCGTCAGCACGACCTTTCGGCACTCCTCCTCCGCCTTTTCGAAGATCTCGTAGCCGCGCGCCGCGTCTTCCAGCGCCATGTGGTGGGTGATGATCACTTCGGGCTTCAGGTCGCCCGCCTGGATGTGTTCGAGCAGCTTGGGCATGTGCTGCTGCGCATGCGTCTGGCCCATCTTGAAGGTCAGGCCCTTCTCGAAGGCATCGCCGAACAGGAAGCCGTGGATGAAGCCCGCGTACACGCCGGGCACGCTGACCACGCCGCCTCGGCGCGTGGCCGCGATGGCTTGGCGCAGCGCCTTGCCGCTGGAGCCCTCCAGCTTGAGGTCGGTCATCACCGTCTCCAGCGCGCTGCCCTTGGCCTCGAGGCCGACCGCGTCGATGGAGGCATCGACGCCGCGGAAATCGGTCCGCTCGATGATGGCGCCTGCGGGGTCGTCGATGTCCTTGAAGTTGATCGGTTCAACGCCGTACGTGGCGCGTGCGAACTCGAGCCGATAGGCGTGTTCGTCGACCATGAAGATGCGCTCCGCCCCGAGCAACCGGGCGGATGCAGCGGCCATCAGGCCCACCGGCCCGGCGCCGAAGATGGCCACCGTGGAGCCTGGCCCCACCTCGCCATTCACCGCGGCCTGGTAGCCTGTGGGCAGGATGTCCGACAGGAAGAGAACCTGCTCGTCGGCCAGCCCCGGCGGAATCACCAACGGGCCCACGTTGGCCTTGGGCACGCGCACGTACTCCGCCTGCCCGCCCGGGTAGCCGCCGTACAGGTGCGAGTAGCCGAAGAGTCCCGCGCCGGAGCGCACATTCTTCTTGTTGAGGATGGCCCCGCGCCCAGGGTTGGTGGTCTCGCAGGCGGCGAACAGCGTCTTGTTGCAGAAGAAGCACTGGCCGCAGGCAATGGTGAAGGGCACGACCACACGATCGCCCTTCTTCAGGCGCGTCACGCCCTTGCCGGTTTCTTCCACGATGCCCATGAACTCGTGGCCCAGGATGTCGCCGGACTCCATGTCAGGAATCTTGCCGCGGAAGACGTGCAGGTCGGAGCCGCAGATGGCCGTCGCGGTCACGCGCAGCAGCACGTCGTCTTCCTGTTCCAGCACCGGGTCGGGTACCGTCTCGACGCTGACGTTCTTGGAGGACTGGTAGGTGAGGGCTTTCATAGTGCAACGTCCTTGGAATGTGGGCAGGCAAAAAAGGAGTGGGGAAGAAGGAAACCAGCGCGCCTTTCAACGCAGACGAGAAAAAGTAGGCCTCACCCCCCACCCCCGTTGTAGGAGTGCAAGCCCTCGGCATGCGCGCCCGGGCCGTAGGCCTACCTTCAGCCGCGACGTTGTCGGATGACCACTACGAAGGCGTGCGACAGAGTTGCCGCAGGTACCACAACTCGCCAACTTGAAGACGGAGCACGCCATGCCCGATCTGCCACCCCCCGCACCCAGCACCGAGACACAAGGCGCCAAGAAGCGCTGGTTCGCCAAGCTGGGGCCCGGCCTCATTACCGGTGCAGCCGATGACGACCCGAGCGGCATCGCGACCTATTCGCAGGCGGGCGCCCAGTTCGGCTACGGTATCGGGTGGACACTGCTCTTGACCTACCCCTTGATGGTCGGCATCCAGCTCGCCAGCGCGCGCATCGGCCGGGTCAGCGGGCGGGGCCTCACGGAGGCGTTCTCACGACTGTGGCCCGCGCCGGTCGTGTGGCTGCTGATCGCTTCGCTCGTGATCGCGAATGTCATCAACCTGGGCGCCGACCTGAACGCGATGGGCGATGTGGCGGCGCTGGTGATCGGTGGCCCGAAGGCCGCCTATGCTCTCTTCTTTGGACTTCTGTCGCTGGGGCTGCAAATCTGGCTGCCTTACGACCGCTATGTGCGCGTGCTCAAGTGGCTCACGCTGTCCCTGCTGGCGTACGTGGCCGTCGCGTTTGCGGCGAATGTCGACTGGCTCGAAGCGCTCAAGGGTGCACTGTGGCCGCGCTTTCAGTGGAACAAGGAATTCGTGACCACCGTGGTCGCCATCCTCGGGACCACGATCAGCCCTTACCTTTTCTTCTGGCAGGCCTCCCAGGAAGTCGAGGAGATCCGCCGCGTGCCGCAAGACCAGGCGCTCAAACGGGCCCCTCATCAGGCGCCCGCGCAACTGGGGCGGTTGAAGACCGACACGTGGATCGGCATGGGGTTCTCCAACGCCGTTGCATTCTTCATGATCCTTGCCACAGCGGCGACGCTGCATGCCCATGGACAGACCCAGATCGAGACGACCTCGCAGGCGGCCGAGGCGCTCAAGCCGATCGCCGGAAATGCTGCCTTCGTGCTGTTCGGGCTGGGTATTGTGGGCACGGGGATGCTCGCGTTACCCGTGCTGGCCGGCTCGGCCGCATACGCGCTGGCGAGCATGCTCGGCGTGCGCAAGGGACTGGACCGACCGGCTGCAGGCGCGCCGGCCTTCTACGGAATTCTCGCCGCGGCCATGCTGCTGGGGCTGGCCATCGGCGTATCCGGCGTCAACCCGATGAAGGCACTGGTGTACGCCGCAGTGATCAACGCTGTGAGTTCGGTGCCGATCATGGCCGGTGTGATGCTCGCAGGGTCAAGCTCCAAGGTGATGGGCGATCTGGTCATCCCCTTCAAATGGAAAATCGTCGGCTGGGCCGCCACGGGCGTGATGGGCGTCGCAGCACTGGCAATGCTCGGCACTAGCTGGATGTGAGGCTCGCTCGCGGTATTCATCGAGGAAGACGAGGCGCTTACCTACACCCCACCGCTCGCAAAAGGCCATCGTTGTGCTTTTGTTCACATCGGAGGACAGCCATGACCCAGCGTCGAAGCGTTCATTCAGCCGGCAGCCCATCCAAGACACCTCTGCCCACCAAGGGGGCGAACCCGGATGGCCGCACGCCGGTTGAGCTGCCCAGCGAGCCGGCGACGAAGAAGGCTAGCAATTCGAGCCCAATCACGCGAACCGCTAAGTGACGGTCTTTGATCAAGCATCCTGCCCCATGTCTTCGCGCCGGACCTGGTAGTGCGCAAACATGAAATGTCTAACGGACAAGTCGCTGGAGCACGCTCGGCGGGCACAGCGCTAGGATGGAAATCTGTTCGAGCCTGCCTGCGGCAATGCCGTTGATGGCGGCTTCCGGTCACGCAGGCGATCGATCCGACCGCCATAGCGCTCGCTGCTGTAGCAGCCAGCCTATGGACCATGGCGCTCGCTGTCGTGAGATGGGGTACCAAGAGAGTACCGTTGTCCCAACTGGCGTCTCGACCGCAATGAGCATGCATGGATCCGCGCAGCGCGCGGCGCTGCTCCTCCGGAAATGATGGAAATACGATGATGTTGGCGGTCCCTGTCCAGGGCCCGAGCATTGCGGAACACCAACGCCGATGGTGCTCGAGTGCTGGAGATGCGTAGCCGCCCGAGGAAGCCAATATTCTTCCGCTGCCGAGCTCCGATCGCACGACGCTTTTTCGCGTGCTCGCCCGCGACGTCACCGGCTTCAGAACCGAACGCGTGAGGACGTCGTGGTTGGGATATTGTGGAAGTCTTCCAACTGCCGCAGCACCAACCGATTTCGCGCCGCCGTCTGTGAAGCCACACAGTCCTTGGGAACTGTGACTTCAAAATCGCGCATCACCGCCTCTGCAGCGGTCACGAGGATGCATTGGTCGCTTGCCACCCCTGTTAGCAGCAATCGATCGACCTTCAGGTGCTGCAGCAGTAGTTCGAGGGGGGTACCAAAGAATGCGGACTGCTTAGGCTTAAGCAAAAAATAGTCGTCTTCGTCTGGGGCAAGCAACTCTGCGATCTCACCGCCCGGTCCCCCTGCTCTTGTCGCCTCGGCGATCAGTGTCCGAAAGTCCGAACGCCATCTGCCCGCGTTGTCATTGGCATAGATCACGGGCACTCCCGCCGCGCGCGCACGCCGCTTCAACCTTGCAATGATGGGAGCGATGCCCCTTGCGCGGGGAAGCAGCTTGTCTGCGTCAACGAAGTCCCAGCGGCTGACCATGTCGATGACGAGCATGGCCGCACCGGCAGCCGCCCTCTCCGTGGCCAAACTGCCCCGAGGTACCACGCTGCCTTTATGTTTGCCCACCTGGCGGCCCGTCATCTTTTGATGGCGGTTTGATCTTTCCGCCATCTTTCTTGAACACGCTCAGTTGGCCGTCGCTCTCAAGCCGGGCGATGCGGACCTGTGACAGGTCACTAACCCCCTCCTCGCGAAGTTTCCCCTCGAGCTCTCCAACAGTAATCATTTGCTGGCGCAACGTGCGCATGTTCAACCTGCCGTTACGAACCAGGACCGCCACCGACGGCTCGACAAGGTGCGCTACCAATTTGGAACGCTAGCTCAGCCAGTCCAGGCCGAAGTTCCAGGCGATGAGGGTCGACAACAGCACGAGCCCATCGCCGATGGATTTGTATTCGCCTTGCATGGCATTGCTCGACGCGTCTGCGACCAAGACAACGAACAAGAGATCGGCCACTCCCATGGATCCAATATCTCGTCGCAGTACGAACCGGAACACCAGAAGCAGGAACCAGTACACGACAGACCCCCTGACAACCATGTGCCAAACAGGGTACTCGCGGGCGAAGATCTCTAGAAGATCAGTCATTCGTTAGCGGCTTTGTTCATCGAGCAGGTCATTTATGGGCTGGCGAAGTCCGAAAGCAAGCTGTTTGCGGCTAGAACGACTATGCCAAACCCGACGCAGCGGAGGAAATAGTTGTGAAGTAGACCGCGATGTTCATGGCGACGAAGGTATGGACGCTCCACAAGGATGACTGCTGCGGGCCCACCGGTGCGGCGCGTCGAAGCATGGAACCGTCAATATGGCGCCTGGAGTTGTGCAAATCTGTAGGTGCACGCCGCTACGCTTGGCATTGATCGTTCGCTCAGGCCTGCAGAGTTGAGGGTGCTCCGCTCCCGGATTTGGCCTACCCAAAACGCGTGCAGTTGCCCAGCCCTGCGCTGAGCTTTTTTCGGAAGTTTCTCTTACAGCGATGGACATCGTCCTACTTGGATACCAACGCGAGGGCGGCAATGTGCAGAGCCCACATGAAAAATCAGGAGCCTCCAAATGGCAACAACGACCCGTTCCAAGCCCGACGCATGCACCTTGCTCGATGCCGACCATCGCAAAGTGAAAGCGATGTTCAAAGAGTATGAGACGCTCACGAAGTCTCGCGCCGCCAGCGCGAGCCAAAAGAAGCGCGATTTGGCCAACCAGATCTGCCTCGAACTCACCGTGCACGCTCAAATTGAAGAAGAAATCTTCTACCCCGCGCTGCGAGAAGCCATCAAGGACACCGACCTTCTGGACGAGGCCGAAGTGGAACACGCCAGCGCGAAGGATCTGATCGCTCAGATCGAACAGTCCGGTGAGGTCGACGACAAGTTCGATGCCAAGGTTACAGTGCTCGGCGAGTACATAGACCACCACGTCAAGGAAGAGAGGGCGGAGATCTTTGTCAAGGCCCGTGCGGCACGCAAGCTCGATCTTGTGGCGATGCGCGAAGCCTTAAGCGCCCGTAAGGAAGAACTGATGGCCGAACTCACTGGCGCTGTCGCCTGAGGGGGCCGACTGCAATATCGTGGCAGCATCTTCTGCTCACCGCCCTACCCAGCGGACAGATACGCAGAAACGCCAGCGCACGTAGGAGAGTCGCTGTCAGCCTGAATAGCTTTTTTCGGATGGTCGGTGGCTCGCCGCAGAAGCAATTTGACTTCTAAGGCTGGTGCGGCGCCGGCGTCTGGAGACAACCATGAAAGATGACCCCAAGAAGACCGGCTTGGACCGAAAGCTGATCGCCCTGAACGAGCCGCACGAAGTGCTCTCCTGGACGAAGTCACTCGGTTGCACCGAGGCTCAGCTCCGAGACGCCGTCAAAGCCGTCGGCAACTCCGCCGAGGCAGTTCGCGTGTACCTGAAGAAGAAGTGATGTCGCACATCCGTCGGCTCTCGGTCCACATCGACGAACCTGAACCGGGGCACTTTTACTGGGTGCTCATGGAGGACGGGGATGACACCTCGGAATGGCGCGAGCTTGACTCCGCGGACGAGGGTTACGACGAGGACGCGGCACCCGCAGGTATCCCATCAGGTGAGTAGGCAATGGCCCTCTACGCCCTCCTGTGTGCCTGGCGAAAACTTGCTTGGTACATGCGCCGTGGGCCTCTCGCGTGAAAGAGCATCATGAGAAACTGGCCCCCGCGAGCGCGAACCCAGACCATCATCGCGACGACCCCAACCGAGGCAAATGCGTGGGCGAAGCACCTCGGGTGCAGGGTCGCCGAGCTGCGCATCGCGCTTCGAGCGGTAGGAAACTCCGTAGAGAAAGTTCGAGCCTACCTTGCCGCACTGAACGGGCGTGAGCCACCTCAGGCGACGACTTCTCGCCCAGCCGATACGTGCAATGCCGCACACGTGACGCCGCCGCTTACAGAATTGCCAGCGTGGCCATCGACGCGATCTTCAGACCCCTAAGCGTCCTGCCCCCGCTGCTCCGCCTCGGTCTTCTCGGGGCTTATTCAATTCGGCCCTACCCGTCGGGGTGATACGCAAAATTAGCCCACTGCGGCCAGAAGAATCGCCCGGCTCCGGAAGACTTGCCTCCAACAGTCCGGCCGCGACCAATACAGCTGCGCATTCGATATCGGCCCGCTCGTGGATGGCAAGAGGGAATGATGCGTCCTCAATACGTCGCAAGAATTCCATGGACATGCGGCAGTAACCTCCTTTGAAACAGTGTACCGATGCTCGGTCTTGTTGCGCTGCCGCCCAGGCCCAGGTTGCCAACAGCAACGGCCGTCTTGCTCTGCAGCGAGCGTGCGCGTCAGTTGATCGAGAAACATTGGCTCGCCGTGGGCTATTTTGTTCCTTTGTCGCCGCGCATAGAGGGCGACGGGCCGATCCGACTCATGGCCCGGTTAGCCTTTTTGATATCGCAGGCAGTGCTCGAAGAGAGCTTCCAGATCCTCTGACTTGTCGTAGATCGCATCGGCACCGATCGCCGTGCAGCGCTCGCGAATTAGCGGGTTCGGATAGTTGGTCAACACGATCGCGTGCTGATGCGGCTGTCGCGCCTCACACGCGCGCAACACTGTCAATCCCGTGCCCTCACGAAGGAAAAGATCGACGATTACAAGGTCCCATCCGGGATTCTCGGCAAGTACCCTGACTGCATCGTCTTCCGTCTCAGCGATGGCAATCACCTCAACGCCTGCCAGATCATTCAGGGCAGGAATGAGGTTGTCTCGAATGGTCTGGCTGTCTTCGACGAGGATGGCCTTCAAAGTCATGATTCGTGCGCAAAGCGCTGGTTCGAGACCGATTGGTCACAATTTATACGAATCAGTTTGACAAAGGATGTAGGCCAAAAACCTGACTCCATACATCTTCGCCATAACTCTTGCCATCGTCAGGCGACGCACATGGCAACCAGCACCAACGCGGAGGCGCTAGCCTTGTCGGATCCCCGCAATCCATATCCCGGGAGGATAGGCGTGATCGAGCCCGGTGCTTTTGCAGATCTCTTGCTGGTCAACGGAGATCCGTTAGCTGACATCAATGTCCTTGCGGACCCGACTCGGAATCTCGCCGTCACCATTCAAGGTGCTCAAGCCGACGCGCGAGGAAGTGCTGAGTCGGCTGCAGCAGCGTGCGGACTATTTCATCGAGGAGTGGCAGGCTCGAATCGCTGCCGACTCGGCTCGATTTTGGATGAGGCCACGCGAATCGGCTGTTCTTTTTCTCACTCATTGCTATCTATGCGCGATACCGCACTGACGAATGAGTTGTGCGCGCGATAGGGTTGGAGAACCCTACGCCAATCGCCCTATGAAGCCACATGCCGAGAACGGCACCCCGCCCGGCAATTCCGCAAGCTCCGAGCCTCAGTGGCGGACCTCCATGTTCGCTGGGCCTATCTACAGCGGCGGCGTGAGCTTTTCGGCAGATGTGAATTCGGGCGATGTCCTGCTTTGCCGGTTGGTTTACGCGGGGCCAAAGCGCACGAACGCCGAGCCGTTCAATCGCGCAGCGTGAAAACCACCGAGAGGTACGACACCGGCCCCGAATGGATCGCCTCGATCCCATGCAGCGCCATCGCATCAAACAGCAGCGTGTCCCCTGCCCCGACCTCTACTGCCTTCGCTCCATAGCGGTAAGTCACCACCCCCGACAGAAAGTGCAGGACTTTGAGCCCCGGATGCTGGAAGGTGACGTACGGTCCGGCCTCCGGCAAAAGCGTCACCATGTAGGGCTCCACGAACAGGTTGCCCGACAACGAATGCCCCAGCAGCTCGTACCGGTAGCCCTCCACGGCCCCGATCCGGTCGACCACCAGTCCCCGCCCTGCCCGCACATGGCAGAAATCCGTGCGCCGGGCCTGATCCCCGAAGAAGCGAGACAGCGGCACGTGCAGCCCCTGCGCAAGCCGCTCCAAGGTCTCTACCGAGGGCGACACGAGCCCCCGTTCGATCCGCGAGAGCATCGAGGCCGAGATCTCCGACCCCGCCGCAAGCTGCCCGGCCGATAGCCCCGCTGCCATGCGCAGCGCCCTCACCTGCACGCCGATGCGTGCCGCAGACAGGCTGCGCACCACGGGCTCGGGCCGTCGCAACCGGGCGCGCGTGATCGACGCCGGGAGCCTCGGAGAGTGCGCAGTAGGAAACGGGGACGGCAGCCGAGTATTTCGCTCAGACATAGAGCCTTCGCAGAAGTGGTGGCTTCTTCGATTGTGACGCAAACACGGCTGACTTAAAAGCATCTTTCTCGAAGACTTCCTCTGTGCCCAGTTCCAGGAATTCTTCGAAGCAAGCTCTCGCCTCGGCGAGGGAAGTGCTGGCGTTGAATTTGATCCGGCAGCGCGCCGCAAGGGGATGGTCGCAAGAAGCGCTAGCCTTCGAGGCGGGGCTGCATCGAACCTTCGTCGCTCACGTTGAACGTCAAGCTCGCAACATCTCACTCGACAATCTTGAGCGGCTCGCGTTGGCATTGGAGCTCAGGCCATATCAGCTTCTCGAAGAATAAAAACTGCGTGGCCGTCCAATCTGATCGGGCGCCTTGCGTACGTTCACCGAGCAAAAGTAGAAAGCGGGAGGCACTCATCTTCGGAGTTCGCGGTCCTCCGACGTTCGGCATACCGAACATTTGGAGGAAGTGAGTCGCTGGCACCGACCGCCAATCCGGCAGGGAAGCGTTCAACCGGGTCACTCGAAGTGTAAGCCTGAGAACGAGGTCCGCCTTTTTCCGGGCCGGAGCGAGCTGCCGAATCACCTCCCGTCCAGATGCACGGCCAGCATGAAAAAGTACGGGCCGGCGGCGGCCGCGTCGACAGCCTTCACGTCCTTTGGCTGAGCGCCTTTTCGATCTTCCTGTCGGTCTTGTACTGCCCCAGCCCGTACACGGCCCAAATGGCCGCCGCCAACCAGCCAATGATCGTGAGCTGGAGAACGAGACAGATCACTCCGGCAATCGGCCTGCCGATGGTGAAGAACGTCAGCCAGGGCAGGATCAAAGCAATCAGCAAGCGCACTTTTCTCTCCTAGATCGTCGGGCGGTCATTCAACCCGCTGGAACAAGTCCGCCTCCATCAGTTGACGCTAAGTACCCTCCCCATAAATTTTGAGCAGCGATGAACCTGCTTGTCGAACCTGAGGCCAGCGGCGGCAGCACGATCTCACCACATTGATGAAAATCGATGTAGAGGTCGCGTCAACTTTTGGGGTCACTCGCGCAGCGTGAACACCACCGAGAGGTACGACACCGGCCCCGCATGGATCGCCTCGATGCCATGCAGCGCCGTCGCATCGAACAGCAGCGTGTCCCCTGCCCCGACCTTTACCGATTTCGCGCAGTATCGATAAGTCACCAGCCCCGACAGGAAGTGCAGGAACTTGAGCCCCGGATGCTGGAAGATCACGTACGGTCCGGCCCCCGGCAAAAGGGTCACCAGATAGGGCTCCACGAACAGGTTGCCCGACAAAGAATGCCCCAACAGCTCATAGCGGTAACCCTCCACAGCGCCAATGCGGTCGACCACCAGCCCCTGCCCTGCCCGCACATGACAGAAATCCGCGCGCCGGGCCTGATCCCCGAAGAAACGCGCCACCGGCACGTGCAGCCCCTGCGCAAGCCGCTCCAGGGTCTCCACCGAGGGTGAAACCAGCCCACGCTCGATGCGAGAGAGCATCGACGCCGAAATCTCAGATGCAAAGGCGAGTTGCCCCGCCGATAGCCCCGCTGCCATGCGCAGCGCTTTGACCTGTGCGCCGATGCGTGCCGCGGACAGACTGCGCACCACAGGCTCGGGGCGCCGCGCCCGGCCACGTGTCACCGAGGCCGGCAAGCGGAGTGGCCGGGGCATCGGAAACGGTGAAGCGGGTTGTTGACGCGTCATTTGAGTTCGCGAGCCAGGGAGTTGTCATGAAAGGCCGAAACGGCATTTTCTCCGGGGCCAATGATACGCAATAAAAGGTCGAAATGGCCTTTATTTGTAAATCACAGAGCATCAATGGATGCCCTCGTCCATTCACCATCGCCGATATGAGGTGCTCAGAAAGCACCTGCGTTACCTGCGGCGGTCGGTCGGACTGACGCAAGCAGAGCTTGGAGTCCGGCTCAAAGTCGATCAGTCCTATGTGTCTAAAGTCGAGCGTGGCGAACGATACATGGACATCCTGTTCTATTTGGATTGGTGCCGCGCGTGCAAACAGCCTCCTGAGGCCGCGATCATCGCTTTGACCAAAGCTGGGGCTTAGGTGTTGCTGACTTCGAGTTGTGCGCATCCGTAGCGGGAAGACCGAAAGCCCCGCTGAACGAACTCATGAGCACCCAGATTCTGTGGAGTTCGTAAGAGCTCCATTGGAATGACGGTCAGGCCGACTTGGGTGCAAGGTTGCACGATGGCATTTACCCAATGAACTACCTTGACCGTCTGCATTGCAGGGCGGATTCAACCGGTCGATGCAACACATTCGCTGAACATTTCAGCAGGTGTATGGAAGCCGAGCGTCTTGCGCGGTCTCTCGTTCAATTGTCTCGCGATCGCGTTGAGTTGAAGC
>PJUB01000398.1_pt1 | contig 18920 bp, 17 predicted proteins | sample 1512141 | NCBI WGS metagenome assembly PJUB01 (sample SAMN08177677, study PRJNA422409) | Soil metagenome, whole genome shotgun sequencing project. | isolation source: Soil enriched on filter paper: alkali lignin treatment | place: USA: Madison | collected 2015-01-15 | reverse complement strand
CGACGCCTGATCCGTCGCCTCGGTACCGGGCCCCGCTTGCCCGGCTCTTCATCCACGCATTGCTCCGCATGAACTCCCCCTCCCGCACCGCCCAGCCCGCCCCGCTCACCGCGCCCGTCATCCTGCTGATGTCGGTCGCCACCGGCCTGGCCGTCGCCAGCAACTATTACGCGCAACCGCTGCTGCACACCATCAGCCAGCAGTTCACGCTGTCCACCGCCGCCGCCGGCAGTATCGTCATGACCGCGCAGCTCAGCTATGCGATCGGCCTGCTCCTCCTGGTGCCCCTGGGCGACCTGTTCGAGCGGCGCAGCCTGATCGTGCTGATGACCTTCCTGTCCGCGGGCGGACTGCTGGTTTCCGCATTCGCCCCCGATATCACCACCCTGATGCTCGGCACCGCCATCACCGGCACGCTGTCGGTAGTGGCACAGATCCTGGTGCCCTTCGCGGCCACGCTGGCCGCGCCGCACGAACGCGGCAAGGCCGTGGGCACGGTCATGAGCGGCCTGCTGCTTGGCATTCTGCTGGCCCGAACCGTCGCCGGCGCACTGGCCGACCTGGGCAGCTGGCGCACCGTCTACTGGGTCGCCGCCATCCTGATGCTGGGCATGTCGTGCGCCCTCTGGAAGGTACTGCCGCGCCACGCGCCCCAGGCCGGCATGAGCTACCCGCAACTACTGGGATCGATCTTTCGCATGTACGCCGAAGAGCCCCTGTTCCGCGGCCGTTCGCTGCTGGGCTTCCTGCTGTTTGCTGCCTTCAGCATGCTCTGGACGCCCCTGACCTTCCTGTTGTCCAGCCCGCCCTACCAATTCAACAACACGACGATCGGGCTGTTCGGCCTGGCCGGCGCGGCCGGAGCCTATGCCGCCAACCGCTTTGGCCGGCTGGCCGACCGCGGCCTGGGCAACCAGGCCACCCGGATCGGGCTGCTGCTCCTCGTGGCCTCCTGGGGCCTGATGGCCTTCGGCCAGGCCTCGGTGATCGCCCTGCTGGCCGGCATCCTGATCCAGGACCTGGCCATCCAGGGCGTCCACGTCACCAATACCAGTTCGCTCTACCGCCTGCGCCCCGAGGCCCGCAGCCGCCTGACCGCCGGCTACATGACCAGCTATTTCATCGGCGGGGCCACCGGATCGCTGGTATCGTCCTGGCTGTACTCCCATTTTGGCTGGCCCGGCGTGGTCATCGCGGGCGCCGTTCTCGGGGCCATAACCCTGGCGTATGGCATGCTGGCGGCCAGTGCCCGCATCCCGGAAACGGCCCCGTCCCCTATCCGCGCCTAGCACCTCCTATAATCAGGGGTTTTGACCGCCCCCGCGCCCCGTGCGCGAGGGCGGCTCACCCCTTTTTCGCCATCGCGCACGAGCCCATGCAGGAACGTTACCTCCCCACTACCGTCGAAGCGGCCGCCCACCAAGACTGGCAGGCCCGCGACGCCTATCTGGTCCAAGAACACGCAAAGAACCCGGACGGCTCCGAGAAGCCGAAGTTCTACGCCTGCTCGATGCTGCCCTATCCCAGCGGCAAGCTGCACATGGGCCACGTGCGCAACTACACCATCAACGACATGATGGCTCGCCAGTTGCGCATGCGGGGCTACAACGTCCTGATGCCGATGGGCTGGGACGCCTTCGGCATGCCGGCCGAGAACGCCGCCATCAAGTCCAAGGTGCCGCCGGCCAAATGGACCTACGACAACATCGCTTATATGAAGAAGCAGATGAAGTCGATGGGCCTGGCAATCGACTGGTCGCGCGAAATGTGCGCCTGCGACCCCGAATACTACAAATGGAACCAGTGGCTGTTCCTGAAGATGCTCGAAAAGGGCGTCGCCTACCGCAAGACCCAGGTCGTCAACTGGGACCCGGTCGACCAGACCGTGCTGGCCAATGAACAGGTCATCGACGGCCGCGGCTGGCGCTCGGGCGCGCCGGTTGAAAAGCGCGAAATTCCCGGCTACTACCTGCGCATCACGGACTACGCCGACGAACTGCTGGGCGCCGTCCAGAACGACCTGCCCGGCTGGCCCGAGCGTGTGCGCCTGATGCAGGAAAACTGGATCGGCAAGTCCGAAGGCCTGCGCTTTGCCTTCCCGCACCAGATCGCCGGCCAGGACGGCCAGCTGATCCAGGACGGCAAGCTGTACGTCTTCACCACCCGCGCCGACACCATCATGGGAGTGACCTTCTGCGCCGTGGCCCCCGAGCACCCCCTGGCCACGCACGCCGCGCAGTCCAACCCGGCGCTGGCCGCCTTCATCGAGCAATGCAAGCTGGGCGGCACCACCGAAGCCGAACTGGCCACGCGCGAAAAAGAAGGCATGCCCACCGGCCTTTACGTCACCCATCCGATCACCGGTGACCAGGTCGAAGTCTGGGTCGGCAACTACGTGCTGATCACCTACGGCGACGGCGCCGTCATGGGCGTGCCCGCCCACGACGAACGCGACTTCGCCTTCGCCAAGAAATACAACCTGCCGATCCGCCAGGTCGTGGACGTGGCCGGCAAGGCCTATTCCACCGACGCCTGGCAGGAATGGTACGGCGACAAGCAGGCCGGCCGCACCATCCATTCCGGCAAGTACGACGGCCTGTCGCACAAAGAGGCCGTGGACGCCATCGCCGCCGACCTGGGCGCGCAAGGCCTGGGCGAAAAACAGACCACCTGGCGCCTGCGCGACTGGGGCATCTCGCGCCAGCGCTACTGGGGCACCCCGATCCCCATCATCCACTGCGCCGATTGCGGCCCCGTGCCGGTCCCCGAAAAAGACCTGCCGGTCGTCCTGCCCGACGACCTGATCCCGGACGGCAGCGGCAACCCGCTGACCAAGAACGAAGCCTTCCTGTCCTGCGCCTGCCCCAGCTGCGGCAAGCCCGCGCGCCGCGAAACGGACACGATGGACACCTTCGTGGATTCGTCCTGGTATTTCATGCGCTACACGTCGCCGGGCAACAACACCGCCATGGTCGACGCGCGCAACGACTACTGGATGCCGATGGATCAATACATCGGCGGCATCGAGCACGCGGTCCTGCACCTGCTGTACGCCCGTTTCTGGACCAAGGTCATGCGCGACATGGGCCTGCTCAATTTCGACGAGCCCTTCACCAAGCTGCTGTGCCAGGGCATGGTGCTGAACCACATCTACTCGCGCAAGAACGCCCAGGGCGGCATCGAATACTTCTGGCCCGAAGAGGTCGAAAACGTCTATGACGCCCGCGGCGCCATCACCGGCGCCAAGCTCAAGTCCGACGGCTCCGACATCACCTATGGCGGCGTGGGCACCATGTCCAAGTCCAAGAACAACGGCGTCGATCCGCAATCGCTGATCGACACGCTGGGCGCGGATACCGCACGACTGTTCGTCATGTTCGCCAGCCCGCCCGAGCAGACCCTTGAATGGTCCGATTCCGGCGTCGAAGGCTCGAACCGCTTCCTGCGCCGCCTGTGGTCCATCAGCTACGCACAGCGCGACACCGTGGCGCGCGGCCTGGCCGCCGGCGCCAACTGGGCCGACGCCCCCGCCCCCGTGAAGGATCTGCGCCGCGAGGTCTACAACCTGCTCAAGCAGGCCGACTACGACTACCAGCGCATCCAGTACAACACCGTCGTGTCGGCGTGCATGAAGATGCTGAACGCCATCGACGACGCCAAGCTGCCCGAAGGCGCCCATGCCGACGCCGCCTACACGGAAACGCTGGGCGTGCTGCTGCGCGTGCTGTATCCGGTGGTGCCGCACATCACCTGGCACCTCTGGCAAGACCTGGGCTACGCCAAAGAGCTGGGCGACCTGCTCGACGCGCCGTGGCCGCATGTCGACGAAGCCGCGCTGGTGGCGGACGAAATCGAACTGATGCTGCAGGTCAACGGCAAGCTGCGCGGTTCGATCCGCGTGGCCGCCAAGGCCGCCAAGGAAGAGATCGAACAGCTCGCCGCCGCCCAGGAAGAAGTCGCCCGCTACCTGGAAGGCCGCCCGCCCAAGCGGGTTATCGTGGTCCCGGGCAAACTGGTCAACGTCGTAGGCTGATGAGGTCAAGCATGTACTTCGCCGGGCAACAAACGCACTCCCCCCGCCAATCATGGCTGCTGCGCGGCGCCTGCCTGGCGCTGTTCATGCTGCTGACGGCCTGCGGCTTCACGCTGCGGGGCGTCACGCCTCTGCCGTTCGATACGCTGTACATCGGCATTCCAGACAACACCCTGTTTGGCGCCGACGTGCGCCGCGCGCTGCGCGCGGCCTCGCCCAACACCAAGCTGGTCGCCACGCCCAAGGAAGCGCAGGCCATCCTGCAGCAGGTCGCCAACGACCGTTCGCTGCGCGAGGTGTCGCTGAACGCCCAGGGCCGCGTCGAGGAATACGAACTCGGCATCAACTACACCTTCCGTCTCATCGACGACAAGGGCCGCGCCCTGATCCCGGACACCACGCTGTCGATCTTCCGCGAAATGCCTTACGACGACCAGATCGTCCAGGCCAAGCAGGGCCAGATCGAAACGCTGTACAACTCCATGCAGCGCGATCTCGTTGCCCGCCTGCTGCGCCGCATGACCGCGCCTGAGGTCCGCAAGGCCTTCGAGACGCGCGAGCAGCGTGGCGAAGACGGCGAAATCCCGCTGTACGACCCGACCGCGCCGCAGCAACGCAGCACGCCGGCGCCGTGGCAGACCCCGTCCACCACCGATCCGGCCAACCTGCGCTGACCGATGGCACAACCCCTGGACGCGGATCGGCTGGCTGACCACCTGCAGCGGGCCGGCAACCGCCTGGCCCCGCTGTACACGGTATCGGGCGACGAGCCGCTCCTGGTCACCGAGGCCGTCGACGCCCTGCGCGCCGCCGGCCGCAACGCCGGCTACACCGACCGCCTGTCGATGGTGATGGACGCGCGCAGCGACTGGAGCTCGGTCACCGCCGCCACGCAAAGCGTGTCCCTGTTCGGCGACCGCCGCATCCTGGAAATCAAGATCCCCACCGGCAAGCCCGGCAAGGCCGGCGCCGATACCCTGGCACGCCTGGCCGAGCAAGCCGAAAAGCAGGCGGACAATCCCGATACACTCGTCCTCATCGCCCTGCCGCGCCTGGACAAGGCCACCCGCGAAAGCCGCTGGGTCCAGGCCCTGGGCCGCGGCGGCATGATGGTCGATATCGCGAGCATCGAGCGCACCCGCCTGCCCGCCTGGGTCGGCATGCGCCTGGCCCGCCAGAACCAGCGGGCCGACAACACCACCCTGCAATGGATGGCCGACAAGGTCGAAGGCAACCTGCTGGCCGCCCACCAGGAAATCCAGAAGCTCGGCCTGCTCTACCCGGAAGGCCAACTGGCCGCCGAAGACGTCGAACGCGCCGTGCTCAACGTGGCGCGCTACGACGTGTTCGGCCTGCGCGACGCCATGCTGGCCGGTGACGTCGCCCGCACCATCCGCATGATCGACGGCCTGCGCGCCGAAGGCGAAGCGCTGCCCCTGGTGCTATGGGCGGTGGGCGAAGAAATCCGCCTCCTGGCACGCGTGGCCGAAGCCCGCAGCCTGGGACAGGACGCCAACGGCCTGATGCGCCGCCTGCGTATCTTCGGCGCCCATGAACGGCTGGCGCTGCAAGCGCTGGGGCGGGTGCATCCCGCCGTCTGGCCCGCCGCAGTGCAGCACGCCCATGAAGTCGACCGTCTCATCAAGGGGCTGTCCGTCCCTGGGCGGCTATCCGACCCCTGGGAAGAAATGACCCGCCTGGCCCTGCGCGTGGCCGCTGCCGGCGGCCGACCGTGAAGGCGGCCTAGCCGCCCCACTCGTCCCCTCCGGCCGCCCGGCCGGATAAACTATCCCCATTCCGCTGGCGGTCTCCCTACCGCCCCAACACTATGAACGACGCCGTCATGTCCTCGTCTTCCATCGAACAAGCCATGCTGACCCTGGGCGAGAACGCACGCCGGGCCTCCCGCGCCATGATGCGCGCCAACAGCGCCGCCAAGAACCAGGCCTTGCTGGCCATGGCCGACGCGCTGGCCGCCAACCAGGACGAGCTGCTGGCCGCGAACGCCAAGGATGTCGCCGCCGCGCGCGCCAACGGCCTGGAAGCCGCCCTGCTCGACCGCCTGACCCTGTCGGAAAAGACCCTGGCGCACATGGCCGAAGGCCTGCGCCAGATCGCCGCCCTGCCCGACCCCATCGGCAGCATCACCGCCACCACCGTGCGCCCCAACGGCATGCGGGTGGCCCAGATGCGCGTCCCGCTGGGCGTGATCGGCATCATCTACGAGTCCCGCCCCAACGTCACCATCGACGCGGCGGCGCTGTGCCTGAAGTCGGGCAACGCCGCCATCCTGCGCGGCGGCAGCGAAGCCCTGCATTCCAACGTGGCCCTGGGCCGCATCGTGCAGCTGGGCCTGGCCGCCGCCGGCCTGCCGCAAGATGCGGTGCAGGTCGTGGCCACGGCCGACCGCGCCGCGGTGGGCAAGCTCATCACCATGACCGAACACATCGACGTCATCGTGCCGCGCGGCGGCAAGGGCCTGATCGCCCGGCTGGCGCAAGAAGCCCGGGTGCCCCTCATCAAGCACCTGGACGGCAACTGCCACATCTACATCGACGCCGCCGCCGACCCCGACAAGGCCCACGCCATCGCCTTCAACGCCAAGACCTATCGCTACGGCATCTGCGGCGCGATGGAAACCCTGCTGGTCGACGCAGTCGCAGCGGTGTCGATCCTGCCGCGCCTGGCGGCGGCCCTGACCGAACACGGCGTCGAACTGCGTGGCTGCCCGCGCACCCTGGCGCTGTTGCCCCACGCCAAGCCGGCCACCGAAGAAGACTGGGCCACCGAATACCTGGGCCCGATCCTGGCGGTTCGCATCGTCGACTCGCTGGACGACGCCATCGAACACATCGCGCGCTGGGGCTCCGGCCACACCGACGCCATCGTCACCGAAGACCTGTCCTCGGCCCAGCGTTTCCAGCGCGAAGTCGATGCCAGCTCGGTCTACGTCAACCTGCCGACCTGCTTTGCGGACGGCTTCGAATACGGCCTGGGCGCGGAAATCGGCATCTCGACCAACCGCCTGCACGCCCGCGGCCCGGTCGGCCTGGAAGGCCTGACCACCCTCAAGTGGGTACTGACCGGCGAAGGCCAGACCCGCGGCTGACCCTTCTCTTTGACCTTGCGGCGGCGCCGCGCACTTGTCGGAATTTCCATGCATTCACCCGCCATGGCCATGGCCTTCAGCCTTTTCGTGCTGTGCTTCATCACCTGCTCGCTCTGCGGCATCTGGTTGTTCTTCGTCAAAAGCAAAGAGATCAACGCCGTACTCAAGCACCCCTACCTGCAGCACCGCCCGTTCAAGGCCTATCCGCTGGCCATCCAGGCCGCGATCATGCTGGACTATTTTTTCCGCCTGATGTTTCCGGGCACCCGCTTCTGGCTCATCGGCAACGCCAACGACCTGCTCCCCCATGTGGATCCCAAGAAGACGCCGCTGGCCCTGAAATGGCCCATCGTCGGCTTCTGGGGTTCGTGCTGGCTGGGCCTGATCGCCATGATCGTGCTGTGGACCCTGCTCTACCTGGGAGCCTGACCCGCATGCATCTCCAGATCGAAGACTATCCCGGCTGCGCCGACGCCGCGCGCGCCCTGATCGCCGCGCGCGAATCCGGCGTGGCCGGCCCGCGCCTGCCCGTGGCCTGCCGGCCGCAAACCGTGGGCCAGGCCCTTGCCGTGCAGCAATGCACGGCCCGGTTGCTGCTGCAAACCCGGCAGGACGCCATCGCCGCCTGGAAAAGCGCGCTGCCCTCGCCCGAAAAAACCGTCGTCGCCCCCATCTACGCATCGACGGTGGCCCAGGCCGGCGTCATCGCCAGCCGCACGCCGATCGTGCGCATCGAACCCGAAATCGCGTTCGAACTCGCACGCGACCTGCCTGCCCGCAGCGAGCCCTACAGCCACGCCGAGATCGATGCCGCCATCGGCGATGCGCGGCTGGCGCTGGAAGTGCTGGGCTGCCGCTACGCCGCCCCCGAACACGCCAGCCTGCCCGAACTGCTGGCCGACCACATGTTCAACGGCGGCCTGGTGCTGGGCCCGCGCCTGGCATCGCCCGATGACGCCCCGGCCACCATGACGCTCACCCTGTCGGTGGACGGCGCCGAAGTCGAACAGCACGCCGGCATCCACCCCAACGACCATCCCAAGGCCGGGCTGTACTGGCTGGCGAACTTCCTGCGCGAGCAAGGGCTGGGCCTGCAAGCGGGCCAGCACGTCATCACGGGTTCGTATGCAGGGTTCCTGGACGTGCCCGCCAACCGCGACATCGACATCGCCTATGGCGATCTTGGCGTCTTGAGCCTGCGCTTCACGGCCCCCTGATTTTCCCGGCGTTTCACTCGCATCCCGACTTCAGGACTTCCATGCTGACCCTGCGCCCGTTCACCCCGTCCGACTACACCCTCCTGGCCAGCTGGTTCACGAGCCTGCCCGACGTCGTGCAATGGGGCGGGTCACACGTCTCGTACCCGATCACGTCGGCCGACCTGGACATCATGCTGCGGGAAGGTGAAACGCAGCCGCCCTCGCGGCGCTGCTGGATGGTCTGCCGCGACGGCGCCCCCGTGGGCCATGCGCAGCTGGCCTACGATTGGCGCGACGGCAACGCCCGCCTGGGCCGCGTCGTCATCGCCCCCGACCAGCGTGGCCAGGGGCTGGGCCGCCCCATGGTGACCCTGCTGATCGACGAAGCCTTCCGCACGCCGGGCATCGAGCGCCTGGAACTCAACGTCTACACCTTCAACGAACGCGCCATCCACCTGTACCAGGCCCTGGGTTTCACGTTCGAAGGCGTGCGGCGTTCGTCCACGCAGGCAGGCGACGTGCGCTGGGACACCGGCATGATGGGCCTGCTGCGCGCCGAATGGCGCCAAGCGGCGGCCGCCTGACAACGCCAGAAACGGCAAGGCCCCGGATGCCGGGGCCTGCCAGACAGCGCCGCGGGCGTCGTGCCCGCCACCCATCACACGTTCAGCGCGGCTGCGGCTGCGCGATGTCGACCGGCGGCCCCGCCGTTTCAATCGCTTCGCCTGCCGCCAGGCACAGGTCCTCGCGGTAGCGTCCCGCCACCACCTGCACGCCCACCGGGCTGTCGCCCGCGCTGCCCATGGCCACGGTCAGGCCGGGCAAGCCCATGAACGGCAGCCCGATCTGCGTCATCTGCGCGCGCCACACGCGGTCGTAGGCTGCGTCGCCTTGCAGATCCAGATCGTCGGCAAACGGCAATTCGGCGGACACCGGCAACAGCAGCACCGGATAGTCCGCCAGGAACAGTTCCCAAAGACGCGTCAACGTCGCGCGGCGCGTCAGGATGGCCGAAAACCGCGCCAGGTCCATGCCGGCCGCACGCTCGCGCTGGCCCGCCAACGCCGCAATCGCCCCGGCATCGCCTTCCTTGCGGGCGGCCTCGACCATGCCCTCGTAGCCGTCGGCCATCCACATGCGGATCTGCAGATCCGCCGCTTCCTGCAAGGGCGGCACGGCATCCAGCGTGTCCACCGACCAACCCGCCTCGCTCAGGCGGCGGGCGGCCTCCTGCAGGGCCTTGACCACCGCCGGCTCGGTCTGCATGCCATCCGGGTTCAGGCACAGCGCCGCGCGTCGCGGCACGTCCGGCCCCGTGAGGGGCGCAGGCACCCACCAGGGATCGCGCGGATCGGGCGCGGCCATCGCGGCCAGCCCCAGGCGCACGTCGGCAATGCTGCGCCCCATCGGCCCCGACACCGCAGTGATCTGTCCACCGATAGTGCGTTCGGGCAAGGCGGCGTTGTAGGCGGGCACCCGTCCCAGCGAAGGCCGCAAGCCATGCACGCCGCAGGCATAGGCCGGGTAGCGGATCGACCCCGCGATGTCCGTGCCATGCGCCAGGTGGCCGATGCCCGCCGCCACGGCCGCGGCCGCGCCGCCCGAAGAACCGCCTGGCGTCAACGCCGGATTGCGCGGATTCAGGGTGTGGCCGTGCAGCCGATTGCTGGTGAACCAGCGCAATGAAAAGGCCGGCGTGTTGGTGCGCCCCACGATCACCGCGCCGGCGCGGCGCAGATTGTCCACGACCGGGTTGTTGACGGCAGCGATCAGGTCCTTCTGCAGCGTCACGCCGTTGGTGGTGGCGAAGCCTGCCTGGTCCACGTTGACCTTGACCGTCACCGGCACGCCCGCCAGCAGGCCAGGCGCCTCGCCGCGCGCCAGGGCCTCGTCCACCTGCGCGGCCTGCGCCAGCGTGTCTTCGGGGCGATAGTCGACCACCGCGTTGATGGACGGGTTCACGGCCTGCAGCCGCGCCAGCGCGCTTTGCGCGGCCTCGACCGCGGACACCTCGCGCCGGCGAATACGCGCGGCCAATTCAACTGCGGACAAACGCCAAAGCTCGGACACACGCAACTCCTTGTTCCAGGTCAGGGAAGACATCGCGGCGACGCGCGGCCGCCGAACGGTCAACCTTAGCGCCTGCCACGCGCCGCCACAACCCGGGCTGGCCCGGCCCCACAGGCCTTCCCGCCGAACGCGCCGCCACGCCTCAGTCGTCCTCGAACACCTCGATGATCGCGTCCGCCACGGCCCGCACCCGCGCCGTGCGGTTCAGGTCCCCGTGCATCACCAACCACAGGTCGTAGGGCTCGCTGCGATTCGGCCAGATGCGCACCAGGTCCGGGTACTGCGGCGCCATGTGCACCGGCAGTTCACCGATTCCCAGCCCCGCCGCCACGGCCTCGATGATCATCAGGCCCGAATTCAATTCCATGGCGATGCGCCCATTGCCCGTCGGCTCGCCACAGAACGTATCGGACCAGCCCGGCAACACCGACTGCTGATAGGTCACCAGCGTATGACCCGCGAATGCCGTGCCGGGCTTGGGCTCGCCGTGCGCCTCGAGGTAGGACTTGGACGCATACAGCCCGACCTCCTTGCGCGTCAGGTGGCGCTGGATCAGGTCGGGGTTGTCGGGCTTGATATTGCGGATCGCCAGATCGGCCTCGCGGCGCGTCAGGTTGCTCAGCTGAATCGCTGTCGACAGCGCGATGCGGATGTCCGGATGCTGCTGGTGCAGGCGGCCGATGGCTTGCATGATGAAGTAACGGGCAACCGTCTCGGACGTCGCCACCCGCACCACACCGGACAGGCGATGATCCAGCCCCTGCATCTGGCGTTGCAGTTGGTCGGCCGCCTGCTCCATGCGCTCGGCCGCTGCAAACGCCTGTTCACCCGCCGCCGTCGGCACATAGCCGGTCGGCGTGCGCAGGAACAGGCGGGCATCCAGCGAGGTTTCCAACGCCGCCAGCCGACGCCCCGCGGTGGCCTGGTCGATTTGCAGCAACGCGGCCGCACCGCGCAGCGTGCCATTGCGGTAAATGGCCAGGAATATCCGCGCGTTGTCCCAATCCATGGAGCCGGCTCCTTGCCGCGGTGGCGGCGTCTGTCTGTGTGCATGCGCCCGTTCGGCGGCCGCCGGGCGGGCATGAGGATAGCGGCACGGTGACGGCGTCCAGCCCCTCACAGGATGCAATTTTGCATCACGATAAAGCAATTATTCCTCTTTTTTGCATCACGGAAAGCTCCTAAGCTGTGCACCTCGGAAAGTCCCCCCGGAATGCTTGCCATGCGCACCGCCTGCCCCACCGCCCCTGTCACACCCGCCGTCCCGGCTCCCGCCCAGCGGCCCGCCACGACGGGCCTGTTGCCCCTGGTCACCCTGGCCATCGGCTTCGTCATGGCCATGCTGGACGTCACCGTCGTCAACGTCGCCCTGCCCAGCATCGCGCTGCAGTTCACCGTGCCGCTCACCGACCTGGTCTGGATCGTCGACGGCTACACCCTGACCTTCGCTGCCCTGTTGCTGGTGGCCGGCGCCCTGGCCGACCGCTACGGCGCCAAGACCATCTACCTGGCCGGCCTGGGTGTCTTCACCCTAGCTTCGCTGCTCTGCGGCATCGCCCCCAACGGCGATATGCTGATCGCCGCCCGCATGCTGCAAGGCCTGGGCGCGGCGCTGTTCATGCCCAGCTCGCTCAGCCTGCTGACCCACGCCTATGAAGACGAACACGTGCGCAACCGCATGCTGGCCGCCTGGTCGGCCATCGTCGCCGTGGCCGGCGCCGCCGGCCCCTTGCTCGGCGGCGTGCTGATCCACCAGTTCGGCTGGCGCGGCATCTTCCTCATCAACCTGCCGCTGGGCCTGGCCGGCCTGTGGCTGGCACGGCGCCGCATCCAGGCCGCCCCGCGCCGGCCGCGCGCGCTCAATCCGCTCAGCCATGTGCTGGGTGTCATCGCCTTGTCCTCGCTGTGCTTTGTGCTGATCCAGGGCAATGCCTACGGCTGGTCGTCGGCGCCCATCCTGGCCGCCGTCGCGCTGTGCGCAGCCACCGCCGTCCTGCTCGTGCGCCGCGAACGGCGCCACGCCGAACCCATCATCCCGCGCACCTTGTTCCAGACCTCGCAATTCGCCGCGGCCAACGGCGTCGGTTTCCTCATCAACCTCGCGTCGTACGGCCAATTGTTCCTGCTCAGCCTGTTCCTGCAGCACGCCCGCGGCGCCGACGCCTTGCAGACCGGCATCCAGCTCGTGCCCATGCTGGCCGTGTTCTCGATCGGCAACTTGATCTCTGGCCGCGTGTCTGCCCGCTGGAATGTGTCGGCCTCGCTGCTGGGCGGCATTTCGCTCGCCACCCTCATGAGCGCAGTCGGCCTGGCCGCGTTTACACCGGACATCGCCTACTGGCCCTTTGCCATCGTGGTGGCCCTGGCCAATCTGGGCGTCGGTATCGCCGTTCCGGCGATGACCAGCGTCGTCATGCAAGTGTCCGGCAAGCACCACGCCAACAGCGCCGCGGCCGCCTTGAACGCGAACCGCCAGTCGGGGGCCCTGGTCGGCGTGGCGCTGATGGGCACCGTGCTGCACCTCTTGCCCGACTGGCACGCCAGCCTGCCCGTCGCCTACAGCATCATCGCCGTGGCCTACCTGGTCGCCGCGATGCTGGTCTGGAAGCATCTGCGCCGCGCCCGCAACGCCTGACGGGCGGCACGAATGCGTCCCCCGCCCGCGACGCCTGGCTTGCGGCACGCGGGGGCTTCGCCTGCGACGGCCCGCTACGCGTCCAGACCGGGCCGGCCGCCTTGCGGCAGGATCGCCACCCCGCGGCCCGCGAAAAACGTATCGAACACGTGCAGCGGAACCCTGGCGTCCGCTTGCACGCCCGGTTCGCCGGAAGGGTTGTGAAACGTCACGCCGTCAGCCGTGGCGCGCGTCACCAGCACCAGATGCCCGCCCTTGGCGGGCGGTTCGCGCTCGGGCCAGCGTATCCACGGATGCACCGAGGCCATGAAGTACTCGGCCTTCGCCATCAGCGCCGGCAGGTCTGCGGTGCGTACCCCCACCCGCACGTCGGCCTGCAGGCCGAAGTCTTCCGCCACGAAGCGCACGAACGGCGCATAGATCAGCCCCTTGATGTGGCCGTCCACGTCCGTATACGCGCCATACGGCAGGCTGCGTCGTGCCAGTTCCAGCGTCGGATGGACTTGGCCCGTGCGCGCGGCCAGCACCATCTTCAAGCAAGCCATGCCACAGACGTGGCTGGCCCAGCGCGCGTATTCCGCCACGCTGTTCGCCCCGGAATCGCGCCACGCGGGATCATCCTCCAGGCGCAACGCCTTGCGGATGATGTCGCCCGCCAGGTGCGCGGATTCCCATTGGCAGAAGTAGGGCACCGCCGGCTGCGCGCCCGATCGCGAATCGTCCATCCACCGCTCCAGTCCAAATCAGAGGCCCCATCTTGCCGTCCGCCGCGCCGCGTGGCAACACCGCCGTCTTTGCTTCACAATGGCCCTTCCCCGACCCGCTTCCGGAGCGCCGCATGACCGACCCGTCCACTCCTCCCGCCATCCGCCGCGTCGCCATCGTCGGCGCGGGCACCATCGGCGCCAGCTGGGCCGCGCTGTTCCTGGCGCACGGTCTCGACGTCGTGGTCAGCGATCCCGCCGCCGACGCCGAATCCCAGACGCGCGCCCGCGTCGCTGCCGCGTGGCCCGTACTGACCGAACTGGGCCGCGTCAGCCGCGGCGCCAACCCCGACGCGCTGCGCTTCGAACCCGACCTGGCCACCGCCCTGCAAGGCGTCGACTTCGTCCAGGAGAACGCGCCTGAACGCGAAGACTTCAAGACAGACCTCTTCGCCCGCATCGACGCCATCCTGCCGCCGCACGTCATCGTGGCATCCAGTTCATCGGGCCTCATCATGACCCGCCTGCAAGCGCGTTGCCAACACGCCGGGCGCTTCGTCATCGGCCACCCGTTCAACCCGCCCCACCTGATCCCGCTCATCGAAGTGGTGGGCGGCGAGCAGACCTCGGCCGACACCATCGACCGCAGCATTGCCTTCTACCGCGAACTGGGCAAGCACCCTATCCGCCTGAACAAGGAAGTGCCCGGCCACATCGCCAACCGCCTGCAAGCCGCCCTGTGGCGCGAAGCCATCCACCTGGCTGCGGAAAACGTCGCCAGCGTCGCCGACATCGATGCCGCCGTCTCGCAAGGCCCGGGATTGCGTTGGGCCCTGTTCGGGCCGCACATGACCTTCAACCTGGGCGGCGGCGCCGGCGGACTTGCGCACTTCATGGATCACCTGCTCGGCCCCGTGCAGACCTGGTGGGACGACCTGGGCGCTCCCGACGTCACCCCCGACCTGCAACGCCGCCTGATCGACGGCGTCAACGCCGAAGCCGGATCCCGCAACATTGCCGACCTGGTCCAGACCCGCGATGCGCAACTCACTGCGCTGCTGAAGGTCCTGCAGCGCTGAGCTGCTGGACATCCTGCCATGTCGATCCACCACCGAACCGTGGAAGATCCTTCGGGCTTGCGCGCCGGACATGGCATGCAGACCGCCCATCGGAAGCGCATGGCGCCGCTGGTATCCTATGACTCATCCGGCCACGCTGGCCTCTCAAGCACAGGATTTTTCCCATGATTTCCGTGACCCACGACACCGCACATTCCCGCTACACGGCCACCGTCGATGGCGTGCTGTGCGTCCTGGATTACCACTTGCAAGACGGTGTGATGACCATCACCCACACGGGTGTTCCCAGCGAAGTCGGCGGTCGCGGCATCGCCGCTGAACTCACCCGCGTCGCACTCGACAGCGCCCGCGCCCAGGGCTTGAAAGTCCGGCCCAGCTGCTCCTACGCCGCCGTCTACATGCGCCGTCACCCTGAATACAACGACCTGCTGGCCTGACACCCGATGCTCAATCCTGCCGCCTGCCCTTGCGGCTCCGCCAAATCCTACGCTGCCTGCTGTGGCCGCTGGCACGAAGGTCCGCAGGCCTTGCAGGCCCCCACCGCGCAAGACCTGATGCGTTCGCGCTATAGCGCCTTCGTGCTGGACAAGCTGCCGTATCTGCTCGACACCTGGCACCCCAGCACGCGTCCGGCCTCGCTCGACCCCAATCCGCCCGGATTGAAATGGCTGGGGTTGGCGATCAAGCAAGCCCGCCCCCAGGACGCCGACCACGCCACCGTCGAATTCGTCGCCCGCAGCCGACTGGCCGGACGCGCCAGCCGCCTGCATGAAGTCAGCCGTTTCGTGCGCGAATCCGGGCGCTGGTATTACGTCGATGGCGATCTAAGCTGACCTGGGGGCTCAGGTACTGCGTCGACGGCAGCCTACGCTGACGCCACGCGCCGCGGCCGCGGCGCGACATCCGCATCTACCGCCTCCTTCAGCACCGCCACCAGCCGGCCTCGCGCCTCGCTGGCCTCGCGCAGTTCACCTACGATCGCCAGTTCTGTCTGAGGCACCTCGGCCAAGCCCTGCGCCGGGCCCAGCACCCCGTGCTCGGGCAAGCGAGCAAACGCTGGCAACAACGACACCCCCAGCCCCGCCGCCACCGCCGCCTGCACACCCGCCAGGCTTTGGCTGTGATAAGCCGCCCGCCATGGCCGCCCCGCGCTTTCCAAGGCGTAGATCATGCGCTTGCGATAGATGCAGCCCTGCGGAAACAGCACCAGGGGCACGGCATCCTGCCCTTCTTGCAACAGCCGCCTGTCGCCCACCCACACCAGCCGCTCCGGCCATGCCGCCAGGCTCGGGCCATCGCCTGGCTCGCGCTTGATCAGCGCCAGATCCAACTCGCCCGCCGCCAACCTGGCTTTCAGGTCGGAGCTCATGCCGCTGCCGGTCTCCAGGCGGATCTCCGGATGACTGGCGGCAAACCGCGCCAACAGCGTCGTCAGCCGCGACACATCGAAATCTTCCGGCACCCCCAGCCGGATCACCTGCGCCCCGCGGGGCGCGGTCAACACCAACTCGGCCTCGTCCGCCATCGCCAACAGCTTGCGCGCATAGGCCAGCATCAACTGGCCATCCTCGGTGGCAGCCACCTGATTGCCCGTACGGTCCCGCAGCAACAACGTCTTGCCCACCGACTGCTCCAGCTTGCGTACCTGCTGGCTGACGGTCGACTGCGTCCGGTGCACACGGCCCGCCGCACGCGTAAAGCTGCCTTCATCCACTACACATACGAGTGTCTTGAGAAGTTCGAGATCCAGCATGAAAGGTCCGTCATCCGTCTAGGGGTTTGCAGTCCGGCAAGCGAGCGTGGCCGGCCGATCGACCTCGGCCGGTGGCGTAAGGCCCGACTCGGCTTGGTCCCTTTTCATATCTATTTAATCACTGACAAGAGTTTTATTATTAATTTTACAGCTTACGGTGGGCGAATCTAAGCTGGAGGCACTTCTCCCACCGCTTCTTGACGAAGGACGACTCATGCCCCTGACCCCCCTTCCCCGCCCGCAATGGCTCACCTTCGACTGCTACGGCACATTGATCCAATGGGACGAAGGCCTGCAGGCTGCGGTAGCCCGTATCCTGGCCGCCGGCGAACAAGCGCATACGCCCACGCCTGCCCAGTTTCTCAGCGTCTACGACGAACATGAGCACCGGCTCGAGCGTACGCCGCCCCACATGAGCTTCGCCGACGTCACCCGAGAATCGTTGCGGCTGACCATGCGCGACCTGCAACTGCCCTACCGCCCGGAAGACGCCAGCCTGCTGACCGGCAGCATCTCCGCCATGCCGCCGTTTCCCGAGGTCGTGGAGACACTGGCCACATTGAAACAAGCCGGCTTCAAGCTCTGCATCATTTCCAACACCGACGACGCCATCATCGCCGGCAACGTGGCGCAGCTCGGCGGCCACATCGACTGCGTCATCACGGCGGAACAGGCCGGCGCCTACAAACCATCACGCAAGATCTTCGCCCACGCCCATGACTGCTTGGGCATCACCCCCCACGAGGTCGTGCATATCTGCGCCAGCCCGCACCTGGATCACGCCGCCGCCCGCGACATCGGCTTTCGTTGTGTGTGGATCGACCGCGGCACCGGCCGCCTGCCCTTGCCTGACTACCGCCCCGACGCTACCGTATCCACCCTGGACCAGGTCCCCGCCCTGTTCCGGCAAGCGGGCTGGCTTTGAAACGTGTGCGACAACCGGCTTGGCTCTGGCCGCAGGGCTGCCTTGCTGGCAGCATGTAGACTGTTCTGTCGGCGCCGGGCTGGGCCGTCCCTTTTGCCCTGTTTTCACCCTCAACCAGGAATTCCACGCTGGGTAGCCTCATGAATAAAGATCCTCACTTTCCCGATGCGCTCTTCCACGCCGAACACGTCACCGCCCTGCGCGCTGACCTCGCGCTGGCCCTGCGTGCCGCCGCGGCGCACGGACTCGGCGAAGGCGTCTGCAACCATTTCAGCGTGGCGTTGCCCGGCGACCCCGATCATTTCCTGTTGAATCCCCGCGGCCTGATGTGGAACGAAGTCCAGGCCGACGACATCGTGCTGGTCGACGCCTACGGCCAGAAGCTCGCCGGTCGCCACGAGGTCGAACCCACGGCCATGTTCATCCACGCCGCCATTCACCGCATCGCCGGCAAGGCCTGTGTGCTGCACACCCACATGCCCTACGCCACCGCCCTGACGCTCACGGCCGATCGCACGCTCGACACCACCCTGTCTCAAAACGCCATGCGTTTCCATGGCCGCATTGCGGTCGACGCCGACTACAACGGCCTGGCCCTGGACGCCAGCGAAGGCGAACGCATCGCCCACGCCATGCAAGGCGCCGACATCGCATTCCTGGGCAATCACGGCGTAGTCGTTTGCGGCGAACGCCTCGACTACGCCTACGACGATCTCTTCTTCCTCGAACGCGCCTGCAACGCCCAGGTCCTGGCCCAATCCACAGGTCGCCCCTTGGCCCCGGCAGATCCCGCCATCGCCGCCAAGGTTGCCGCACAGATCCAAAGCGAACGCCTGCAATCCGAACTGTTCTTCATCGCCCTGCGACGCCAACTGCCGGATACGGGCTCGCGTTGATTCGAGTTCCGAGGTCGCGTTGACGTCACCCGGTGCGTAATCGCATCAAGTCGATCCGACAAAATCCAATAGAGGCAGGATCGCATTGACGCGCGCACTACCGCCCAAAACAAAAACCCCACAGGCGCGAGCCTGTGGGGTTTTCTTTTGAATAACTGCCTGACGCTGACCTACTTTCACAGACGTCCGTCCACTATCATCGGCGCAAAGGCGTTTCACTGTCCTGTTCGGGATGGGAAGGAGTGGTACCACCTTGCTATGGGTATCAGGCTTTGACTTGCCGAGCATCGCGCCGCCACGGCGGACACTCAAATCCTGGGTACTGCATGACACCAGGCACAGTGCGATCAGAGCATCGACTCGATAATCGCACCGCGCGCAGGCGGGGCTTTCACACAAAGACAAAACCCCACAGGCGAGAGCCTATGGGGTTTTGCGGAATAAAAGCCTGACGATGACCTACTTTCACAGACGTCCGTCCACTATCATCGGCGCAAAGGCGTTTCACTGTCCTGTT
>PJUB01000397.1_pt1 | contig 18992 bp, 15 predicted proteins | sample 1512141 | NCBI WGS metagenome assembly PJUB01 (sample SAMN08177677, study PRJNA422409) | Soil metagenome, whole genome shotgun sequencing project. | isolation source: Soil enriched on filter paper: alkali lignin treatment | place: USA: Madison | collected 2015-01-15 | reverse complement strand
TCAGGTAGGCGCCCATGATGATGAGAATGCCCTCGATGGCCTGGCCGGTCTGGTTCAGCGTGGTGTTCACCACCGACACGATGTCCGGATAGCCGATGGCGACCGCCAGCGAGCTGTTTTTCAGCAGATTCAGGTATTGGCTGGTCATGGGCGGGATGATGACGCGCAGCGCTTGCGGCAACACCACCAGGCGCAGGGCCAGGGGCCGGCGCAGGCCCAGCGCGCCCGCGGCTTCCCATTGGCCGTTGCCGACCGCCTGGATGCCCGAGCGCACCACTTCGGCGATGAAGGCGGCGGTGTAGATCACCAGGCCCAGCAGCAGGGCGGCGAATTCCGGCGTCAGGGTCAGCCCGCCGGTGAAGTTGAAGCCCTTCAGTTCGGGCATGTCCAGCGTCAGCGAGGCGCCGCTGGCCAGCCAGCCCGCGAGCGGCAGGCCTAGCAGCAGGCCGATGGCGAAGCGCCCCAGCGGAAACGGCCGGCCGGTGGCTTCCTGGCGCTGTTTGCCCCAGTGGCCCAGGAACAGGATGGCGACAATCGCCAGGCCCAGTCCGCCCAGCACCCAATCCAGCGAGGCGCCTTCCAGCCCTGGCACCTTCAGGCCGCGGTTGGAAATGAACACGCCCGGCAGCGGGTGGTGCGCCTGGCGCGGGCCCGGCATGTTCTCGGTGATGAGCGCGTACCAGAAGAACAGCTGCAACAGCAGCGGCACGTTGCGCATGACCTCGACGTAGATCGAGGCCAGGCGGGCCACCAGCCAGTTCCTGGACAGGCGGCCCACGCCGATCAGCACGCCCAGCACGGTGGCCGCGACCAGGGCGATCAGGCCGACGCGCAGCGTGTTCAGGATGCCGACGGCGATGGCGCGGCCGTAGGTGTCGGCCGGGCCGTAGGCGATGGGCGATTCGCCGATGGCAAAGCCCGCTTCGCGCGTCAGGAAGCCAAAGCCGGTGGCGATGTTGCGCAGCGCCAGGTTTTGCAGGGTGTTGTGGACCAGGAACCAGATGGCCGACCCCGCCAGGGCCAGCGCCAGGGCCTGGTAGGCCAGGGCGCGGGTGGCGGGGTCGCTCCAGGACCAGCGGCGCGGCGCGCGCCGCGTGGTGGCGGAACTTGCTTTACCCACGGTTCAGCCCGCCATCAGCGCGTTGACCGCGGCGGCCAGGCGGTCCATGCCTTGCTCGATCACCTCGGTGGCGGTGGCGAACGAGAAGCGCACGTAGGGCGACAGGCCGTACGAGCCGCCGTCGATCACGGCCACGCCGGCCTGGCGCAGGAAGAACAGGCTGACGTCCAGGTCGGTCTTCAGTTCGCCATCGGGGCCGGTGCGGCCGATCAAGCCGCTGACGTTGGCGTAGACGTAGAAGGCGCCATCGGGCGTGGCGCACGAGATGCCGGGGATGGCGTTCAGGCGGCGCACGATCAGGTCGCGGCGGGCCTTGAAGATGGCGACCATGTCGGTGACGCTGGTCTGGTCGCCTTCCAGGGCGGCCTGGGCGGCGGCTTGCGAGATGGCGCTGGGGCAGCTGGTGCTTTGCGACATCACGGTGCTCATGGCCTTGATCAGGTCGGCCGGGCCGGCGCCGTAGCCCACGCGCCAGCCGGTCATGGCGTACGACTTGGACATGCCGTTGACGATCAGCGTGCGGTCGGCCAGTTGCGGTTCCACCTGCACGGGCGACACGTGCGGCGCATTGCCATAGCAGAAGGGCGCGTAGATCTCGTCGCTGAGAATCCAGACGCGCGGATGGCGCAGCAGCACGTCGGTCAGGGCGCGCATTTCGGCGCGGCTGTAGACGGCGCCGCTGGGGTTGCTGGGTGAATTCAGGATCAGCCAGCGGGTGCGCGGCGTGATGGCGGCTTCCAGGGTGGCGGCGTCCAGCTTGAAGCCTTGCGATTCCGGGCCGGCCGCGACGACGGGCTTGCCTTCGTTGAGCAGCACCATGTCCGGGTACGAGACCCAGTACGGGGCGCACACGATGACTTCGTCGCCGGGTTCCAGGCTGGCGGTGAGCGCCGCGCTGATGATCTGCTTGGCGCCGGCGCCCACGGTGATCTGGTCCAGGCCGTACTTGGCGCCCAGCGCCAGTTCCAGGCTGTTGGCGATGGCGCGGCGCAGGCCCGGCGTGCCATTGGGGCTGGTGTAGCGGATGTCGCCGCCGGCGATGGCGGCCTGCCCGGCGCGCGCGATGTGGGCGGGCGTGGGCATGTCGGGCTCGCCCAGGGTGAAGTCGGCGATCTCGCGGCCGGCGCGGCGCAGTTCGTCGACGACGATCTTGGCGGCCATGCTGGGGGAAGGTTTGATCTGCTTGAGGCGGGCGTTGACGATGCTGTTCATGGTGACTGCTTCTGAAAAAAGGCGGTGGCCGGCACACCCGCCGGCCCCGCGAAAATCAAGGAAAACGTGTGGGGCGGCCAGGCGGGCGGATCCGGCCTGGCCGCGGGGCGGCCCGCCTGCCGGAAGGCAAGGCGAGCCTGGGCATCAACGTACCGGCCAGCCGTACATCAGGCCGCCTTGCGTCCACAGCTTGTTCAGGCCGCGCTCCAGCTTCAGGGGGCTTTCCTTGCCCATGGCACGGTCATAGCTTTCGCCGTAGTTGCCGACCTGCTTGATGATGTTGTAGGCCCACTTGTCGTCCAGGCCCAGGTTCTTGCCCATGCCGGGCGTCACGCCCAGGATGCGCTGCACATTGGGGTTGGTGCTCTTGAGCATGTCATCGACGTTCTTGGACGTGATGCCGTATTCCTCGGCTTCCAGCATGGCGTTGAGCGACCAGCGCACCACGTTGAACCACTGTTCGTCGCCCTGGCGCACCATGGGGCCCAGCGGTTCCTTGGACAGGTTTTCCGGCAGGATTTCCCAGTCGTCGGGCTTGGCCAGGCGCGTGCGCATGTTGGCGGCGGTGTTGGACTTGTCGTTGGTGTAGGCGTCGCAGCGGCCCGATTCCAGCAGGCGGAAGTTTTCGTCGTAGTTCTCGACCAGCACCGGCTTGAAGGTGATGCCGCGGGCGCGGAAGTAGTCGGCCAGGTTCAGTTCGGTGGTGGTGCCGGGCTGCACGCAGACGGTGGCGCCGTCCAGTTCCTTGACCGTCTTCACGTTCATGGACTTCTTCACGATCAGGCCCTGGGCGTCATAGAAGTTCACGCCCACGCCGATCAGGCCCAGGGTGGTGTCGCGTGTCAGGGTCTGGGTGGTGTTGCGCGACAGCATGTCGATTTCACCGGACTGCAGGGCGGTGAACTTGGCCTGGGCGGTCAGCACGTTGCCCTTGACCTTGGACGCGTCACCGAACATCGCGGCGGCCACGGCGCGGCACATGTCCACGTCCAGGCCGGTCCATTCGCCCTTGCTGTCCAGCACCGAAAAGCCGGGAATGCCGGCAAAGCCGCATTGCAGGAAGCCTTTTTTCTTGACGGCTTCGAAGGTAACGCCGGCTTGGGCGCCGGACGCCACGCACAGCAGGGTCGCCGCGACGGCGGTGGTCAGGAACTTACGCATGAGAGTGTTCTCCAGGGGAGGGGGTAGGACGAAGCGAAGGGCAAAGACCGGACGCGCGACAACGCGCCCCGCACCTGTCAGGCAGAGGCGGCGGTGTGTGCGGATACGGACGGGGAAGGGAAAGCGAGGGATGCGGCGAGGTCGCGGCAGCGGCTTTCCAGACGGGCGGCTACCGGTGGATACGGGTGGCGTAGCGTTGGAAGGTCGGGCGCAGGGCAGGCAACGTGGTCATCGGCGGCACTTGGACGGCAGGTCTTGCGTAACTGATCCCGCGTGGCGGCTGTCACGGACGGGCTTTACGAACTCATGAGACGTATGATGGCAGCCATCATACAAGTGAGCAAGTAAGGGGATTCCCGTAATGTGGGGAATGCCGGGGGTTATATGGCGCCTGCGGGGCGCCGGACGTATTCAGGGCCGATGCCTGGGGCGTGGCCGCCCGCGATCAGGCGGGCGGGTGCGACAGCAGCTTGCGGTAGCGGGCGATGCTGTCGCCCAGGTGGCGGGCCATGGCAGCGCGGGCGGCGCCGGGGTCGCGGCGCATGATGGCTGTCAGGATGGCCTCGTGCTCCTGCACGTTGCGGGTTTCGTAGGTTTCAAGTTCTTCGGGCGTCTTGCCGCCGTGCTTGATGTTCAGATCGAGCATGACGTCGCGCACCGCGGCCTGCAGCAGCGCGGGAAAGTGCGGATTGTTCGACGCGCGGGCGATGGACAGGTGGAATTCGTAGTCGGCCTTGACGGCGGCTTCCATGTCGCGGGTAGCACGGTTGAAGGCGTCGAAGGCTTCGACGATGCCGCTCAGGTCGGCGGCGCTGCGGCGCTCTGCCGCCAGCCCACAGGCTTCGACCTCGAGCCCGGCGCGCAGTTCCATGATGTGCAGGGCCCAGCGCGGGTCGCCTGCCGGCGCCACGACGAAGTCGATGGGCTTTTCGCGGTCTTCGGTGACGAACACGCCGATGCCGGCCTTGCTGACCAGCCGGCCGCTCAGGCGCATCGAGGCCACGGCTTCGCGGATGACGGTGCGGCTGACGTCGAACTCGGCGCACAGCGCGTGCTCTGACGGCAGCTTGTCGCCGGGGCGGTACTGCCGGGCGTCCAGGCGCTTGGTCAGTTCGTCGATCACGACGTCGGTCAAGCGCGAACGCGGGCGGGGCCGGGGAGTTTCCATTGTCTCTTTTTGGGGTGTGGTGCCGGGGGACGAAGGCCTAATGATAAACGGCTGGGCCGTATGACAGCATACAGGAGAGGAATTGGGGGACTGGCTTATCATGCCCCTTCCGACACACACACAAAATGGAACCCACGCACGATGCCGAAAAACGATCTGTACTTTGACGATGAAGACGAAGGCCTGGCTCGGGAATCCAGCCATCCCAACTTCGTGGCGCTGGCCAGCGACGACTTCTACTACGACTGCGCCGACGATTTCAGCCCGTTCGGTAACGATGACGGCAATGATGCGTTGAGCGGCCTGCAGGACTGGTACGGCGAGAATAAGAGCGGCCGCGGCATCGTCAAGTTCATGAATGAGTTTCTGGCCGACTGGGGGCTGGACGTGCCCTGGGACCGCATTCGCCATGACCTGGATGCCAGGACGCAGTGGCTGGATGAAGACGACATGAACGAGCGCTTTTTCCAGGGCGAATGCCGGGCGATCGTGGCGACGGCGTTCGGACAACTGAAGATTGCCGGCCGTATCGATGCCGAATTGCTGGGCCTGGCCAAGGCGGCCATTGCGGATCAGCTGTGGCTGAATGCGCGGGCGCGCACCAAGTATCCGAACTGGGAATACGCCGACCAGGAACAGGCGCGCCTGGAACAGATGTTGGCGGTGTTGAACCAGCCGTCGGTGGGGTGATGGCGCGATGCTTGGGGTGATGCGTCAAGCGTCACCCCCGTGATCGCCTCGCAATAGCTAAGGGCCGCATTTTTGCGGCCCTTAGCTATTTCTGTGGCTTGACCCGCTCAATCAGCGCAGCCGGTACATCTGCCGGCTGTGCCTGATTGACGTGTCGGCCCTTACTGCGGACCCAGCTTCTTGATCAGCGCGTTGAGCATTTCCAGCTCGTCGGGCTTCAGGTCCGTCAGCGGGGCGCGCACAGGACCCGCATCGTGGCCGACCAGTTTGGCGCCGGCCTTGACGATGCTGACGGCGTAGCCGGCGCAGCGGTTGCGGATTTCCAGGTAGGGCAGGAAGAACTCGTCGAGCAGGCGGTTCGTCGTGTCGTGGTCGTGCGCGGCGACGGCGCGGTAGAAGTCCATCGCGGTCTTGGGCACGAAGTTGAAGACGGCGGACGAGTACACCGGCACGCCCAGCGCCTTGTAGGCGGCGGCGTAGACCTCGGCGGTGGGCAGGCCGCCCAGGTACGAGAAGCGGTCGCCCAGCTTGCGGCGGATGCGGACCATGGCTTCGATGTCGCCGATGCCGTCTTTGAAGCCGACCAGGTTGGGGCAGCGGTCGGCCAGCACGGCCAGGCTGTCGGCCGACAGGCGCGACTGGGCGCGGTTGTAGACGATGACGCCGATCTTGACCGATTTGCAGACCTGTTCGACGTGGTCGAGGATGCCTTGTTGCGAGGCTTCGGTCAGGTAGTGGGGCAACAGCAGCACGCCCTTGGCGCCCAGGCGTTCGGCTTCTTGTGCATAGGCGATGGCGACGCGGGTGGGGCCGCCCGCGCCGGCCAGGATCGGCACTTTGCCAGCGCAGGTGTTCACGGCGGTGCGGATGACATCGGAATATTCGGACGGGGCCAGCGAAAAGAACTCACCCGTGCCGCCGGCCGCGAACAGGGCGGTGGCGCCGTAGGGGGCCAGCCATTCCAGGCGCTGGGCGTAGGTCTTGGCGTTGAAGTCGCCGTTCTGGTCGAAGTCGGTAACGGGGAAGGAGAGCAAGCCTTCCGAGACGATCGCCTTGAGTTCCTGGGGAGTGGTCATACCTGAGTCCGTGATTGCTTGAAGGGAAGCCGCCGATGTCTGAACAGGGCGGCAGGGATGAAAATTCAATAGATGTATGTCATCGTACAACATACAAGATAACTGGGCAACGAGATAGGGAACCGGGCTGATGTTGTCGTACAACATAAAGATGCGCGACAGGAATGAGACACCGAACGGGCGTGACGGCGAGCGAAATTGAAGCGGGAGACGGGCAGCACCTAAGTCCAGCCGGCGCCAACCAGCGCTGCAGGAAACGGGTCGGGCCTAAGGTGGGATCGGTTCATGCCTCCCTTTGCCCTGAAATTCCCCAAAAAAAAGGGCGGCATATCGCCGCCCTTCCTGGCTGAACGCGAGACGCGTCAGACGGCCATGACGCCGTCCGTCATGCGCGGCAGGCCCAGCGGGTTGGCCCGCTTGATGCCGTCGGGCAGCAGCGCGTCGGGCAGGTCCTGGTAGCAGACCGGGCGCAGGAAGCGGCGGATGGCGGTGGCGCCGACCGAGGTCGAGGCGGGGTTGGACGTGGCCGGGAAGGGGCCGCCGTGCACCATGGCATGGCTGACTTCGACGCCGGTGGGGTAGCCGTTGGCCAGGATGCGGCCGGCCTTGCGTTCCAGCACGGGCAGCAGCGCGCGCGCCGCGTCGGTGTCGGCGTCGTCGATGAACAGCGTGGCGGTCAGCTGGCCTTCCAGGTGTTCGGCCACGGCGCGCACCTCGGCGGCGTCGCGGCAGGCCACGACCAGCGATGCCGGGCCAAAGACTTCGGCTTCGAGTTCGGGCGATGCCAGGAAACGCGCGGCATCGGTGCCGAAGACGGCGGGGCCGGCGGCGTTGGCGGCGGGCTTGGAGGCCTCGCCACGGCCCAGCGTGGCGACGCTGGCGTGGCCGGCCAGGGCCTGTTCGCCCTGGGTGTAGGCCGAGAAGATGCCGGGTGTCAGCATGGTGGCTGCGCCCTTGGCCTCGACGGCTTGGGCGGCAGCCTGGCGGAAGCGTTCCAGCGCCGGGCCTTCGATGCCGATGACCAGGCCCGGGTTGGTGCAGAACTGGCCCACCCCCATCACCAGCGAGTCGACAAAGCCCTTGGCGATGGCCTCGGCGCGTGTTTCCAGGGCCGCCGGCAGCAGGAATACCGGGTTGATGCTGGACATCTCGGCGTACACGGGAATCGGCACGGGGCGGGCGTTGGCGGCGGCGACCAGCGCCAGGCCGCCGCGGCGCGAGCCGGTGAAGCCGACCGCGGTGATGGCCGGGTGGGTGGCCAGCGCGGTGCCAATTTCATTGCCGGCGCCAAAGAGCAGCGAGAACGTGCCTTCGGGCAGGCCGTGCTTGGCCACCGCCTGCTGGATCACGCGGCCGACCATTTCCGAGGTGCCGGGGTGGGCGTTGTGGGCCTTGACGATGACGGGGCAGCCGGCCGCCAGGGCCGAGGCGGTGTCGCCGCCTGCCACCGAGAAGGCCAGCGGGAAGTTGCTGGCGCCGAACACGGCGACCGGGCCCAGCGGCACGTTGGCCAGGCGCAGGTCGGCGCGCGGCAGGGGTTGGCGGTCGGGCTGGGCGGGGTCGATGGTGGCGTCCAGGAAGTAGCCGTCGCGCACCACGCGGGCAAACAGGCGCAGCTGGCCGACGGTGCGGCCGCGTTCGCCTTGCAGGCGAGCCAGCGGCAGGCCGGTTTCGAGATGCGTGCGCTCGATCAGCGCGTCGCCCAGTTGCAGGATGCCGTCGGCAATGCTTTCCAGGAACTGCGCGCGGGTTTCCAGGGGCGCGGCGCGGTAGGTGTCGAAGGCGGCCCGGGCCAGCTCGGCGGCGCGGGCGACGTCTTGCGCGGTGCCGGCGGGAAAGCCGGGTTCCAGGGCCTGGCCGTTGGCGGGGTTGATGGCGTGCTGCGGGGCGCCGGTGCCCGGGATGGCGCTGGCGCCGATCAACATGTTGCCGGTCAAAGTCATGGGTGATTCTCCGAATGAAAACGCCCCCAGGCTGGGGGCGGGCAGGCGTGGCTGCAAGGCGGGGTTATTGGGGGCCGAGCTTCTTGATCAGGGCGTTGAGCGCTTCCAGCTCGTCGGGCTTCAGATCCGTCAGCGGGGCGCGCACAGGACCCGCATCGTGGCCGACCAGCTTGGCGCCGGCCTTGACGATGCTGACGGCGTAGCCGGCGCAGCGGTTGCGGATTTCCAGGTAGGGCAGGAAGAATTCGTCGAGCAGGCGGTTGGTGGTGTCGTGGTCGTGCGCGGCAATGGCGCGATAGAAGTCCATCGCGGTCTTGGGTACGAAGTTGAAGACGGCCGACGAATACACCGGTACGCCCAGCGCTTTGTAGGCCGCGGCGTAGACCTCGGCGGTGGGCAGGCCGCCCAGGTACGAGAAGCGGTCGCCCATTTTGCGGCGGATGCGGACCATGGCTTCGATGTCGCCGATACCGTCCTTGAAACCCACCAGGTTGGGGCAGCGGTCGGCCAGGCGGGCCAGGCTGTCGGCCGACAGGCGCGACTGGGCGCGGTTGTAGACGATGACGCCGATCTTGACGGATTTGCAGACCTGTTCGACGTGGTCCGCAATGCCTTGCTGCGAGGCTTCGGTGAGGTAGTGCGGCAGCAACAGCACGCCCTTGGCGCCCAAGCGTTCGGCTTCTTGCGCATAGGCGATGGCGACGCGGGTGGGGCCGCCCGCGCCGGCCAGGATCGGCACCTTGCCAGCGCAGGTGTTCACGGCGGTGCGGATGACATCGGAGTATTCGGAGGGGGCCAGCGAGAAGAACTCACCCGTGCCGCCGGCCGCGAACAAGGCCGTGGCGCCGTAGGGCGCCAGCCATTCCAGGCGTTGGGCATAGGTCTTGGCGTTGAAATCGCCATTCTGGTCGAAATCGGTGACGGGGAAGGACAGCAAGCCTTCCGAGACGATTTCCTTGAGTTCCTGCGGCGTGGTCATGGGCGGGGTTCCCTGTGTGGCGGGCGACGCGCCGGCGGAAGGCCTGCCGAGTCGGTCGCGATGAATAGGTACGTCATCGTACAACATGATTTTTCAGGGTTCAAGCCGGATTCCCCTATGAGGCGCCCGATCGCCTTGGGGAAATCCGCAATTCATCGACGCCATCGGCAGCAATTATTCTCTTGGTTGTACGATAACGTATGGCATGCCGCGTTCGACGGCGCCGATCACCCCCAGGAGACCCGAATGCAGCTCGCGGCAGGCCAAGCGCCCGTGCTTATCCAGATCCACCCCCAGGACAACGTCGCCATTGTCGCCAACGACGGCGGCTTGCCGGCGGGCACCGCGCTGCCGGACGGCCTGGTGCTGGCCGAAGCGGTGCCGCAGGGGCACAAGGTGGCGTTGCAGGACCTGGCCGAGGGCGAGGCGGTGCGGCGCTACAACGTGGTGGTGGGCTATGCGGCCAAGGCGCTGCCGCGCGGCAGCTGGGTCAACGAGCGCGTCACGACGATGCCGGCCGCCCGCAGCTTGCAGGACCTGCCGGTGGGCACGCGCCGCACGGCGCCGCTACCGCCGCTGGAGGGCTATACCTTTCAGGGTTACCGCAACGCCGACGGCACGGTGGGCACGCGCAACATCCTGGCCATCAGCACCACCGTGCAATGCGTGCAGGGCGTGGTGGAACACGCGGTGGCGCGCATCCGGCGCGAGCTGCTGCCGCGCTATCCGAATGTGGACGAGGTGGTGGGGCTGGAACACACCTACGGCTGCGGCGTGGCGATCGATGCGCCGGGCGCGGCGATTCCGGTGCGCACGCTGCACAACATTGCGCGCAACCCGAATTTCGGCGGCACCACCATGGTGGTCAGCCTGGGCTGCGAAAAGCTGCAACCCGAACGCCTGTTGGCGCCCGACGCCATTCCGATCCGCGCGGGCCAGGGCATGGCGGGCGAGGGCGGGGTGGATACCATCGTGCTGCAGGACGACGAGCACGTGGGCTTCGAATCCATGATCGACAACATCATGCGCACGGCCGAACGGCACCTGGAAAAACTGAACCAGCGGCGGCGCGAGACCTGCCCGGCGTCGGACCTGGTGGTGGGCGTGCAGTGCGGCGGCAGCGACGCGTTTTCGGGGGTGACGGCCAACCCGGCGGTAGGCTTTGCGGCCGACCTGCTGGTGCGCGCGGGCGCCACGGTGATGTTCTCCGAGAACACGGAAGTGCGCGACGGCATCGATCAACTGACCGCGCGCGCCGCCACGCCGGAGGTGGCCGAGGCCTTGGTGCGCGAGATGGCCTGGTACGACGATTACCTGCAACGCGGCCGCGCCGACCGCAGCGCCAACACCAGCCCGGGCAACAAGAAGGGCGGGCTGTCCAACATCGTCGAAAAGGCGATGGGCTCGATCGTGAAATCCGGCTCGTCGAACATCGACGGCGTGCTGTCGCCGGGCGACCGGCTGACGCGCAAGGGCCTGATCTTCGCGGCCACGCCGGCCAGCGATTTCATCTGCGGCACGCTGCAACTGGCGGCCGGCATGAACCTGCACATCTTCACCACCGGCCGCGGCACGCCTTACGGGCTGGCGCAAGTGCCGGTCATCAAGGTGGCCACCCGCAGCGACCTGGCGCGGCGCTGGCACGACCTGATGGACGTGGACGCGGGCCGCATCGCCACCGGCCAGGCCCGCATCGAAGACGTGGGCTGGGAGCTGTTTCGCCTGATGCTGGACGTGGCCAGCGGCCGACGCCAGACCTGTGCGGAAAAGCTCAAGCTGCACAACGCGCTGGCGCTGTTCAACCCGGGGCCGGTGACGTGATGCGCCAGCCCTGCGGCCTTCAGGCAACGAGGTTCGTGGTGAACCGACCCGATTTCAACGGGGCTGCCTGCGGGCAATCCTGACACCACCCGGCACCGGCCCGATGAGGCCCGGGCCTGTTATCGACAACAACGGAGACAACATGGATTCAAACAGAAGGCATCTGCTGGCCGGCGCCGCCGCGCTGGGATTGGCGCGGATCACGCCGGCGTGGGCCCAGGCCGACGCCTGGCCGACGCGGCCGGTACGCATCGTGGTGCCGTACCCGCCTGGGGGCTCGTCGGACATCATTGCACGCGTCATCGCGCCGCGGCTGGCCGAGGCGCTCAAGCAGACCGTGGTGGTGGAGAACAAGCCTGGCGCCAACGGCAACCTGGGCGCAGGCATCGTGGTGCAGTCGGCGCAGGAAGGCCACACCGTGCTGCTGTGCGACGTGGGCGCGCTGGCGATCAGTCCATCGGTCTATACCAAGCTGTCGTTCGATCCGTCCAAGGACCTGCGATCGGTCGGCATGCTGGCGTATTCGCCGCACGTGCTGGCGGTGCACCCGGACGTGCCGGCCAAGACCGTGCCCGAATTGGTGGCGCTGTCCAAGAAACAGCGGCTGAATTTCGCCGTGACGGCCATCGGCAGCGCGCCGCACCTGGCCGCCGTGGCCGTGCAGCAAGCCACCGGCGCGCAGTGGGAATACGTGCCGTACAAGGGCGGCTCGCAGGCGGTCACCGACACCATCGGCGGACAGACGCAGGTCATCATGAACGGGCTGTTGGCGACGCTGCCGCACATCAAGGGCGGCAAGCTGCGCGCGATTGCGATCTCCAAGAAAGAGCGCATGCAGCTGGTGGCCGACATCCCCACGATCTCCGAGCAGGGCGTGGCGGGGTTCGAATCGGGCACCTGGCAGGGCGTGATGGCGCCGGTGACGGCCACGGACAAGACCGCGAACCTGTTGGCCACGCTGATGGGGCAGATCGTGAATCAACCCGACGTGAAGTCGCAGCTGAACGAGCAGGGCGCCGAGATCGTGGTGCGCAATCCGCAGGAGCTGGCGCAGTTCTTCAGCAGCGAGCGCGCGCGCTGGGCCAAGGTGGTGGCCAGCGCGGATATCAGACTGGACTAAGCGCGGGATGGCCCGCCTCGGGATGGCCCGCCCCCGGATGGCCGGCCCCCGGATGGCCGGCCCCCAAGAACCACTTCAGGTTCTGTTGCATACTGTCGCCACTTGTACAGACCCTTCGCGCGCTGGGCGCGAAGGCTCCCGGCATGCGCCGGGCAAGCAACGGAGTGCAGCTTGCAGCAAAAATTACCAGTACGGCGGGTCATCCGCGAAACGTTCGATTATCTGGGCAATAACGGCGGGCGCATGCTGTCGGCGGCGCCGCAATTGGCGGCGATCTTGTTCGCGGGCACTTGCCTGGGCATGTATTTGAATCAAATGGCAGTGACGCAGCACAGCACGCTGCTGGAGGCGGCCGGCTGGCTGGTCGGCACGGCGGCGCCGGTGCTGGCCGCGGTGGCATGGCACCGCCGCATCCTGCTGGATGAATCCCCGCCCGCCGGTCTTGCCGCGGGCAAACCGGAACGCATGTACTTCATGGTGGCGGCGACCAGTTCGGCGTTGCTGTTCGTGCTGACGATGGCGATCGTCGTGCTGAGTGCGCTGATGGCGGGGCCGGAGGGCGTGTCGCCGTTGGGCATGGTGCTGCTATTGGTGCTGGCCGCGGTGCCAGGCTATTTCGTCGGCCACTTCTTTCTAGCCTTGCCGCAAGCCGCGCTGACCGGCACCGTGGATGTGCGGCGCATCGCCGCGCTGACCCGGGGCAACAAGTGGCGCTTTCTGGCCGTGGCGCTGCTGCCTCTGCCGATATTGCTGCTGCTGGAACTGGTCAGGGTATTTTTGCTGCAGATGCCGCGTGCGCCCAGCGCTGGCTTCTACGTCTACAGCGCTGTCGCGATGTTGTTGGTCACCCTGGTTTCCGTGACGACCATGTCGGTCAGCTACCGCATCATGGCGCTGGCGCCCCCCGAAGGCGCGCCGGATCCGCAAGCCGGCAAGACGGTTCAAGCGGAGAGCTAGCACTGGCCTGCGGAAATTCCGAGACACTGTCTCGGAAAACCCATTGCACGAACGCCGCCAGATAAAAAAGGACCGCGTGACGCCTTGCGGGGCGCGACGCGGTCCGTTGTCTTTTCTGGCTTCTGGTCAGTCGGCGGCGGGCGTGTCCGTCGGCGTTGCCACCGGGGCGGCTGCGGCCTGCACCGGCTTGGCGGCGTCGTCGGCCACGGGTGCGGCGTCTGCCTGGGCCGGCTGGGCGGCTGCATCCGCCGCGGCGACAGCATCAGCCGCGGGCGCGGCGTTGGCTTGCGGCTTGGCCTTGTTGGCGTTGCCCTTGCCACCGCGGGCGGCAGCGCCCTTGGCGTGGCGGCGCGAGGCCATGCGCTTGGCGTGCTGCGCTTCGTTGGCGGTGACGGCGCCGGCGGGTTCGCCGTTCAGGTCCACGCGGGCAGCGGCTTCGACCATGCTGTCCCAGTAGCGACGGCCGTCGCACCAGGTTTTGACGGCCAGCTTGATTTCGTCGGCGGTCAGTTGCAAGGCCTGGGCGTGCTGCTGCAGGTCTTCCAGCACGCCCAGCTTGAGCGGCACCTTGGCGGCCGGCTTCTTGGGGAAGGCTTTGGGAAACTGGCGTTGCAGCCGCGAAATGGCGATCAGGACGGGGTCGACGTCGGTCTCGCGTTTTTCGCGCGGCGCCTGACGTTGGCCGGCCTGGTGTCCATCACGTTGTCCGTCGCGCTGTCCTTCACGCTTGCCGTTCCGGGTGCCGCTTCGGTCGCCGCCGCGCTTTTCGTCGCGCTTGCCTTCGCTTTTGGCGGCGGCAGGACGCGTAGGTTTGGGGGAAGCCGTTACGTCGGGATCCTGCTTGAAAAGCAGTCCTCGGATGGCGGCGAGCTGTTCTAGACCCATAGTGTGTGCTGCACGTTCTGATGTGGAAAGCAGGAGCATAACAGTTGTTACCCGCCAGATTGAAGTTGCGGGGGGCCAACGGGCGTCGTAAGCTCCCTGGCACCATGAATATGCCCCCGCCTGTTACGTTTATGCGTCTGTCTGCCGCCGCCCGGCGCGCAGTGGCGCTGCTGGCGGTGGCGTTGCTGGTTTTCCAGTCGCTGGTCGCGTCGGCGGCGCTTGGCGCCCCGGCGCCGGCTGCCGGCGGGCAGGGCGCTGCCGTCATTCTCTGTACGGCCAGCGGGCCGCGGGTAATGGTGTTGGATGCCGCGCCGGCCGGTTCGCCCGGCCACGCGCATTCCGGCTGGGACACGGCGGGCGGCACGCTGCCGCATTGCTGCGCGTCCACCTGCGCGATGCTGGGCGGGGCCTGCCCGCCAACGCCGGCCGCGCTGGCCTGGCGCTTGCCCGCCCTGGGGCCAGCGGTGCCGGCGCCGGCCCCGGATACGCCGCCGCAGTGGCGTAATGCGCCGGCCTGGCGGCCGCAACAATCACGCGCGCCGCCCGGCGTGGCCTGATCCGCTTTCGGCAAGGCGCGCTCGCCGTCGGTGTTCGCGCGGATGTCACGGCGTGCCGCCGATGCTGCCGCCTGATCCGACCCGACGCGCGGCCGTGTCCAGGACGTCGTTCTTGTCCTATTACCGACGTTTCGCGGTGTTGCCGCCGGCCATTCGCCCGGACCTGCCGCGATCGGTTCGACACCCCCATTCATGACCTATTCCGCGGCCTGGCGCCGCCGATTCATCAGGAGTCTCATCATGTTGAAACCCGTTCTTATCGCCGCCACGCTGGCCCTGGCCCCCCAATTGGTGTGGGCCCACGCCCACCTCAAGCAGGCCACGCCCGCGGACAAGGCGGTGGTGGCCACCGCGCCGGCGTCGGTGACCGCAAGCTTTTCCGAAGGCCTGGAACCCGCGTTTTCTTCGCTGACCTTGTTGGACGCCGCGGGCAAGCCGGCCGCGACGGCCAAGGCGGCGCCCGCGCCGGGCGACGACAAGACGCTGGTGCTGGCGGTGCCCAAGAACCTGCCGGCCGGCGCCTACACGGTGAAGTGGCAGGCCTTGTCCAAGGACGGCCACAAGACGGACGGCGCGTGGACCTTCACGGTCAAGCCTTGAGATGAGCGGGCTGTTCGCCGCGTTTGCGTTGTGCCGGGCCTTGAGCGCGGCGGCGGCGGTGCTGCTGTTCGGGGCCGCCGCGATGCTGGCCCTGGGCGGCTCGCGGCGTTTGGCGCTGGACGCGGAAACCGCGTTGCGGCGCACGCTGCGCGGGGCGGCGGTGATCGGGCTGCTGGCCTCGCTGTGCCTGCTGCCGCTGCAAACCGCCAGCATCGCGGGCGACTGGGGCGCACTGTGGGACGCAGACATGCTGAATACGGTGGCGTTGCAAACCCGTTACGGCCAGGCCTGGCTGCCGCGCGTGTTCGGCGCGGTGCTGGCGCTGGCCGTGGCGCTGTGGGTGCGCCCCGGCCAGCCGTGGGTCCTGGCAGCGGTGGCGGCGCTGGCGTTGGCGCCGCTGAGCCTGAGCGGCCATGCGGCGATGCACGAGGGCGGGTTGGGCGTGGCGCACGCGGTGAATGATTATCTGCACGTGCTGTCCGCCGCGTTCTGGCTGGGGTCGCTGCCCGTGTTTCTGTTGTGGCTGGCGGCTTGGCGGCGTCCGGGCAATCGGGCCGAAGCGACCCGCGCGTTGTTGCGGTTTTCCACGTGGGGGCACGCCGCGGTGGCGGTGCTGCTGCTGAGCGGCGGCGTCAATGCGGTCTTGATCCTGGGGGCCGGCGGCGTGGATCCCGGGTCGGGTTATCAACGTCTGCTGCTGGTGAAGATCGGCTTGGCGCTGGTCATGGCGGCCCTGGCGGTTGTGAACCGCTATCGCTGGATTCCACGCATCCGTACGCAACGGGCGGATGCGTTGCGGGCGATCCGGCGCAATACGATCGTGGAACTGGCGCTGGGCGCGGCGCTGCTGCTGGCCGTGGGCTTTCTGGGGCTGATGTCGCCGCTGTAGGCGCGCTGCCAGGCAAGCCCCCTGGCGCATCGCCGCCCGCAGCCACCGGCCGGCGCGGCGGCCGAGCGTTATCCCGCCAGCACCAGCAGCAAGGCCAGCGCCAGCAATATCGCGAAGGCGGCCAGCGCAAAGGGCAGCAATTGCGCATAGACCGCGCGTTCCTGTCCGCGGCCATGCGCCAGGCCCGCGGCGATGGACATGCGCACCGGCGAGAAAAATCCCATTGATGTGCCGGACACATGCAGCAACGCGGCGGCGGCGGGCACGCTCAAGCCGGCATGCAGCGCCAGCGACAGCTGCGATGGCATGAACAGGCTGTTGGGCGCGTTGCCGCTGTTGGCCAGGATGCCAAAGGCGCCGGCCATGAGCGGCGTCATCAGCAGGGTCCAATCCTGCATCGTGCGGAACAGGCCGTCGGCGAAGGCCTGCGAGATGCCGGCGCCGGCCAGCACTTCGGCCATCATCGCGAACAGGAACACCGACATCACGGCGTGTTTGCCAGTGGTCCAGGCATGGTGCGCGTTGGCGACCAGCAGCCCGGGCTGGCGGCGCACGGCCGCCATGACCAGGGCACCCCCGATGAGCCAACTGCCCGCATGCAGGAACGGCGTCCAACCGGGCAGGTCGGCGTAGGGACTGAAACGGGCCAGACCGGCCAGGCCCTGGTTCAGGCTGGGCGCAAGGCGCGTGGCGACCAGGCAGGCGATCAGCAGAATGTAGGGCAGCGCGCCGCGCGCGGCGTCTTGCATCTGCACGCGGCCAGGGCGACGATCCCGCGCGAAACGCAGCACGATCAACGGGCCGTAGGCGGCCAGCAGCGCGGTTTCCGGGCCGAGCAGGGCCGTGGCGGCGGTCAGCAGCGCCAGGCTGGCCAGCATCCAGGCGGCTTCGCGTGCGCGTTCGGCGGCGGATGCGGGCAGGCCCGCGCGACGCGCCGTGAACCAGAACAAGGCCATCCAGACAATCATCAACAGCGCCACCGGCACCATGCCGTACAAGGCCAGTTGAGCCGGCGGCACGCGGGCGTAGGCGGATGCCAGCAGCGTGCCGCTGCCCATGGCGCCCCAGGGAATCAGCGTCTGGCTGAGCAGGGCGAACACCATCAGTTCACGCGGCTTCAAGCCCAGCGGCCGGATCAGCAGCACCGTGCCCAGCATGCCGACGCCAAAACCGGTGGCCGCTTCGGCGAACGGGCCGACCAGGAAGCAGGCGAAGAACAGCAGGCGGCGGCGCGCCAGCAGATCGGTGGCCGTCATGGCGTCTGTGCTGCGCGCCGGCGTGGCGTGGACAGCAGGGTCCGCGGTCGAACCCGTCATCGGGGCGGCGTGGGGGCCGGCTGCTGAGTTCGCCGGTGTCGCTACCGCTGGCTTGGTGGCGGCCCCCTGGCCAGGACGGGCACGGGAGGCCATCTGCCAGAACAGCAGTCCGCCCAGGATGTAAGGAGTGATGATGCCGCCGATCCATAGCCCGCGCGCCAGCGCATGGCCCAACGGGCCCGCGCCGAAAGCGCCTGTCGCCGAGAACAGCGCCACGGGTACGGCGGCCAGCAGCCCCAGCACGGCGGCCAGAGTGGTGTTGAGTCGGCCGCTGGCGATGGCGCCGATGACGATCAGGGCAGGCAGGGACCAGAGCAGGTACGTCATGGGAAGGTTCGGACCGGGAAAGCGGGCGGAAGCGCCGACGCGTATTCACGGCCAGGCGTAGCCCGCGTGGCGGGCATCATCGGGCGCAGGCCGTGGCGAAACCACGCAGGATCTGCTGCGCATGGGGCGTGGGCGCCAGGGCAGCGCGCAGGGCGGCGACGTCATGGCCTTCACGGGTAAAGACATCCTGGCGCCGCGCCAGGCAGGCATCCATGACGGCTGGCGTGAATTCAGGGTGGAACTGCACTGACAGCGCCTGCGGGCCGTAGCGCAGAATCTGGTGCGGATCGTGTGCGGTGCCGGCCAGCACGACCGCCGACGCGGGCGGTTGCAGCACGCTTTGCTCGTGGGTCAGGTTGGCGGCAAAGCAGCCCGGCAGGCCGGTCAACAGCGGGTCATCGGCCGAGGCCGGCAGGCGCTGCACGGCGTGCTGGCCGATTTCGCGGCCTTGCGGGTGGTAGTCGACCACGCCACCAAAGGCATGGGCCATCAATTGGTGGCCATAGCAGATGCCCAGCAGCGGCAACTGCGCACGCAGGGCATCGCGCAGCCACTGCGCGGTGCGCTCGCTCCAGGGTTCGCGGTCGGTAACCATGGCCCAGGACCCGGTCAGCACCGCGCCCCGCAGGTCGGCGGGGTCGGGCAGGACGTCGGTGTCAGCGGGATAGACCACCGTCAGCGGCACGTCGATGCCGGCCAAGGCGGCGGTGACCCAGTCGCCCTGTTCGCCGTGCATGGCGCGCAGGTCTTCGGGCGGGCGGCCGATTTGCAGGATGGCCAGGGGGCTGTCGGTCATGGCGGTGGCGGGGTCAGCAACGGCGGCCCGGGGCGGGCCGAGCGCCATGATGAACCGGCCGCGCGCATTCATCAATATGAAAAACAGCCTATCTGCTATGAGCGGCGTTGATATCGCCGACACCACGATGGTGCATGCCAGGGAGCCGGGCTTTATGTACGCCGGGATGTACGCCGGGATGTACGTCAGAGGCTGGCGTACATCCCGGCGCCGCAGATCGGCCAGTGGCTACCAGCGGTATCCGACGTTGACCATGCCGCCATAGCCGCGCTGGTTGTTGTTGCCGGCCTGGCCGAAGACGTGGCCCGAGACTTGCACGGCGCGGCTGACGCGGCCTTCGGCGCCCAGCTTCAGTTCCAGGGTGTTGCGCGACAG
>PJUB01000396.1_pt1 | contig 19027 bp, 16 predicted proteins | sample 1512141 | NCBI WGS metagenome assembly PJUB01 (sample SAMN08177677, study PRJNA422409) | Soil metagenome, whole genome shotgun sequencing project. | isolation source: Soil enriched on filter paper: alkali lignin treatment | place: USA: Madison | collected 2015-01-15 | reverse complement strand
CGACCACGGCGATCTTGCCGGCGACCATCACGTCGGTGGCGCGCTTGATGCCGTCGACCAGCGATTCACGGCAGCCGTACAGGTTGTCGAACTTGGACTTGGTGACCGAGTCGTTGACGTTGATGGCGGCGAAGGCCAGCTCGCCCTTCTGCGACATCTGGTACAGGCGATGCACGCCGGTGGTGGTTTCTTCGGTCACGCCTTTGATGAGGGCCAGGCGGGTCGAGTACCACTTCGGGTCACGCTCGAGCGTGGCCTTGATGGCGGCGTACAGCACGCGCTCTTCGTCGCTGCCGGGATTGGCCAGCACCGAGATGTCTTTCTCGGCCTTGGTGCCCAGGTGCAGCATCAACGTGGCGTCGCCGCCGTCGTCGAGGATCATGTTGGCGTTCTGGCCATTGGGCCATTCGAAGATCTTGTGGGTGTACTGCCAGTACTCTTCCAGCGTTTCGCCCTTGACGGCGAAGACCGGCGTGCCCGACGCGGCGATGGCGGCGGCGGCGTGGTCTTGCGTGGAGAAGATGTTGCACGAGGCCCAGCGCACTTCGGCGCCCAGGGCCACCAGCGTTTCGATCAGCACGCCGGTCTGGATGGTCATGTGCAGGCTGCCGGCGATGCGGGCGCCCTTGAGCGGCTGCTTGGCGGCGAACTCTTCGCGGATGGCCATCAGGCCGGGCATTTCGGTTTCGGCGATGGCCAGCTCACGGCGGCCCCAGCCTGCCAGCGACAGGTCGGCGACGAGGTAGTCGGAGAAGGATTTATCGGTTACAGCGTTCATGGTGTGTAGGCTCCACGTGAAAGACGAACGGCGCACGATACGGCCGGACAACGCGAAACCACCACGACAATCGAGTGCTCGCCTTTTCCGCCATACGCGACAAAGGTGAGCGCCGTTGCTGTAGCGCCGCGCGATGCGCAGCGCTTGAACAGGGATTCCTGAGCCTGGCGACCAGACGGTCGTCGCAACGCTCCTCAGGATTGGCGAGCATTGTACCGGTTTGCCCTGCGGGGGGGAACGTCCGGCGCGGCAAATCCCGCAGCAGGGCCGTTCAGCCCGCCCGGGCCAGGCGCCGGTCCACCTGGGCGCCGGGGGTCAGCGGCACCAGCGAGGCCAGAAGGTCCGAGGCCACCGAATCCCAGCTGCGCGTCAGGGCATGTTCGCGCACCGCATGGCGGTCCAGCGGCAGCGCGGCGCGGCAAGCATGGGCCAGGTCATCGTCCAGGATGCCGGTGACGCCCTGGGCCACGACCGCCAGCGGCGCTTCGCTGCGAAAGGCCGCCACCGGCGTGCCGCAGGCCATGGCTTCCAGCATCACCAGGCCGAAGGTGTCGGTCAGGCTGGGAAACACGAACACGTCGGCCGCGCCGTAGAACGCCGGCAGGGCATCGTCTTTCTGCATGCCCAGGAACACGGCCTGGGGAAAGCGCTTTTTCAGGCGCGCCTCGTCCGGTCCGGCCCCCACCACGACCTTGCTGCCCGGCAGGTCCAGCGACAGAAAGGCGTCCAGGTTCTTTTCTCGCGCCACCCGGCCGACGGACAGAAAAACGGGACGGGGCAGGCCCTGGAACGCCTGGCCGGCGGTGGGCTGGAACTTGCGCGGATCCACGCCGCGCGACCAGACCCGCAGGTTGGCCAGACCGCGCCGCACCAGGATGTCGCGCACCGTGGGGGTGGGTACCAGCACGCACTGCGAGGGCCGGTGGAACCAGCGCAGATACCGCCATGGCAACGCGGCGGGAATGCCCATGCGGGCTTGCAGGTAGTCCGGAAACATGGTGTGGAACGAGGTGGTGAAGCGCCAGCCGCGCGACAGCGCCATGCGCCGCGCCGCCAGGCCAAGCGGGCCTTCGGTAGCGATGTGCAGGGCGTCGGGGATGGTGTCGCCCAGGATGCGGCGCAGTTGCCGGCCGGGTTGCAGGCACAGCCGCAGGTCGGGCTCGGACGGGGCCGGAATGGTCCGGCTGCCCTGGGGATTCACCACGATCAGTTCGTGGCCCCATTCACTCAGGATCTGCTGCATGGTCGTCCAGGTGCGGACGACGCCGTTGACTTGCGGATGCCAGGCATCCGTGACCAGGACGATGCGCATGATGGGGCCGGAAGTGGGCAATACCGCGATTTAGCCCGCGGCATGTGACACGCCCAAGACGGCCGCTGGCGGGGGCCTGCGCCGTAGCCATCCGTCCGAGGAATGGCCGTCCCGGCCCTAGTTGTTGCGGCGGGGGTAGCCCTGGGCCTTGATGCGGATCCAGACCTCGCGCTTTTCCTCGTCCGTCATGAAGACCCAGTTGGCCACTTCCATGGCCGTGCGCCCGCAGCCCCGGCAGATGTCGTCGAACAGCGTGGAACATACGGCGACGCAGGGGGAATCGGTGGCCCGGGAAACGCGCTGGGCGTCTTCGGGGTCGGGCAATTGGGTCAGATCGGCAAAGGAACGATTCATGGGCCGAAGGTTAACACCAGGGTTACGTCCCTTTTTTGATAGCCCTATTGCCCGGCGTGGCTTGGTTGACTTCGCCGCCAGCCGAAGAAATCCGCGACTTCGCGCAGCAAGGCGTCAGGCGTTTCCTCGGCCAGATAGTGGGCGCCGGGCAAGGCGCTGCCCGAGACCACGTCGGCCACCGCGCGCCACAGGCCCAGCACGTCGAAATTGCGGCCTACCGCGCCACGCTCGCCCCATAGCACCCTGAGCGGCAGGCGCAGGCGTTCCCCGGCCGCACGCCCCTGCCGGTCATGGTCGAGATCCAGCGTGGCGGACGCCCGGTAGTCTTCGCAGATGCCGGTGGCCCAGCCCGGCAGCCGGGCCGTGCGCTCGTATTCGGCCATGGCTTCGGCCGAAAAATGCGCCAGGCCGCCGGGTCGCCCGCCCATGACCGAACGCAGGTAGAAAACCGGATCTCGCTCGATCATGGTCTCGGGCATGGGCGCGGGCTGGATCAGCCAGAACCAGTGGTAGTAGGCCTGGGCGAACGCCCGGGTGGTGTGCTCGTACATGTCGAGCGTGGGCGCGATATCGAGCAGCATCATGCGGCCCACCGACGCCGCGTGGTCCAGCGCCAGGCGGTGGGCGACGCGGGCGCCGCGGTCGTGCGCCAGCACGTCGAAATGCGTGTGGCCCAGGGCGTGCATCAGCGCCACCATGTCGGCGGCCATCACGCGCTTGGAATGCGCGGCGTGATCCGGCGATGCCGCGGGCTTGTCGCTGTCTCCGTACCCGCGCAGATCGGCCGCCACGCAGGTGTGGTGGCGCGTCAGTTCAGGCCAGACCCGGTGCCAGATGGCGTGGGTCTGCGGATGGCCATGAAGCAGCAGCAGCGGCGGCCCCGCGCCGTCCACGCGGGCGGCGATGTGGATGCCATTGACCTCGTGGCGTTGCACGGGAAGATCGAAGAATGCGGTCATTGCGGTCTGCGCCTATTGGTTGTCCAGCCGGTCGCGCACGCGGCGCGCCACGTCTTTCATCCACGGATGCCGGGCCCAGTGGCCGGCCTCGAACTGTTCTACGTCCTGCAACTGCTGCAGCGATGCGCCGACCATGTCCTGCCCTTGCGAGAACATGCGGCGATGCCGCGCCGGCAGGTCGAACGTGGACGTCCAGCCATCGGCGGCGCGCACGGTGCCCGCCAGCGCGTCGATCTGGACGCGGTTGCCTGCCGTATTGGACACCGGGTCGGACACGCGCGCCAGCAGCGCGTCGACCTGGGCCGGCGGCAGGCTGACCAGCAGCAGGCCATTGTTGAGCGCGTTGAAGTAGAAGATCTCGCCGAAGCTGGCGGCGACCACGGCGCGGATGCCGAACTGCATCAGGCCCCAGACCGCGTGTTCGCGGCTGGAACCGCAGCCGAAGTTGGGCCCGGCCACCAGGACCGATGCACCGGCGTAGGCCGGCTGGTTCAGCACGCAGTCCGGGCGCGGCGCGCCGTCGGCGTCAAAGCGCAGGTCATACAAGAGGCCACGGTCCAGCCCTGCCTTGTCGATGATGCGCAGGAACTGCTTGGGCATGATCTGGTCGGTGTCCAGATTGGAATACGGCAAAGGCGCGGCAATGCCGGAAATGATCTGATTCATCGCGTCTGCTCCAGGTCGCGCACGTCGACAATGCGGCCGGCCAGCGCGGCGGCGGCGGCCATGGCGGGGCTCATCAGGTGGGTGCGGCCCGCCCGGCCCTGGCGGCCTTCGAAGTTGCGGTTGGTGGTGGAGGCGCAGCGCTCGCCGGGGCTCAGCACGTCGTCGTTCATGGCCAGGCACATCGAACAGCCCGGCTGGCGCCATTCGAAACCGGCCGCGATCAGCGCGTCGGCCACGCCTTCGGCCTCGGCCTGCGCGCGCACGGCGCCCGAGCCCGGCACGACCATGGCCCGCACGCCGGCCGCGACCTTGCGGCCGCGCACCACGTCGGCGACCACCCGCAGGTCTTCGATGCGGCCATTGGTACATGACCCGATGAACACGCGGTCGATCGGCACGCCGGCAATGGGCGCCCCCGGCCGCAGGCCGATGTAATCCACCGCCTTTTCCAGCGCCAGGCGCGCCAGCGCGTCGGGTTCGGCCTGCGGATCGGGCACGGTGCCGGTGACCGGCATGGCCTGGTCGGGGCTGGTGCCCCAGGTGACGAAGGGCGCGATCGACGCGGCATCGAACACGTGTTCGATGTCGAAGGCGGCGTCGGCATCGCTATGCAGCGTGGCCCAATAGGCCCGCGCCTGCGCCAGTTCGGCGCCATGCAGTTGCGGCGCGTGTGCGGTCACGTAGGCGTCGGTGGTGGCGTCCGGTGCGATCAGCGCGGCGCGCGCACCGGCTTCGACCGTCATGTTGCACAGGGTCATGCGCGCTTCGGCCGACAGGGCGTCGATGGCGCTGCCACAGAATTCCACGGCGTGGCCGCGCGCGCCCTGGGCGCCGATGCGGTGAACGAGGTAGATCACCAGGTCCTTGGCGGATACCCCTGCGGGCAGGTGGCCGTCGACACGAATGCGCATATTGCGCGCCACGCGATACACCAGCGTCTGCGTGGCCAGGATGTGCTCGACTTCCGACGTACCGATGCCGAAGCCCAGCGCGCCCAGCGCCCCGTAGGTGGTGGTGTGGCTGTCGCCGCACAGCACCACCATGCCGGGCAGGATCATGCCGTGCTCGGGCGCGATCACGTGCTCGATGCCTTGCAGCGGGTCGGTGGTGTCGAACAGGGCAATGCCCTGTTCGTCGCAATTGCGCTTCAGGTTGCGGGCCTGGCGCGACGAGGCTTCATCGGGAATCACGCGCAGCGCGGCCGGCACCGGATGGGTGGGGATGATGTGATCGACCACCGCCATCTGCTGCCCGGGCCGCAGCACCTGGCGGCCGCGCGCAGCCAGGCCGCTGAAGGCTTGCGGACTGGTGTATTCGTTCATGATGTGCAGATCCACGTACAGCAGGATGTGCTCGTCGTCGATGCGGGCCACTTCGTGGCTGGCCACCAGTTTGTCGTATAGCGTCATGCCGGGCATGTCGGTGCTTCCTTGCAGAAAAACGCGCCCGCGCGGGGCGCGACGAAACGATTGCGCAACGTCAGTTGTTGGCCTCGATGCCGGCGTCCTTGACGATGCCGGCCCAGCGCGTCATCTCGGTGGCCACCATGGCGTCGGCCTGGGCCGGTGTGGAGATCAGCGGATCGAAGCCTTCGCGGCCCATGCGTTCGGCCAGCGCGGGCGATTGCAGCGCCTGCGCCAGCTTGGCGTTGAGCGTATCCACCGCGGCCTGCGGCGTACCCGCGGGCGCGCTGATCACGAACCAGGTGTTGAAGGCGTAGCCGGGCAGGCCCGATTCGGCGATGGTGGGCACGTCGGGCAACAGCGGCGAGCGTGTCGTACCGGTCACGCCCAGCGCCTTGAGCTTCTTGCCATCGACCTGCGGCTTGGCCGCCGACAGCACCGGAAAGCTCATCTGCACCTGGCCGCTGATGGTGTCCACTATGGCCGGACCGCCGCCCTTGTAGGGCACGTGCAGGATCTGCGTGCCCGAGACCGACTTGAACAATTCCGCCGCCATGTGGAAGGTGCTGCCGGTGCCGGCCGAACCGAAGCTCAGTTCATTGGCGGGGCGCGCGCGGATGTAGTCCAGCAGCGCCTGCACGTTGTCCACCGGCAGCGACGGCGACACGGTCAGCACGTGCTGCGAGGTGCCCACGGTGCCCACCGAACGCAGGTCGCGCGCGGTGTCGAAGGGCATGGTCTTGAACAGCGCCGGGTTGATCGCCAGCGACATGGTGTTGATGGCCAGCGTGTAGCCGTTGGGCTCGGCGCGCGCCACGGCCGCCATGCCGATATTGCCGGAGGCGCCGGCCCGGTTTTCAACGATGACGCTCTGGCCCAGGGCCTTGCCCCAGGCATCCGAGATCAGGCGCGCGGCGATGTCGACGCTGCCGCCGGGCGCGAAAGGCACGATCAGCGTAATGGGCCGCTGCGGGAAGGCGTCGGCCGCAATGGCCGGCGCGATCCAACAGGACGCGGCAACCATGGTTGCCGCGGCAATGGACAGCGCGCGCAGGGCGCGAGGGGTGGGCTTCATGGGTCAGGTCTCCTCCTGGTTGGCCGCGTCGGGCGGCTCTGCGTATCGGTGAACCCAGTGTATAAGCCGGTTCCATTCTTATAATTAATGACTAAACTAAATCTTTATTAAATTTAATTTATAAATAAGCCCATGGACGCGCTCTCGGATCTGGCGTTTTTTTCGCTGCTGGTCAGGCACGGCAACCTGTCGGCCGCCGCGCGCGAGCTGGGCCTGACGCCGCCCGCCGTCAGCACGCGCCTGGCCAAGCTGGAACAACGGCTGGGCGTGCGCCTGCTCAACCGCAGTACGCGGCGTGTCAGCGTCACGCAGGAAGGCGAGCTGTACCTGGCCGAAGGCGGCCGCATCCTGGCCGACCTGCAGGCGCTGGAACGATCGGTTTCCAGCAGCCGCGCCCAACCCCAGGGCCTGTTGCGGCTGAACGCCACGTTCGGCTTCGGCCGCGCCCACGTCGCGCCAGCCGTGTCCGACTTTGCGCGGCAGTATCCCGACGTCGAGGTGCAGCTACGCCTGACCGACCGGCCCTTGAACCTGATAGAAGAAGGCTTCGACGTGGCGGTGCGATTCGGCGACCTGCCCGACGCCCGTCTGACGGCGCGCAAGATTGCATCGAACCGGCGGCTGCTGTGCGCGTCGCCGCATTACCTGGACACGTATGGCGAACCCCGTGCCCCGGGCGAGCTGCAACGCCACCGCTGCATCGTGGTGCGCGAGAACGACGTGGCTTACGGCACCTGGCGGCTGGAAGCCGGCCAGCGCGCCGAAACCGTGAAGGTGCGCGGGCCGGTCAGTTCCAACGACGGCCAGAGTGCGCTGGAATGGGCGCTGGACGGTCACGGCATCGTGATGCGGTCGGAATGGGAAACGGCCGCCTACCTGCGCGCCGGCCGTCTGCGGCAGGTGCTGCCGGAATGGTCCACACCGCCGGCCGATATCCACGTGCTGTACCCGGAACGCCTGAACCTGCCGGCCAAGACGCTGGCCTTCGTGGACTTCCTGGCGCAGCGCTTTGCCCGCCACCTGCGCGCGCCCGGTTCGCAGGCAGCGGTCTGGTGATGCAGTGGACGCGGCGCAAGCGCCAATGGCGCGGCGCCGGGCAATGCCGCTAGATCTCGTCGATGGCCGTGCTGGCCGGCGCATCGCCGATGGCGTAGCGGTCGCGGGTGGTGACGTAGAAGCTGGCGCCGAAGCGGCCCACCGGAAAATAGTCTTGCAGGCGCACGCGCCAGGTCTCGGTGTCGATCAGGCCGTCGCGCGCGTGCAGCCAGCGCACCTGGCCAATGAAGATCTGGCGGCTGGCGGTTTCCAGGGTTTCGAACAGCGTGCATTCGAACGCCACGGGTGCTTGCACGATGCGTGGCGGCGCGACCTTCCGGCTGGGCGCGGCGTCAAGCCCGGCGTGGGCCAGCTCGCTGACGTCGGCCGGCAGGCGGTCGCCGCAGCGGTGCATTTTCTCGGCCATGGCCTCGTCGGTCAGGTGCACCACGAATTCGCCGGTACGCGTGATGTTGCGCGCCGTGTCTTTCAGGTTGCCGTCTTCCAGTCGGTTGATGCTGACCATGACGATGGGCGGGTCTTCGCCCAGCATGTTGAACATGCTGAAGGGCGCCGCATTGACCACGCCGGTTTCCGACAAGGTGGTGATCAGCGCGATGGGGCGCGGCACGATCAGGCTCGCCATGAGCTTGTAGCGCTGGTATTCGGTGATTGAATCGAAGTCGATGTCCATATCAGGCCAGTCCCAGCATCTGGGCAAGGGTTTGAGCGGGTTGCGGACGTTCCAGGCTGATGCGCCGTTCCAGGTCCGCCAGGTGGTTGTCGTTGATCTTCACGGCCTCGGCCACCTGCCCGCGTTCGAGCAGGTCGACGATCAGCACGTGTTCGCCGTGCTCGCAGGCGGCGTTGCCCGGCGGTTCGTACAGCGCCACGATCAGCGAGCAGCGCGACACCAGTTCGGCCAGGTAACCGTGCAGGATGGCGTTGCCCGACAGCTCGCCCAGCCGCACGTGAAAGGCGCTGGCCTGCCGCGCCCAGGCCGGCTGGCCGGCGCGATGCAGCAGCGCATGCTCGTCGCGCAGCTGTTTGCGCAGCGACGCGTAGTCGGCCTTGGTGGCGCGGGCAGCGGCCAGCGGCAGCAAGGCGGCTTCCAGGGCGCGCCGCGCCTGGAAGATCTGGCGGGTGTCTTCGGGGGTGGGCTCGGCCACCACGGCGCCGCGGTTGTGGTGCAGGTCGACCACATGCTCGTGCGCCAGGCGCTGCAAGGCCTTGCGCGCCACCGAGCGCGACACGCCGAAGATCTCGCACAGGGCCGCTTCGGGCAGCTTGGTGCCGGGCGTCAGGCGCTGGCTCATCACGCTTTCGTAGACGGCCTCGCAAATGCGGCGCTCCTGGTCGGCGTCGGGCGCGGAGTCCTCGGATGCGGGCGCGACAACGGACGCACGGCGCTTGGCGGCCGGCGTGGAACGGGGTTTGACGGGGCTGCGGGTAGGCATGGCGGGGCTCGGCATCGGCAAAAGGTCGCAGGGGTCGAAGATCAGCGGGCGGACACCAGGCCATCTACGTGGCGGCAGATGTCGCCGGGCGTGGCGAACCAGATCTCGCCACGGTCGCGCGCAGCGGCCAGCGGCGCCAGGGCCCGGCGCAGGTGGCGCAGCCGATAGGGTTGGCCCACGATGTAGGGGTGCAGCGCAATGCCCATGACCAGCGGCTGGCGCTGCGCCTGAATCCGCATTTCCTCGAACTGGTCGAGAATCATATCGGCAAAGTCGCGGGCGTCCATCTTGCGGCCCATGATCATGGGGATGTCGTTCAGTTCCTGCGGGTACGGAATCGACCACAGGTCACCCGCGCGGGTGCGCATGCGCATCGGCTGGTCGTCGTGGCACCAGTTCAGGGTGTAGCGGTAGCCGGTTTCGGCCAACAGGTCGGGCGTGGCGTGGCTTTCCGAAATCCACGGCGACAGCCAGCCGGCGGGCGCACGGCCGGCGTGCTGGCCGATGCGGTCGCGGCAGTGCTTGAGCAGCGCGCGTTCGTCGGGTTCGGACAGCCCGCCCTGGCGATGGGCATTGCTGTAGCCGTGCCCGATCAATTCATCGCCGCGTGCCAGGCAGGCGTCGACCAGCTCGGGGCAGTGTTCGTACAGCGCCGTGTTGATCAGCGCGCCCGCGGGCAACGCCAATGCGTCGAACAGCTCCAGGCAACGCCACGCCCCCACCCGGTTGCCGTATTCGCGCCAGGCGTAATTGAGCACGTCGGGATGCGGCGACGCCGGCCCCAGTTCGGCCCCCAGGCCTTCGCCGAAGGCAAAGTGCTCGATATTGAAGCCCAGGTACACCGCCAGCCGCGCGCCGTTCGGCCAGGCGTAGTCCGCCCTGCCGGTGATGGCCTGGTAGGGGAAGCGGCCGTGGCTGGCGAGCGGCGCGGGGGTCCAGGGTGCGGGGGCGTCACGCCCCGGATTGGTGCTTGGAAGCAGGGATGGATTCATTTTGGTGCAAATCCTGATGCGTGATTGTGAACAAAAAGCACGATGTTTTGGGAACAAAATTCGGATTCAGCCGCGACAAACGGTCTGACAAACCGTCCACATCCCCCTGGAGCCAGGCCTTGGACGACCGGCTCAGCGCAAGGCCAGCCGGGTGGCATGGATCTTGCATAGGGAATCGAAGCAGCACGTGAACCCATGCAAGATCCGTTCCACTTTTTCCAGGAGTGCCCGATGACCCCGACCCGCCGTTCCTTCCTGCTTCGCACCGCTGGCGCCGCCCTGTTCGCGGCCGGCCTGGCCGCGCAACCGGCGCTGGCCGCCGACCCGATCAAGATCGGCCTGATCACCGCGTTGTCGGGCGAATCGGCCCGTGCCGGCGAAGCGCTGACGCGCGGCATGACCATCGCGATCGACGAGATCAACACCAGCGGCGGCCTGCTGGGCGGACGCCAGGTGGTACTGGTGCGGCGCGACGACGAAGGCAACCCGGCCAAGGGCATGGCCGCCGCGCGCGAGCTGATCTACAAGGAAAAAGTCACCGTGCTGTTCGGCGGGCTGGACACGCCGGTGTCGATGGCGATCGTGCCCATCGTGAACCAGGAAAAAGTGCCGTTCATGGGGCCCTGGGCCGCAGGCACCGCGATCACGCAGAACAAGGGCAACCCGAACTTCGTGTTCCGCGTGTCGGCCATGGACGAGATCGTCGACAGCGCCATGGTGCAGTACGCACAAAAGACGTTCCAGAGCGCCAAGCCGGGCATGATCCTGGTCAATAACCCCTGGGGCGAATCCAACGAAAAAGGCCTGGCCGCGGCACTGGCCGCCGCCAGGATCACGCCCGCCGGCGTCGAGAAATTCCAGCCTGCCGACCTGGACGTGACGCCTCAGCTCAGCCGCCTGAAGGCGGCCGGGGCCGACACGCTGTTCCTGGTGGGCAACGTCGGCCCGTCGGCGCAGGTGGTCAAGTCGCTGGACCGCATGGGCTGGAAGGTGCCGGTGGTGTCGCACTGGGGCCCCGCGGGCGGGCGCTTCACCGAGCTGGCCGGCCCCAATGCCAAGAACGTGCACTTCGTGCAGACCTACAGCTTCTTCGGCAAGCAAAGTCCCGTGGGTGAAAAGGTGATGCAGGCACTGAAGACCAAGTATTCCGACATCAAGGGCCCGCAGGACATCACGCCCGCCGTGGGGGTGGCCAACGCCTATGACGGCATGCGGCTGGCCGCGCTGGCCATTGCCCAGGCCGGCTCCACCGACGGCGACGCGGTGCGCCAGGGCTTCTACAAGATCGGCAAGTACGAAGGCCTGATCAAGACCTACGAACAGCCTTTCACGCCGGCCTCGCACGATGCGCTGCGCGAGAACGACTACGTGTGGACCCACTTCGTGGACAACCGCATCCTGCCGGTCGCGGGCGCGCAATAAGCGCGGCCGCCACCATCGCCAACGGGAGACACGCATGTTGTGGATGTCCGCCATCGTGAGCGGCCTGGGCCTGGGAAGCATGTACGGGCTGATGGCCCTGGGCTTCTACCTGACCTACGCCGTGTCGGGCACGGTCAATTTCGCGCAGGGCAGCTCGATGATGCTGGGCGCCGTGCTGACCTACACCTTCGCGCAGACGCTCGGGTGGCCGCTCGCGGCCGCCCTGCCGCCCGCGCTGGCGCTGTGCGCGCTGTACGGCCTGGTGGTCGAGCGGCTGGCCGTGCGGCCTTTCGCCAGCCGTGGGTCCAACGCCTGGCTCATGTCGACGGTGGCGCTGGGCATCGTGCTCGACAACGTGGTGATGTTCACCTTCGGCAAAGAACCGCGCAGCCTGCCGTCGCCCCTGGCGCAAGCACCGCTGGAGATCGGCGGACTGGGCCTGGGCGTGTATCCGCTGCAATTGCTGATTCCGCTGATCGGGCTGGCGCTGGCCGCCGCGTTGCATGCGCTGTCGCGCCGCACCCGCTGGGGCGTGGCGCTGCTGGCGGTGGTGCAGAACCCCAATGCCGCGCGCCTGATGGGCATCCCCGTGCGCCGCGCGATCATGGCGGCCTTTGCCGTGTCCACGCTGTTCGCGGGGATTGCCGGCGCGCTGGTCGCGCCGCTGTTCAACGTGCAGGCAGACATGGGCACGCTGTTCGGCCTGAAGGCCTTCGTGGTGGCCATCCTGGGCGGGATCACCAGCGCCTGGGGCGTGATGCTGGCGGGCCTGCTGTTCGGCGTGGTCGAAGCGCTGATCACGGTGACGCTGGGTTCCGGGTACACGCAGATCATCAGTTTCGCGCTGGTCATCGTGATGTTGGCGGCACGCCCCGACGGGCTGTTCGGCCGCGCCGCCGCAAGGAAAGTCTGATGGACAAACGCATTGCACCCTTTCCGCTGGCACTGGCGGGCTACGCGCTGCTGGCCGTTGCCAGCCTGGCCCTGGCCGCCTGCGTCAACGGCTACTACGTCTTCGTGCTGGGCAACGTGGCGCTGCTGGCGCTGGCGGGCATCGGGCTGAATGTGCTGTTGGGGCTGACCGGACAGATGTCGTTCGGCCACGCGGCGTTCTATGCCATCGGCGCCTACGTGGTGGCGATCTTGACCGGGCAGGCGGGCTGGAGCTTCTGGCTGGCCTGGCCGGTGGCAGCGCTGGTGGCCGGCGCCTTCGGCCTGCTGCTGGCGGTGCCGGCGCTGCGCGTCAAAGGCCCGTACCTGGCGATGATCACCATTGCCTTCGGCTTCATCGTGGAACACGCGCTGATCGAAGGCGGGGACGTGACCGGCGGGCAGAACGGCCTGATGGGCATCGTGCAGCCCTCGCTGGGCGGACTGGGCGGCGACCGCGGCGTGGCGATGCTGGCCATCGTTGCCGTGTTCGTCGCGCTGGCCGGCTACGCGCGGTTGGCGCGCGGCGCCTGGGGCGCGGCGATGCGGGCGGTCAAGGACAGCGAGACCGCGAGCGAATCGATCGGCATCAATCCGCTGGTCGTCAAGGCGGTGGCGTTCATGGTGTCGGCGGCGGTGGTGGGCCTGGCCGGCGGACTGTATGCGTCGCAAGCCGGCATGATCACGCCGCACAACTTCAACTTCATGCAGTCCATCCTGTTCGTGCTGGCGGTGACCATCGGCGGCGCGGGCTCGCTGGCGGGGCCGCTGCTGGGTGCGCTGGTGGTGGGCCTGTTACCCGAATTGCTGGCGGGCCTGGAGGAATACCGCCTGCTGTTCTTCGGCGCCTTCCTGCTGGTGGTGCTGTGGGCCGCGCCCGACGGCGCCGCCGGGCTGCTGGGACGTTGGCGGCAGCGCCGCGCGGCGCCGCGGCTGGCGCCCCGCCACGGGGGCATCACGGCCGCCGGCGGTCCGCGCCGCACCTTGCACGCCAAGGGACTGACCATGACCTTCGGCGGCGTGCGCGCGGTGCAGGACGTGTCGTTCGAGGTCGCCCCCGCCGCGGTCACCGCGCTGATCGGGCCGAACGGCGCGGGCAAGTCCACCGTCATCAACATGCTCAGCGGCTACTACACGCCCACCGCCGGCGCGGTCTCGCTGGGCCAGGATTCCCTGGCCACGCTGCCCGCCTACCGCGTGGCGCGCAGCGGCATTGCACGCACCTACCAGACCTCGCAATTGTTCGACACGCTCAGCGTCGAGGACAACGTGGCGCTGGGTCTGTTGCGGGGCCGTCTTGGCGGACTGCTGGCGCAGCGGCGCTACCTGGCGGCCGACGCGCGCGAACGGGCCCGCGCCCTGCTGGCCTTCTGCGGCTACGAGGGCGCGCTGGACACGCCCGCCGCCGACCTGCCGCATGTGGACAGGCGGCTGGTGGAAATTGCGCGCGCGCTGGCCACGGATGCCGACGTGCTGCTGATGGACGAGCCTGCGGCGGGCCTGTCGCGCGAAGACAAGACCCGCCTGGCCGGACTGCTGCGGCGCATCGCCGAAGCTGGCGCCGGCGTGCTGCTGGTCGAGCACGACATGGCGCTGGTGATGGGGGTGTCCGACCATATCGTCGCCATCGATGCCGGCCGCGAACTGGCGCAGGGCACGCCCGACCAGATCCAGCAGTCCGACGCGGTGCGGCAGGCCTACCTGGGCGACGACGCCGCCCGGCGCGCGCCTGCAGCACGCACGGGTTCCGCAGGCGCCGGCATCGCCCCCGAAGTGCTGGGCGTGGGCAGCCTGACCACCGGCTACGGTGCCAACCCCGTGCTGCATGGCATTGACCTGCAGGTGCGCGAAGGCGAAATGGTGGCGCTGCTGGGCGCCAACGGCGCGGGCAAATCCACGTTGATGCGCACGCTGGCGGGTCTGCACCGGCCGGCGCAAGGCGGCATGCACCTGCAGGGCCAGGAACTCAATGGGCTGACGGCGGACCGCATCGTGGCGCGCGGACTGGTGCTGGTGCCCGAAGGCCGCCAGGTGTTTCCTGACCTGAGCGTGCTGGACAACATCCGGCTGGGCGCCTTCCTGCATCCGGCCGACCGTGATGCGCGGGTAGAAGAAATGCTGACGCGATTTCCGCGGCTGCGCGAGCGGCTGCACCAGCGTGCCGGCCTGTTATCCGGCGGCGAACAGCAGATGCTGGCCATTGCGCGCGGACTGATGTCCAAGCCCGTCATCCTGCTGCTGGACGAACCGTCGCTGGGACTGGCGCCGAAGATCATCGACGAACTGTTCGAAGCGCTGGACCGGCTGCGCGCCGAATCCATGACGATCCTGCTGGTGGACCAGATGGCCGCGCTGGCGCTGTCCCTGGCCGACCGCGCCTACGTGCTGGAATCCGGCCGCGTGGCGGCACAGGGCACGGCGCAAGAGATCGCGGCCGATGGGGCGTTGGCCCGCGCCTACCTGGGCGCGTAGCGACGCGGGCACAGTCGGGCCGGCTCGGGACGAATCGGGTCTGCCCGAGTCAACTCGGGTCGGCTCGGGCGCCCTGCCCGCCAGCCGGCCCGCATATCCCTGCCAGCCGATCAGGCGTTTTCGCCGCCCAGCCGCGCGCCTTCGCGCACGATGCCGCAACGCTTGTAGGCGCGCATCACCACGCCGACTTCGCTCGCCAGCACGCCGTCCAGCTCGCCCAGCCGGCGCGTGACGACATCCCACAGGTGCAGGCTGTCACGGCACAGCACGTGCCAGAACAATTGCGACGCGCCGCTGGTGCCGAACAGGCATCGCGTGTTCGGATCCAGCGCCAGGTGCGCGGCCAGCGCATCGACCGCCTGCGGGCGCACCTGCACCGAAATCACCGCCTCGACCGGAAAGCCCACCAGCGCAGGCTCGACCTCGACCCGGAAGCTCAACGCGCGCCGGTCCACCAGGTGTTGCAGCAGGCGATGCGCGGTGGGCTCGCTGACGTCGGCGTGCCCGGCCAGTTCCGCCAGGCTGGCGCGACCGTCGCGCATCAGATGGGCGACGATGCGTTGCTCGGCGTCCGTCAGTGCCGCCGGCGGTGCCAACGACGGCTCCTGCGCGTCTTGAGGCGCCCCGGCATCGGCCTGGATGCGCCACTGGCCCGCCCGGCGGAACGGCCGCAGCACCAGCCGGGCTTCGACGTGCTCGACACCGTCAATCGACGGCAGGACGCGCGTCACCACGTCGGGCATGTCCGCCGCGTCCTCCAGTGTCAGTTCCGCCATCAGGTCCGCGGTGCCGGCCAGCGTTACCACCAGCTGCGTGATGCCCAACCGCGCCAACGCCTCGGCCACGTCGGGCACCCGGCCCGAGCGGCAACGCACCCAGGCATGCAGCACCACGCCGCGGCCAGTCGCCAGCGGGTCCGCTTCGGCGATGACGCGCAAGGCGTCGGCGTCCATCAGCCGCTTGATGCGCCGCGCCACGGTGCGCTCGGCGATGCCGGTGGCCGCGCCCAGCTCGCGCCAGGACGCCCGCGGGTCTGCCTGCAAGGCGATCAGGCAGGCCAGATCGGTGTCATCGAGCGCTGGCATTAGGGACTTACCCTTACTTGACGTGACCATATTCATTAATCTAACGTTCGCGCATTGATAAAAACACAAAATTAAACGGTCAAATTGACCAAAAATAAATACCCGAGGAACTTATGAGTACCCCTTCCGCAACCCTGCGCGCCCAGCAGGGGGCAAGCGCCGCGCCCGTGTCGCGGTCCCGCACGATTCTGGCCGGTAGTGTAGGCAATGCCGTCGAATGGTTCGATTGGACCATCTATGCGTCGTTCGCCATCTTCTTTTCCAGCCAGTTCTTCCCCGAAGGCAATGAAACCGCCGCCTTGCTGTACACGTTCGGCATCTTCGCCGTCGGTTTCTTCATGCGTCCGGTGGGCGGCTGGGTGCTGGGCATCTTTTCCGACCGCTACGGCCGCAAGGCCGCGCTGGGCCTGACCATCCTGATGATGGCAGGCGGTTCGCTCATCATCGCCGTCACGCCCACCTACGCCGCCATCGGCCTGGCCGCGCCGCTGCTGCTCACCGCCGCCCGCCTGCTGCAAGGCCTGTCGCTGGGCGGAGAGTATGCCTCGGCCACGACCTTCCTGGCGGAAATGGCGCCGCCCGAAAAGCGCGGCTTCTATTCCAGCTTCGTCTTCTTCAGCGCCGCGGTCGGCATCCTGGCCGCCTCGGCCGTGGGCTGGATTCTGACGTCGACGCTGACCAAGGCTGACATGGCCGCCTGGGGCTGGCGCATTCCGTTCGCCCTGGGCGCGCTGGGCGGCCTGGCCGGCATGTGGATCCGCCGTTCGATCCCGGAAACCGAAGCGTTCTCGCACGCCAAGAAAGCCGGTGTCGAAAAGCAGCCGCTGCGCACCCTGCTGCGGGACCACCCGCGCGAAGTGTTGCGCATCGTCGGCTTCTCCATCCTGACGACCTTCGCGTTCTATATCTTCGTGGCCTACGTGCCTACCTACGCCATCCGCCAGGTCAAGGCCGACCCGCAGGTCGCGTTCGCCGCCAACACCATCGCGCTGATCGTGTTCATGCTGGTGCAGCCGCTGTTCGGCATGCTGTCCGACCGCATCGGCCGCAAGCCGCAGCTGATCTTCTTTGCCGCCGGCTACCTGATCTTCTTCTATCCCCTGATGAGCACGCTGGGCCCGTCGTTCGGCTCGATCCTGGCCGTGGAACTGTTCGGCCTGGTGCTGTATGCCATGTACACGTCGATCGCCCCGGCCATCATGTCCGAGCAGTTCCCGACCAGCGTGCGCGCCGTCGGCATCGGCGCGCCGTACAACCTGGTCGTCGCGCTGCTGGGCGGCACCACGCCCTACCTGCTGACCTGGCTGCAAAGCAAGGGCATGGAGCGCTGGTTCTTCTATTACGTGCTGGCGGGCGCCGTCATCACGCTGATCACCTTCATCCGCATGCCTGAAACCCGGGGCCAATCGCTGAAGTAACGCGCCTCTTGCAGCGTCCCATGCCACGCTTTCCGGCCCCGACGGGCCGGAAGGCTTTTTCATTTTCGTGAGAGCCATGCCAGACCAAGATACCGCCCTGCATTTCCGAGAAGCCCGCGAACTCGCCCGCGCCATCCGCGACGGCGAATTGACGTCGCGCCAGGTCACCACCCACTTCCTGGACCGCATCGAACGCGCGCCGCAGCTCGCCGCCTACAGCGAAGTCACCGCCGAACGCGCGCTGGCCCAGGCCGACGCCGCCGATCGCCTGCAAGCCGCGGGCATCTCGATGGGCCCCCTGCACGGCGTGCCGGTGGCGGTGAAAGACAGCGTGCAATGGGCAGGCACCACGATCAGCGGAGGGTCACAGACCCGCCGCGGCGTGGTCAGCGACGAGACATCCGCCGCCGCCCACGGGCTGGCCGCGCAGGGCATGCCCATTCTGGGCAAGACCCGCATGACCGAATTCGCGTTCGGCCTGTCCGGCCAGAACCCCACGCAAGGCACCGCCCGCAACCCCTGGGACGCCCGCGAAGCGCGCGCGCCGGGCGGCTCGTCCAGCGGCGCCGGCGTGGCCGTGGGCGCCGGCCTGGCGCCGTTGGCGCTGGGCGGCGACACGGGCGGTTCAGTGCGCGCTCCGGCGGCGCTGAACGGCGTGGTCGGCTACAAGCCGTCGTCCGGCGTCATCAGCCGCGCCGGCTGTCTGCCGCTGTCCGACACCCTGGATGTGCTGGGCCCCATCGCCCGCAGCGTGGCGGACGCACGCCTGTTGACGCAGTTGCTGGCCGGCCCGGATGTCGATGACGCCGCCACACTGGCGCTGCCGCCCGCCTGCATCACAGCCCTGCGCCGCCCCGCCGCACGTCGGCGTGCGTCGGTAGCGGTATTGGCCCCGCAAGCCTGGCCGGCCCCGCTGACCGACGAAGGCCTGCGCATCTGGCACGACGCCCAGGAAAGCCTGGACCAGGCCGGCTGCACGCCCGAAGCCTGGCATCCGCCCGCCACGCTGTCGTTTGCCCGCATGGCAGACGACAACTCGCTGGTGCTCGCCTACGAGGCCTATCGCTACTATGGCGCCTTGGCCGAAGACCCTGCACAACCGCTGTGGGAAGTGGTGCGCGCCCGCATTGCCGCGGGCGGCCGCATCAGCCATGCCGACTACGAAGCCGCACTCACGCGCCGCCAGGCCGACATGGCCGCGTTCGCCGCCGCCATGCAGGGGCTGGACGCCCTGCTGATGCCCGCCTGCGACCAGGCCGCGCAACCGCTGGACGCGGCCGACATCCGCCACACCGGCCTGGGCAAACTGTTGCGCCCGGCCAACTTCCTGGGCGCCGCGGCCATCGCCCTGCCGGCCGGCTTCGACGCCGACGGCATGCCGCTGGCCGTGCAGCTGCTCGCCCCCGCGGGCAGCGACGCCGCCATGCTGGATTGCGCCGCGGCCATCGAACGGGTGCTGGTGCCCGTTCCGCGTACCCCGGACCTGTCCGCCTGGGGACTGTAGCCCCGGCTACCGCCCACAAAGAAAAACGCCCCTGCAAGTTCATTGAACTGACCCCAAGAAGTTGGACAGTAAGAAGCTAAGGGCCGAAGGCCTGGGTCCGGTATTGAACCGGACTCAGGCCTTTTAGCTTGAGCTTGATGCGGTGGTGATTGTAGTAGTGGATGT
>PJUB01000393.1_pt1 | contig 19396 bp, 17 predicted proteins | sample 1512141 | NCBI WGS metagenome assembly PJUB01 (sample SAMN08177677, study PRJNA422409) | Soil metagenome, whole genome shotgun sequencing project. | isolation source: Soil enriched on filter paper: alkali lignin treatment | place: USA: Madison | collected 2015-01-15 | reverse complement strand
TTCTTCGGCCATGATGCGCTCGACGTTCTCGACCACCACGATGGCGTCGTCCACCAGGATGCCGATGGCCAGCACCATGCCGAACATGGTCAGCACGTTGATGGAATAGCCCAGCGCCAGCATCACGCCCAGCGTGCCCAGCAGCGCCACCGGTACCACCAGCGTCGGAATCAGCGTGGCGCGCAGGTTCTGCATGAACAGGTACATCACGCAGAACACCAGCGCCACGGCTTCCAGCAGCGTCATCAGCACCTTCTGGATCGAGATCTCGACGAACGTCGAGGTCTCGTAAGGAATATCCCAGGTGACGCCGGGCGGGAAGTACTGCGCCAGCTCGCGCATCGTGTCGCGGATGCGGCGGGTGGTCTCGACCGCGTTCGACCCCGGCGCCAGCTTGATGCCCAGGCCGGTGCCGGTCAGGCCGTTCACGCGCGACAGGTACATATAGTCGGTGCCGCCCAGCTCCACCCGCGCCACGTCCTTCAGGCGCAGGGTGGCGCCGCCCGGTTGCGCCCGCAGCGGGATATTGCCGAACTGCTCGGGCGTGTGCAGCGATTCGCCGGCCACGATGCTGGCGTTCAGCGGCGCGTCTTTCGGCACGGCCTGGTTGCCCAGCTCGCCGATGGTGACGCGTGCGTTGTGGCTGCGCAGGGCCGTCACGATGTCGCCGGGCGTCAGCGACAGCGCGGTCAGCTTGGCCGGGTCGGGCCAGATGCGCATCGCCGCTTCGGCGCCGAACGACTGCACCTTGCCCACGCCTTCCACGCGCCGCAGCGCCTGCAGGACGTTGGACGCCGCCAGTTCGCCCAGCTGCATGTCGTCCAGGCTGCCGTCCGACTTCAGCGACACCACCAGCTGGATGTTGTCGGCGGCCTTTTCCACCCGCACGCCGTCGCGGCGCACGGATTCGGGTAGGCGCGGCTCGACCGCCTTCAGCCGGTTCTGCACTTCCACCGCCGCGATGTCGGGGTTGGTGCCCTGCTTGAAGGTCAGGTTGATGCTGGCCCAGCCGGTCGAATCGCTGCTGGACGAGGTGTACATCAGGCCCGGGGCGCCGTTCATCTCGCGTTCGATGATGGCGGTGACGGCCTCTTCGACCACCTTGGCCGAGGCGCCCGGGTAGCTGGCGCCGATGTTCACGACGGGCGGAGCGATGTCCGGGTACTGCGCCACCGGCAGCGCGCGGATCGACAACAGGCCGACCAACGCGATCAGCAGCGAGATCACCCACGCAAAGACGGGGCGATCGATAAAGAAACGCGCCATGGCGGTTACCTTTTTTCCTGGTTTCCTGCGGCCGGGGCGGGCGCCGTGGGCGCCGCTCGCTCGACCGGTTTGATCGTCTGGCCGGGGGCCAACTGCGTGACGTTCTCGACCACCACGCGTTCACCGCCCGACAGCCCCTGCGTGATGACCCAGTTCGGGCCCAGCAGGCGATGTGCCGTCACGGCAATGCTGCGCAACGCGCCGTCGTCACCCGCCACCAGCAGGTGGGCGCCATTGGCGCCCCGCAGCAGGGCGTTGCGCGGTACCAGGTAGGTATCGCGGTTGACGGCCTGCTCCAGCCGCACCCGTACGTACATGCCGGGCAGCAGTTCGCGCTCGGGGTTGTCGAACACCGCGCGCAGGGTGATGTTGTCGGTGCCGGGGTCCACCGCCAGGTCCGAGAACGACAGCGTGCCGCCGCGCCCGTATTCGGTTCCGTCGGGCAGCACCAGCCGCACCCGCACCTGGTCGGGCGCAACACCCTGGACGGCGCCCGCGCGGATCTGCTTCTGCAACTGCATGACCTCGGCCGCCGGTTGCGAGAAGTTGACGTAGATCGGGTCCAGCTGCTGCACCACCGTCAGCGGCGTGGCCTGGCCTTCGCCCACCAGCGCGCCTTCGGTCACCAGCGCCCGGCGGGCGCGCCCGTCGATCGGCGAGGTCACGCGGGCGTAGTCCAGCCGCAGCTTGGCGCTTTGCAGGTTGGCGCGGGCCAGCGCCACCTCGGCGCGGGCCTGGCGTTCCTGGGCCACGCTTTCGGCGTGGTCGCGTTCGCTGATGGCGCGGTCCGACACCAGGTCGGCGTAGCGGCGCAGCTTGTCGGCCGCGGCCGACAGATTGGCCTGGGCGCGGGCCAGCGAGGCGGCCTCGGAATCGTAGGCGGCCTGCAGCGGTGCCGGGTCGATCTGGAACAGCGGCGCGCCGCGCGCGACTTCCTGGCCTTCTTCATACAGGCGGCGGATCACGATGCCGGCCACGCGGGCGCGGACCTCGGCCTCGCGATAGGGCTCGAGGCGGCCGGGCAGCTCGCTGGCGACGGCCGTGGGGGTGGGCCTGGCCACGATGATGCCGACCTCGGCGGGCGCCTGGGCGGCGTCCGGGGCGTCCTTGGGCGAGCAGGCAGAAACAAGAACCAGTACGGATGCGAGAGCGAGCGTTCTCAGGGGGACTCGGTGCGTCATTTTCTAAAAATTATTGTGGTGCGCCCGCAAGGGGCAATAAAGGGAATTGCGCGGGTTTTCCCTGTGGGGATCGCAGTCTATCATTTAATCCGTCATGCTTGATTAATTGTTTTGTTCGAAAGTATGCTGGCGTCTGCATACATATTTACAGTGCGCAAACGGCGGCCTCGGGCCGCCATTTGTTTGTCTGCTTTCCCCCCTCAACCCACTTCACAAGGAGATCTCTGTATGGCCCGCAAGACGAAAGAAGAATCCCAACGCACCCGCGACCGCATCCTGGACGCCGCCGAACACGTGTTCCTGTCCAAAGGCGTCGCCAGCACCACCATGAGCGACATCGCGGATTACGCGGGCGTGTCCCGGGGCGCCGTCTACGGCCATTACAAGAACAAGATCGATGTCTGCATCGCCATGTGCGACCGCGCGCTGGGCGAAGCCGTCACCATGACCCGCGTGTCGACCGAGGGCGAGGCCCTGGAATCGCTCTATACCTCCATGCGCCAGTACGTGCAGATCTACGCCGAGGAAGGTTCGGTGCAGCGCGTGCTGGAAATCCTGTATCTGAAGTGCGAGCGCAGCGACGAGAACGCGCCGCTGCTGCGACGCCGCGACCTGTGGGAACGCCACGCCCTGCGCACGTCCGAAAAACTGCTGCGCGCCGCCGTCAGCCGCGACGATCTGCCGCGCGCCCTGGACGTGCGCCTGTCCAACGTCTACCTGCATTCCCTCATCGAAGGGGTGTTCGGCACCATCTGTTGGTCCGACCGCCTCAAGGGCGATATCTGGCCGCGCGTCGAGCGCATGCTCCGCGCCGCCATCGACACCCTGCGCCTGTCGCCGCAACTGCGGCTGCAGCAGGGCGCCTGACCGCCCCAGGTCACCCACCGCGCCGGGATCGCCCGGCGCCGGGCTGCGCCCCTACAATCCGGGCATGACCCTCAAGCAACTCGAAGCCTTCTATTGGGCCGCCACCTGCGCCAGTTTCGCCGTGGCGGCCGAGCGCCTGCACCTGTCGGTGTCGTCGCTGTCCAAGCGCATCACCGAGCTTGAAGACGGGCTGGGTCAACCGCTGTTCGACCGCAGCGGCCACAAGGCCGTGCTCACCGACGCCGGCCAGCGGCTGGTGCCGCAGGCACGCGAACTGCTGGCCGCCGCGGACCAGATCCGCGCCTCGCTGGCCGAAACCCCCGGCCTGCGCGGCCGCTGCCGCTTCGGCGTCGGCGAATTGACCGCGCTGACCTGGCTGCCGCGTCTGATCGGCGTCGTGCGCGCCGCCTACCCCGACCTGGTGCTGGAACCCTACGTGGACATCGGCCAGGTGCTGGAACAGCGGGTCGCCGACGGCGAACTGGACTTCGCGGTCATCGCCGGGCGCTCGTCGCGTCCCAATATCGCGTCCTCGCCCATCGGCCAGGCCGCGTTCTCCTGGGTCGCTGCGCCGACGGTGCTGGACGGCGAAACCCGCATGTCGCCGGCGCTGCTGGCGCGGCTGCCGCTGGTGACGCTGCCCGAAGGCGCCGGCACCACCCGCATCATCGACGACTGGCTGGCCGGGCGCGACATCGCCGGCCAGCGGCTCGCGTGCAACAACTGGGGGGCCATCGCGGGTCTCCTGATCGAGGGCACGGGCGTCGGGCTGCTGCCCAGCCATTGGGCCCAGGCATTGCAGGCCGAAGGCAGCCTCAAGGTGCTGCAAGGCGACCCGGAGCCGGCCGCGCTGCCCTATTCCTTCCAGCACCGGCGCGACGATACCCGTCCGCTGGTCGCCCGGCTGCGGGAATCGGTGCTGACGGCCGTGGATTTCTCGGCGCCTTGCCGCCTGCCGTGACGGCGGCGGGGCGGGGCCGCCGCTGCGACGGCTGACGGCGCAAGGAAGGCCCGGGCGGACCCCTGCGCCAGGCGCGTGCCCCGTCAATCGTCCGCAAGGCGGTCGGCCGGTGCCCATTTAGGCCTGCGACAGGCCCCGCTCTATACAATCGCCGCGCGCCTGGCGCAGAATCCAACAAGAACGTGCGCAACGGGGGGATGGGCCCGGCGATGCAGCACGGCTCAGGGTCTGTTCCCTCATCGCCGGGCGGCGCGCCGCTGGCGGGCAGGGAAGCCGACCCCCTGAATCGACGGAGATCATTCATGCGTAAACTTTGCCTCGCCATGGCCATGGCGGGAATGCTGGCCAGCGGACTGGCGCACGCCCAGTCCACCCTGCGTATCGGCCTGCAAGACGATCCGGACGTGCTCGACCCGGTGCGCGCCCGCACTTTCGTGGGCCGCATCGTATTCGCCTCGCTGTGCGACAAGCTGGTCGACATCACACCGGACCTGAAGTTCGTGCCGCAGCTGGCGCAGTCCTGGTCCACCAGCCCCGACAACAAGACGCTGACCTTCAAGCTGCGCACCGACGCCGTGTTCCATGACGGCACCCCGGTCAACGCCGCCGCGGTCAAGGCCAACCTGGATCGCGCCCGCACGCTGCCCGACAGCAACCGCAAGAGCGAACTGGCCACCGTGGCCAGCGTCGATGCGCCGGACGCCGAGACCGTGGTGCTGCACCTGGCCGAACCCGACGCCTCGCTGCTGTCGCAGCTGTCGGACCGCGCCGGCATGATGATCTCGCCGGCCTCGTTCGACAAAGACCCGGGCGGCAAGCCCGTGTGCTCGGGCCCCTACCAGTTCAAGGAACGGGTCCAGAACGACCGCATCGTGCTCGAGAAATTCCCCAAGTACTGGGACGCCGGCAACTATCACTTCGACCGCGTCGTCTTCACGCCGATTCCCGACAACACCGTGCGCCTGAACAACCTGCGCGCCGGCGACCTGGACATCATCGAGCGCGTGGCTCCCAGCGACGCCAAGGCCGTCAAGGACGATCCCAACCTGCGCCTGGCGCCGGTCACGGGCCTGGGCTTCCAGTCGATTTCCGTCAACCTGGGCAACGGCGCGCGCGCCGACAACCCGCTGGCCAAAGACAAGCGTGTGCGCCAGGCGCTGGACCTGGCCATCGACCGCGACGTGCTCAACCAGGTCATCGGCGAAGGCCAGTACCAGCCCGCCTACCAGCCGTTCCCGCCGGCCAGCTTCGCGTACAACAAGTCGTTCGAGCACAGCGGCCGCGATCCCAAGAAGGCGCAGGCGCTCTTGAAGGAAGCGGGCTTTGATCGCGTCAAGTTCGAGATCACCTTCGGCAACAACACCACCATGCAGCAGGTGTTCGAACTGGTTCAGGCCATGGGTGCCGAAGCCGGCTTCGACATCACCCTGCGTCCGGTCGAATTCGCCTCGCTGCAATCGTCGCTGGCCCGCGGCGACTTCGAAGTGGGCCAGAGCGGCTGGTCCGGCCGGGTCGATCCCAGCGGCAACGTCCACCAGTACGTCAGCTGCAAGGGCAACCTGAACGACGGCAAGTTCTGCGACGCCGACACCGACAAGCTGCTCAATGACGCCCGCGCCGAACCCGACACGGCCAAGCGCCGCGCCATGTACGACAAGGTGCTGTCGGTCATGCAGGACCAGCGTCCCATCGTCTACCTGTTCTACCTGCCCTGGACCTTCGGCGCCCAGAAGAAGCTGGACGGCTTCGTGCCGTACCCCGATGGCCTGATCCGCCTGAAGGGCGTCAGCCTCGCCAAGAAATAAACCCTGATCGCGGGACCCGGCAAACGGGTCCCGTTTTTACTTATTGCTGCGGCCACCGGCTTCCCGCCGTCCGCAACAGGATCGCACCATGTTTACGACTCGCCCGGAAATCCTCGGCACCTTCGGTGTCGTGACCTCCACCCACTGGCTGGCCAGCTCGGCCGGCATGTCGCTGCTGGAACGCGGCGGCAACGCCTTCGATGCCTGTGTCGCCTCGGCCTTCGTGCTGCAAGTGGTGGAACCTCACCTGGTCGGCCCGGCCGGCGAAGTGCCCGCGGTGTTCTATTCCGCCCGCACCCGCAAGCTGGAAGTGCTGTGCGGCCAGGGCACCACCCCGGCCGGCGCCACGCTGGACCGCTACCGCGCCGAAGGCCTGAAACTCATCCCCGGCAACGGCCTGCTGGCCACCGTCATTCCCGGCGCGTTCGACGCCTGGATGCAACTGCTGCGCGACCACGGCACGATGCGGGTGCGCGACGTGCTCGAACCCGCCATCTATTACGCCGAGCACGGCCATGCGCTGATGCCGCGCATCTCCAACACCATTGCCGGCCTGAAGGATTTCTTCCAGACCCACTGGCCCACCACCGCCGAGATCTACGTGCCCGGCGGCAATGTGCCCGAAGCCCGCAAGCTGTTCCGCAACCCCGCGCTGGCCCGCACCTGGACCCGGGTGCTGCAGGCCGCCGAGCAGGCCGGTGGCGACCGCGAGCGCCAGATCGAAGCCGCCCGCGATGCCTTCTACCGCGGCTTCGTGGCCGAGGCCATCGACCGGTTCGCCCGCGGCAACGAGGTCATGGACGAAAGCGGCGAACGCCACCGCGGCGTCATCACCGCCGACGATCTGGCCGGCTGGTCGGCCAGCTACGACAAGCCCGCCACCTACGATTACCACGGCTACACCGTCGCCAAAGCCGGGGCCTGGAGCCAGGGGCCGGTCTTCCTGCAGACGCTGGCGCTGCTCAAAGACATGGACCTGGCCGGCGTCGGGCCCAACAGCGCCGAATTCGTGCATCGCGTCACCGAAGCCATGAAGCTGGCCTTCGCCGACCGCGAGGCCTACTACGGCGATCCGGCCTTCGTCGACGTGCCGCTGGACTCCTTGCTGTCCGACGACTACAACGCCGTGCGCCGCGCCCTGATCGGCGAGCGGGCCTCGCACGAACTGCAGCCCGGCCTGATTCCCGGCTTCGAGGCCCAGGTCGCCCGCGTCATGGACACCTTGCAGCGCCTGTCCAAAGTGTCGGCGCCCGGCAGCGTCACCAACGAACCGACCCTGGCCGACATGCGCGCCTCGGTCAAACGTGGCGACACCACCCACGTGGACGTCATCGACCGCTGGGGCAACATGATCTCGGCCACGCCGTCGGGCGGCTGGTTCCAGTCGTCGCCGGTCATCCCGGAACTGGGTTTCGGCCTGAACACCCGTGCCCAGATGTTCTGGCTGGAAGAAGGCCTGCCCGGCACGCTGGCGCCCGGCAAGCGCCCGCGCACCACGCTCACGCCGTCCCTGGCCTTGCGCGACGGCCGGCCGTACCTGGCGTTCGGCACGCCGGGCGGCGATCAGCAGGAACAATGGCAACTGCTGTTCTTCCTGCGCCACGTGCATCACGGCCTGAACCTGCAGGAAGCCATCGACCTGCCGATGTCGCACACCATGCACTTCCCGTCGTCGTTCTATCCGCGCGACCGCAAGCCGGGCCACCTGGCCGTCGAAAGCGGCTTCGGCGTCGACACCATCGAGGCCCTGCGCGCGCGCGGGCACCAGATCGAGGAGGTGCCGCAATGGTCGGTCGGCCGCCTGACCGCCGCCTCGCGCGACGCCGATGGCCTGCTGCACGCCGCGGCCACCCCGCGCCTGATGCAGGCCTACGCCGTCGGCCGCTAGGCCACGCGGCGGCTCGCGCCGCGACGCGAGCCGCCGCGGTTGCGGTGATTTGCCGCCATGGGCTATCTTTTGCCCATGACGCCAATCCAGCAGAGTCCGATGGCGGGGGCTCGTCCCCTGACGGGACAAGAACCTCTCTTCATCGTCCTGAACACCGGCTCCGGGCGCGGCGACGCGCAGGTGCTGCAGGACACCATCCGCCGCGTCCTCGACGAGGCCGGCCGCTCCTACCAATTGATGCCCGTCGACGATCCGTCGCGGCTGACCGAGACCGCGCAGGCGGCGGTGGCCAACGCCCGCAAGGGGCAAGGCATCGTGGTGGCCGCCGGCGGCGATGGCACCCTCAACGCCGTCGCCAGCCAGGTGGTAGGGCAGGGCGTGCCTTTCGGCATCTTGCCGCAGGGCACTTTCAACTACTTCGGCCGCCGCTACGGCATCTCGCAAGATACCGAGCCCGCGTTGCGCAGCCTGTTGGCCGGCGAACTGCGGCCGGTGCAGGTGGGCATGCTCAACGGCCGCCTGTTCCTGGTCAACGCCAGCCTGGGCCTGTATCCGCAACTGCTCGAAGATCGCGAGGCCTACAAGCAGCGCTTTGGCCGCAGCCGCCTGGTGGCGCTGTGGTCCGGCGTGGTGACCCTGCTGCGCGCCCCGCGGCAGCTCAGCCTGCGGCTTGAATACGAAGGCCGGACCCGCGATCTGCGCTCGCCGACGCTGGTGGTGGGCAACAACCGCCTGCAACTCGAACACATCGGCATCGACCCCACCGAACTTGACCGCAACCGCCTGGTCGCCATGGCTGCGCGCCCGGTGGGCACGCTGGCGCTGTACGGCCTGCTGCTGCGCGGCCTGTTCAGCCGCCTGGGCGACGCCGAGCACGTCATCAGCTTCGCCTTCGACCGCCTGACCGTGGCCATCCGCGGACGGCACCGGGTCAAGGTCGCGATGGACGGTGAAATCTCCTGGATGGACACGCCGCTCGAATTCAAGGTGTCCGAGCATCCCCTGCCGCTGGTGGTGCCCGCGGACGCGGACCCCCAGGGGCGCCCATGACGCGCATCCTGCAGTTTTCCGATACCCACTTCGGCACCGAGCGCAAACCCGTCGTCGAGGCGGCGTTGGACCTGGCCCGTTCCGTGGCCCCGGACCTGGTCGTCATCAGCGGCGACATCACCCAGCGCGCCCGCCGCGGCCAGTTCGCCGCCGCCCGCAAGTTCATCGAACGCCTGTCGCTGCCGGTGCTGGCCGTGCCGGGCAACCACGACATTCCGCTCTACAACGTCTTCGCGCGGGCGCTCAATCCCTACGGCAACTACAAACGGGCGCTGGGCGCCGTGCTCGAACCGGTCTTCGAGAACGCCGGGCTGCTGGCCATCGGCGTCAACACCACCCGGCCGCGGCGCCACAAGGACGGCGAAATCTCCGATGCGCAGATCGCCCGGGTGGCGCAGCGTCTGCGCCAGGCCAAGCCGGGCCAGCTGCGGGTCGTGGTGGCGCACCATCCGGTGCGCGCCAAGGTCGAGTCCGACCGCCACAACCTGCTGTTCGGCCGTGAACGCGCGCTGGCGGCCTGGGCCCAGGCCGGTATCGACCTGATCCTGGGCGGCCACATCCACCTGCCCTACGTGTTGCCGGCCAGCGCCGATCCCGCGCTGGCGGCAGGCTGGGTCGTGCAGGCCGGCACCACCTGCTCGCGGCGGGTGCGCGGCAGCATTCCCAATTCGGTCAACCTCATCACCCGGCAAGCCTCTGGCGAGGGACAGGTCTGCCACGTCGAACGTTGGGACTACGCCGCGGCCACGCACGCTTTCGCCCCGGTCGACAAGACCCTGGTGTCCGGTTGAGGCGCACCATGACGCGGCGTCTCCGGGCGGCAAGCCTTGCGGCACAGAGGGCGGGCGCGATGGTCGCACCCGGCTCGCCAGGAGGCCCGCAATGAACAGCGCCTATGCGCAATGGGTGGCGGCCCACGCACTGCTCCTGCTGATCCTGCTGCCGCTGGCCGCCGCAGTCCTGGCGGTGGGGCTTGCCCGCGCCTACGTGCAGGCCCGGCCCCCGGCGCGGCTGGCCGGCTTTGCCGGCATGGTCGGCCTGGCCTGCGCGGCGTTCCTGTCGCTGGCGGCCGCGGTGAGCCGGCCAGGGGGCGTGGTCGAATTCGATAGCGCCCTGGCGGACGCGCTCAGTATGTCGTTGTCCGATTCGCTCTTGTGGCTGCTGTCGTGGTTCACCACGCTGGGCGACCGCAATTTCCTGACGCTCATCGCCGTCGGCATGACCGTCACGCTGCTGTGGCGGCGGCAATGGCTGCTCGCCGGATTCTGCGCGGCGGCCACGGGCGGGGGCGGGGCGCTCAACAGGTTGCTCAAGCATGGCTTCGAACGCGTCCGGCCCGAGCACGACCATGGCTTTGCGACGGCGGTGGGCTGGAGCTTTCCCAGCGGTCATGCATCGGCCGCCATGGCGGTGTATGGCGCGGCCTGCTATCTGGCCTGGCGCCTGGCGCCCCCGTCTTGGCGTTTGCCCGGCGTGGCCCTGGCGGCGGCATTGGTGATGGCGATCGGGCTCAGCCGTATCCTGCTGCAGGTGCATTTCGCCAGCGACGTCGTCGCCGGCTTTGCCATCAGCTTCGCCTGGCTGGCCCTCTGCGCGGCCGCCGCCGAGCGCCTGGCCCGCTCAGCGCGGCAGGATCAAGGCATTCAGTAACCGCGCGTGCGGCTCGCCGGCAGAGGCCGGGCGCAGCGGCGCGCAGGCATAGCGCCCGCCGGCCGTGGCGATCGCCAGATCCAGCCGGCGCGCCCGCTCGGGCGGCGGGGGCTCCAGGTCCACGATCAGCTTGCCCGCCACGTACGCGGTCACCTCGCCGTCACTGAAGCGCTCCAGCGTGCGGTCGATCTCCCGTTCGCGGGGCAAGGCCAGCACGATGGTGTCGGATTCGGCCAGCGCCTCGCGGGCCGAGGTCGCCAGCGTGGCGCTGCCGCGGAAGTCCTCGCAGCGGTCCGGGTCGATGTCATAGATCGTCAGGGCAATGTCGGGTTCGGCCGCCAGCAGCCGCCGCGCCGCCAGCGTGCCCGTGCGCCCCATGCCCACGATGCTGATGCGCGGGCTCATGGCTTGGGCACCGACCAGGTGCTGACGATGTGCGCCAGCGGCTCGTCCGACCCGGCGCCGGTCAGGATGACCTCGCCCGCCGACAGCCGGCCCACCCTCAGCAGCCGTGCCTCGGCATGTACCGCCCCGGCCGGACTCTTGCGCAGGAAATTGATGGTCAGGCTGGCCGTCACGGCGTGGGCCTGCCCGGTGGCGCCCACCACCGCGGCGTACATGGCCAGGTCCGCCAGGCCCATCAGCATCGGGCCGGCGACGATGCCGCCCAGCCGCTGGTGGCTGTCGCGGGCCGGCAGGACGGCGCGCGCGGTGCCCCGGCCGATGTGGTGCACCTCGATGCCCAGCAGCAGCGAAAAGGGGTGTTGTTCGGCGAGCAGCAGGCGAAAGTCCGCCAGGCTGATCAGGGGCGCCTGGGCGTCGGCGCAGGGCAGGGCGGTCGCGGTCATCGTTGTTCCAGCGCGGTGCAGTAGTGATCCAGCAGGACGTCAGCCTGCTGGCCCAGGGATTTCAGGCGGTGGGTATGCAGCAGCAGCAACAGGCCGATGAGATACGTGAAGATATTCATCTGCTCTGTCCGCACCGTGTCGGCCGGCCAGGCCTTGGTGCGCCCCAGGCCCACACCGAGAAGATCCACGCATTGCCGCAGGCGGCCGTTGAGCTGTTCATCCATCTCGCGGCCCAGGCCGCGCGGCCCCAGCCCCTGGAACAGGTACAGCCCCAGTGAAAAATCGGTGCGGCGGGCCGCGTAGTAGTCAAAGAAGGCCTGGATGGCCCGCCGCGCGGCCGAGGCCGGCTCTCCTTGCGCGGTGGCCGTCACCAGATGCGCGTGCAGGCGCTGCAGCGATTCGTCCAGCAGGGCGCCGTACAGGATCTCCTTGCCGGCGAACCAGGGGTAGATGGCCCCCGTCGTGCAGCCGGCCTCCTTGGCGATGGCACGCAACGTGGTCTTCTCCAGGCCGTCGCGCTCGAATACGCGCTGGGCGGCGTCCAGGATCATCTGGCGGCGCAGTGCGCTCAGTCGTTCATTGCGGTCGGCGCGTTGGGTCGGCGTGGGCATGGGGGGCGGGATGGCGGGCGCCAGGGTGTTGGTGTGTTCTTGAATAATATCGATGATTTATTTATATAACAACGTTATCAAGCCTGACGCACCAGATTGGACCGGGCCCCGCAGGCCTGCAGGGGCAAAAGCGGTAAAACGACCCCATCGGACTCGGAAAGGCGCCTGAAAGAAACGGCCGTGGCCCCCTTGAATTATTAGGGCCAGGGCTGAAAGTCGCATGGATACGTGGTCGTTTGCAAAACGCCGGGTTAGCCCCGGTGCCATTGGCGCGATGTTGCAATATCCCAACAGGGCTGTCGCAAACCTGCACTTTTCTGACGCCGACCATAGCCAGCCCCCCTGATTTTTGATGCAATAGCGTCAACTTCCCTTCGCGGAGTTAGGGGGGCGGCAGGCTGGTTTGCTGGATTGCTGCTCTTGTCACTCAAATCAACGGAGATTTCTTAAATGAAAAAGACTCTGCTCGCTGCCGCCCTGCTCGCCGGTTTCGCCGGTGTCGCCCAGGCAGAAACGTCTGTCACCCTGTACGGCATCATCGACACGGGCCTCGGCTACAACAAGATCAGCGGTGGTACCGACGCTCAGAACGGTAGCAAGTTCGGCATGATCAACGGCGTCCAGAACGGTTCGCGCTGGGGTCTGCGTGGTTCGGAAGATCTGGGTGACGGCCTGCGCGCTGTTTTCCAACTGGAATCGGGCTTTGATTCGGGTAACGGCACGTCGGCCCAAGGTGGCCGCCTGTTCGGTCGTCAAGCCACCGTCGGTCTGGCCAGCGACAGCTGGGGTCAACTGGACTTCGGTCGCCAAACCAACATCGCGTCGAAGTACTTCGGCTCGATCGACCCGTTCGGCGCTGGTTTCGGCCAAGCTAACATCGGTATGGGCCTGAGCGCCACGAACACCGTCCGCTACGACAACATGGTCATGTACCAGACCCCGTCGTTCAGCGGCTTCCAGTTCGGCGTCGGCTACTCGTTCAACGCGAACGACACCAACACCGCCCAAACCGGCTTCCGTACCGCCGACAACACCCGCGCCATCACGACCGGCCTGCGTTACGTCAATGGTCCCCTGAACGCCGCTCTGACGTTCGACCAACTGAACGCTTCGAACAAGCTGACCCAAGGTCAAGTTGACGCCACCCCGCGTCAATACACCATCGGCGGTTCGTACGACTTCGAAGTCGTGAAGCTGGCTCTGGCCTACGCTCGCACGACCGACGGCTGGTTCGGTAGCCAAGACGTCAAGACCTCGGCCGGCACGATCGGCTTCGGTTCGAACGCCTTCGCTGACGGCTTCAAGGCCAACTCGTTCATGGTCGGCCTGTCCGCCCCGATCGGCGGCGCTTCGAGCCTGTTCGGTTCGTGGCAAATGGTCAAGCCGGGCAACGACAAGCTGACCGGCGACGACGCGAACATGAACGTGTTCAACCTGGGCTACACCTACGACCTGTCCAAGCGCACCAACCTGTACGCTTACGGTTCGTACGCCAAGAACTACGCCTTCGTGGACGACCTGAAGTCGACCGCCGTCGGCGTCGGCATCCGTCACCGCTTCTAATCGAAAGCAGGGCGCAAGTCCTGCCTCGATTCGCAGTGCATGAGCGGGCTTCGGCCCGCTCATATGAAGCCACCTTTCGGGGTGGCTTTTTTTATTTCCAAAAGAGTGTGTAGCGGCCACTGTGCGGGCGTTTTGTGGTGCCCGCGGGCAGTATGGGCGCGCCTTGCGTTAAGCTTGTTTTCTTCCGCCAAGAACTGCCATTGTTCCACTAGAGGAATGCAGTCTTTCACCCGCTGTTCCCGCTACAGAGTTCAGCCAGAAGTAACCGCGCGAATGCTACAATCCTAAGGTTTGCGCATTTGACGGACGCCTGAATGAACCTGCAACAGTATTTCCCCGTCCTGCTGTTTATCGTAGTGGCCACCCTTATCGGGTTCGCGCTTCTGACGGCCGGCTCCCTCCTTGGCCCGCGGCGTCCTTACGCCGAGAAGCTATCACCCTATGAGTGCGGCTTCGAAGCCTTCGAAGACGCTCGCATGAAGTTTGACGTGCGCTACTACCTGGTGGCGATCCTGTTCATTCTTTTCGACCTGGAAATCGCGTTCCTGTTCCCCTGGGCCATCGCCCAAGGCACGGTCGGGCTCGTCGGCTTCTGGACGGTCATGGTTTTCCTCGCCGTGTTGACCGTCGGCTTCATCTACGAATGGAAAAAGGGCGCGCTGGACTGGGAATAACCCGCCGCCGGGTTGTTCACTGCATTTCACTGCACGCTATCAGAGACGAATATGGCTATAGACGGCATTCTCAAGCAAGGGTTCATCACTACCAGCGCCGACAAGTTCCTTAACTGGGCGAAGACGGGCTCCATGTGGCCCATGACCTTCGGCCTGGCCTGTTGCGCGGTCGAGATGATGCACGCGGGCGCGGCCCGCTACGACCTGGACCAGTTCGGCATCATCTTCCGCCCCAGCCCGCGCCAGTCCGATCTGATGATCGTCGCCGGCACGCTGTGCAACAAGATGGCGCCGGCGCTGCGCAAGGTCTATGACCAGATGCCCGAGCCGCGCTGGGTGGTGTCCATGGGCTCCTGTGCCAATGGCGGTGGTTACTACCACTACTCGTATTCCGTGGTGCGCGGCTGCGATCGCATCGTACCGGTAGACGTCTACGTGCCGGGCTGCCCGCCCACGGCCGAGGCGCTGGTCTACGGCTTGCTGCAGATGCAGAACAAGATCCGTCTGACCAACACGATTGCGCGCTGATTCTTCGTACCGGTCCGCGGCCGCCACAAGGCCGCCGCAGGCCCCTCCGAAACAGCGTATCGGTTCACCTAAGCGTACAAGATGATGACCAGGCTCGAAACCCTGAAAAACAATTTGCAGACCACCCTCGGCGCCGATATCGCGCTGACCGAGGCGCTGGGCGAGCTGACGCTCGAAGTGCCGGCGGAACAATGGTTCGCGGTCTGCAACAAGCTGCGCACCGAAGCCGGCCTGCGCTTTGAAACCTGTATCGACCTCTGTGGCGTCGACTACCTGACGTGGGGCAACGGCACGCGCGAGCTGCCCGAGGAAGCCAACGCCAAGGTCCACCGCGCCCGTTTCGCGGTCGTCGTGCACCTCCTGTCCATCGAGAACAACTGGCGCCTGCGCGTGCGCACCTGGGCCGCCGACGATGAATTCCCCATCGTTGCCTCGCTGATGGAATGCTGGCCGGCCGTGGGCTGGTTCGAGCGCGAAGCCTTCGACCTGTACGGCATCGTCTTCGAAGGCCACCCCGACCTGCGCCGCATCCTCACCGACTACGGCTTCATCGGCCACCCGTTCCGCAAGGACTTCCCGCTGTCCGGCACCGTCGAAATGCGCTACGACCCGGAACAGAAGCGCGTCATCTACCAGCCCGTCACGATCGATCCGCGCGAGATCACGCCGCGCGTGGTCCGCGAAGACACCTACGGCTTGGGGCGTTAAATCATGGCAGAAATCAAGAACTACACGCTTAACTTCGGCCCGCAGCACCCGGCTGCGCACGGTGTGCTGCGCCTGGTGCTCGAACTGGACGGCGAAGTCATCCAGCGTGCCGACCCGCACATCGGCCTGCTGCACCGCGCCACCGAAAAACTGGCCGAGCACAAGACCTACATCCAGGCGCTGCCCTACATGGACCGCCTGGACTACGTGTCCATGATGTGCAATGAGCACGCCTACGTCATGGCCATCGAAAAGCTGCTGGGCGTCGAAGCCCCGCTGCGCGCGCAGTACATCCGCGTGATGTTCGACGAGATCACCCGTCTGCTGAACCACCTGATGTCGCTGGGCTCGCACGCGCTGGACGTGGGCGCCATGGCGGTGTTCCTGTACGCCTTCCGTGAACGCGAAGACCTGATGGACTGCTACGAAGCGGTTTCGGGCGCGCGCATGCACGCGGCCTACTACCGCCCGGGCGGCGTCTACCGTGACCTGCCGGACACGATGCCCCAGTACGGCGACACCAGCAAATACCGCGGCGAAAAGGAAATGCGCGTCATGAACGACGCCCGTTCCGGTTCGCTGCTGGACTTCATCGAAGACTTCACCAACCGCTTCCCCGCCTGCGTCGACGAGTACGAAACCCTGCTCACCGACAACCGCATCTGGAAGCAGCGCCTGGTGGGCATCGGCGTGGTCGATCCCGAACGCGCCAAGGCGCTGGGCTTCACCGGCCCGATGCTGCGCGGTTCCGGCGTGGCCTGGGACCTGCGCAAGATGCAGCCCTACGAAGTCTACGACCTGCTCGATTTCGACATCCCCGTGGGGGTCAACGGCGACTGCTACGACCGCTACCTGGTCCGTATCGCCGAAATGCGTGAAAGCAACCGCATCATCCGCCAGTGCGTGGAATGGCTGCGCAACAACCCGGGCCCGGTCATGATCGAGAACCACAAGATCGCCCCGCCCAAGCGCACCGCCATGAAGACCAACATGGAAGAGCTGATCCATCACTTCAAGCTCTTCACTGAAGGTTTCCACGTGCCTCCCGGTGAAGCGTTCGCTTCGGTGGAACACCCGAAGGGCGAGTTCGGCATCTACCTGGTGTCGGATGGCGCCAACAAGCCTTACCGCCTGAAGATTCGGGCCCCCGGCTTCGTCCACCTGCAGTCGCTGGATGAAATGTCGCGCGGTCACATGATCGCCGACGCCGTCACCATCATTGGTACGCAAGACATCGTTTTCGGCGAAATCGATCGCTGATCCAGACAGTCACGAGCACGCCCGCATAACCCGGATTCAAACTATGCTGCTTTCCGAACAGGCCTACCAGAAAATCGACCGAGAACTCGCGAAGTTCCCGGCCGACCAGCGGCAGTCCGCCATCATGGCCTCTCTTGCGATCGCGCAAGAAGAGAAGGGCTGGTTGGCTACCGACATTATTGAAGATGTGGCCAACTACATCGGCGTCCCGCCCATCGCGGTCCAGGAAGTCGCCACTTTCTACAACATGTTCGACGTCAAGCCCGTCGGCAAGAACAAGATCGCCGTCTGCACGAACTTGCCCTGTGCCTTGCGCGACGGCGAACGCGCCGGCGACTACCTCAAGCGCAAGCTGGGCGTGGACTATCGCGAAACCACCGCCGACGGCCAGTTCACCCTGGTCGAGGGCGAATGCATGGGCGCTTGCGGCGATTCCCCCGTGCTGATCGTGAACAACAAGCATATGTGCGTGCGCATGACCGAAGAGAAGCTGGACGCGCTGGTCGCGACCCTCAAGGCGCAAGGAGAGTCGGCATGAACGCGCCCGACATCTACAAGCAGTTCGCGCAAGGGCTCGAGCCCAACCCGCTGAACGACCTGTCCAATTCGATGTGCCTGCACGGCCGGCACATCAAGCCGCAGATCATGGCCGACGTCGACGGTGCCAACTGGCGCCTGGCCGACTACGTCAAGCGCGGCGGCTACGAAGCCCTGCGCAAGATCCTCACCACCGGCATGAAGCCGGAAGACGTGATCGCCGAAGTCAAGGCCTCGGGTCTGCGCGGCCGTGGCGGCGCGGGCTTCCCGACCGGCCTGAAGTGGAGCTTCATGCCGCGCGCCTTCCCGGGCCAGAAGTACCTCGTCTGCAACTCCGACGAAGGCGAGCCGGGCACGTTCAAGGATCGCGACATCCTGCGCTTCAACCCGCACATCGTGATCGAAGGCATGGCGATCGCCGCCTACGCCATGGGCATCAGCGTCGGCTACAACTACATCCACGGTGAAATCTTCGAAGTCTACGAGCGCTTCGAAGAGGCCCTCGAAGAGGCGCGCGCCGCCGGCTTCCTGGGCGACAAGATCCTGGGTTCGGAATTCAGCTTCCAGCTGCACGCCTTCCACGGCTACGGCGCCTACATCTGCGGCGAAGAAACCGCGCTGCTCGAATCGCTGGAAGGCAAGAAAGGCCAGCCGCGCTTCAAGCCGCCTTTCCCCGCCAGCTTCGGCCTGTACGGCAAGCCCACCACCATCAACAACACCGAAACCTTCGCGGCGGTGCCCTGGATCATCCGCAACAGCGGCCAGGCCTACCTCGAAGTCGGCAAGCCCAACAACGGCGGCACCAAGCTGTTCTCGATCACCGGCGACGTCGAACGTCCCGGCAACTACGAGATCCCGCTGGGCACCCCGTTCTCGACGTTGCTGGAACTGGCAGGCGGCATGCGCGGCGGCAAGAAGCTCAAGGCCGTGATTCCCGGCGGCTCCAGCGCTCCGGTGCTGCCGGCCGACATCATGATGGAAACCACGATGGACTACGACGCCATCGCCAAGGCGGGTTCCATGCTGGGTTCGGGCGCCGTGATCGTCATGGACGAAACGCGCTGCATGGTGAAGTCGCTGCTGCGTCTGTCGTACTTCTATTTCGAGGAAAGCTGCGGCCAGTGCACGCCGTGCCGCGAAGGCACCGGCTGGCTCTACCGCATGGTGCACCGCATCGAAAACGGTCACGGCCGTCCGGAAGATCTGGACATGCTGGACAACGTGGCAGGCAACATCATGGGCCGCACCATCTGCGCCCTGGGTGACGCCGCCGCCATGCCCGTCCGTGGCTTCCTCAAGCATTTTCGCGACGAATTCGCGCACCACATCGAGCATAAGTCTTGTGTGGTTCCGCAATATCTGTAGGTCTCAGGAACAGCAATGGTTGAACTAACCGTCGACGGCAATACGGTAGAAGTGCCCGAGGGCAGCATGGTGATGCATGCGGCCCAGAAAGTCGGGCTTTACGTGCCGCATTTCTGCTACCACAAGAAACTGTCCATCGCGGCCAACTGCCGCATGTGCCTGGTCGAAGTGGAAAAAGCGCCCAAGGCGCTGCCCGCCTGCGCCACCCCCGTGACGAACGGCATGGTCGTGCACACCTGCTCCGAGAAGGCTCGCGCCGCTCAGAAGTCGGTGATGGAATTCTTGCTCATCAATCACCCGCTCGACTGCCCGATCTGCGATCAGGGCGGCGAATGCCAGCTGCAAGACCTGGCCGTGGGTTATGGCGGCTCCGCCTCGCGCTACCAGGAAGAAAAGCGCGTGGTGTTCCACAAGGACCTCGGTCCGCTGGTTTCCGCCGAGGAAATGAGCCGCTGCATCCACTGCACCCGCTGCGTGCGCTTCGGCCAGGAAATCGCCGGCGTCATGGAACTGGGCATGCTGGGCCGTGGCGAACACTCCGAAATCACGTCGTTCGTGGGCCGCTCGATCGAGTCCGAGCTCTCGGGCAACATGATCGACATCTGTCCGGTGGGCGCGCTGACCTCCAAGCCCT
>PJUB01000392.1_pt1 | contig 19460 bp, 16 predicted proteins | sample 1512141 | NCBI WGS metagenome assembly PJUB01 (sample SAMN08177677, study PRJNA422409) | Soil metagenome, whole genome shotgun sequencing project. | isolation source: Soil enriched on filter paper: alkali lignin treatment | place: USA: Madison | collected 2015-01-15 | reverse complement strand
CGGCCTGACCCAGCTGGGCGAAGAGGGCGCCATCCAGGTGTTCCGTCCCGAGGCTGCCGGCGGCTCGCTGCTGCTCGGCGCGGTCGGCCAACTGCAGTTCGAAGTGGTCGCCCACCGCTTGAAAACCGAGTACGGCGTAGACGCCCGGATGCTGCCTTCGCGCTACACAATGGCACGTTGGATTACGTCTGAAAACCCCAAGGCGCTGCGCAAGTTCATGGATGCCAATGCGGCTCATATCGCCTATGATGTGGTCGATGCGGCGGCGTTTTTGATCAGTTCTCCCGCGCAGTTGCGCGTGGCCGAGGAACTGTATCCGGATGTGAAATTCCACGCCATGCGAGAGCACGGCGGCAAGGTCTTCGGAGACAAGGCGTAGACCCGTTCGGGTACCGCACGGCACATGAGGGTAGCAATGTCTTGGCGTTTATTATTCGCAACGCTTCTGCTGGCGCTCGGCGCGTCGGCCTGGGGCGGTATTCAACTGGGTGATTGGCTGGTGGCGCATGCGCCGCCCGCCGCGCCTGCGCCCGGCCAGGATGCGGCCGCGTCGCAGCAGCCCGTGCTCGACGCCAACGGGCGTCCCTACGTGGCCCAGCCGCCGCAGCCGCGCATCGACGGCACGCTCGGCGTGCCCGACAAGCCCGCCGACCGCGAATGGGCCATCAACACGGTGTCCCTGTTCGATACCGTCAGCGACCCGGCCGTGAAGCTCTCGCGCGAACGCATCACCCAGGAACAGGCGCGCGAAATCGCCGCCGCTTCCGAAGTGCCGCTGCCGCAGGGGTCGTCCGACGTCAGCACGCTCGATCTGCAAGCGCCCGGCACCGGCACCGCCGTCAACGGCGGCCAGGCCCAACAAGCGCCAGCCCAAGTGCAGGCCGGCGGCTACGGCAACCCGCAGATGGTGCAGCCCCCCCCGCCCAACTCGTCGCCGGCGCCTGGCGCGCCCGGCTGGCAAGATGCGCTCAAGCGCGAACTGGCGCAGTGTGCCTCGCAAGGATTCTTCGACCGCCCGTCGTGTTCCTGGGCGGCGCGCAACAAGTACTGTGCGCCCAATCGTGCCTGGGGCACCATGGCCGAATGCCCGGCCCGTCCGCAGTAAGCCCACCGACCTTGTCGCGCAGGGCGCGAGGGTAAAAAAAATGGCGCCCCCAGGGGCGCCATTTTCATGCCGCGATGGCAATCACTCGGGCACGGACATCTGGCTTTGCAGGTAGTTCTGCAGGCCGACCTTGTCGATCAGGTCGATCTGGGTTTCCAGGTAGTCGATGTGCTCTTCCGTGTCGTCCAGGATGTCCTGGAACAGATCGCGCGACACGTAGTCACGCACGGATTCACAGTGCGCGATCGCTTCCTTGACGGTGGCGTGTGCAGCTTGTTCCAGCTTCAGGTCACAAGCCAGCAGCTCAGGCACGTCTTCGCCGATCAGCAGCTTGTGCAGGTCTTGCAGGTTGGGCAGGCCATCGAGCATGAAGATGCGCGCGATCAGACGATCAGCATGCTTCATTTCGCCGATGGACTCTTCGTATTCGTGCTTGCCCAGCTTGTCGAAGCCCCAGTGGTTCAGCATGCGCGCATGCAGGAAATACTGGTTGATCGCCGTCAGTTCGTTGGTCAGTTGCTTGTTCAGGAACTGGATGACGGTTTTATCGCCTTTCATAATGGACTCCTTGCAGTCAGGCGCGACGCGCATCGCATCGCGACAAGAAGCGCACGATGCCGCGAGTACGCAACCCCGGCAGACTACCATCCTGCGCGGGGCCGCGACTAGCCTTGGCGCGCATTTGGTAAACCGCTTTACGAGCGCTACAAGAAAGCGACAAACAAATGAGAATGAGTATGTGTGCGTGATGATTTGCAGGCACGGCGCAGCTTATCTGCGCCTTGTGAGCGCGCGCATGGCATGAATCGGCCCTCATTCACGGCCGCATCACGCCGTGTTCAAGCAATCCCTCGGCACGTTTGCGCACCGATTTCCGCCACCGCGTCGCGTTGTGCCAGAACAACCCGCGGCAATGATCGCGCCGCGTGTGGCCTCGCCCCAAGATCCGCGCGCCATGGCGGCCTGGTAGGACCCCGCGCGTGCACGCCCTGCATCTCAAGGGGCGCGCCGCGTGGCGAGCCAGATACCGAGCGCGATCGGCACGATGCCCAGCAAGTCCAGCCACGACACTGATTCGCGCAGCACCAGCCAGCCGAACAGCAGGCCCAGGGGCGGCATCAGGAAATGCAGCGCGCTGGCGGCGGTGGCGCTGGCGCGGCCCAGGATCATGAACCACAGGTAGTAGCCGCCGATCGACACCGCCACGATCATGTAGGCCATGCTCCAGAACAGACTGGCCGTGAAGCGCGCCTCGGCAAGGTTGTCGTGCAGCAGGGCAATGGGCAACAGCGCGACGGCGCCGGCCAATGATTGAATGCCGGTGGCCGTCCACAGGCCTGTCGCGGGCTTCAGGCGCTTGTAGAGCAGCGTGCCGGCCACCAGTGCCACCAGGCCCCCCGTGACCAGCAGCGTGCCGTGCAGGTCCTCCTGCATGCCCGACAGGCGCGACCGCAACACCAGCGCCACGCCGGCCAGGCCCAGGCACAATCCCAGCAACTTGCGCCAGCCCAGCCGCTCGCCCAGTACCGGCCCGGCCAGCACACCGATCAACAGCGGATTGGTGCTGATCAGCACGGCCGTGAACGCCGACGACACGGTGGTCATGCCGCTCCAGCTCAGACCCAGGTACAGCGCGTTGTTCAGCACGCCCAACAGCACCAGCGCCGCCACGTCACGGCCACTGGGACGCGACCAGCGGCCGCTGGCCACCGCCACCCCCAGCATCAATGCTCCCGCGATCAGGAAGCGCACGGTCAGCAGGGTCAGCGGCGGGCAGTCGCGCACCGCGATCTTGGCCGCGGCAAATGCCGAACTCCACAGAAAGCAAAAGGCCGCGATGGGCGCCCAGGCCACGCCCATGGGCGTGCCGTCGGGTGAGGCCGCGGGAAGCGAGGCGGGAAGGGCAGAGGAGGCCTTCATGGACAGGTCCAAGGTAGACAGGCAGGAATGAGGAGCCCATTCTGGGCGCGGCCCTATCCATTGACAAACGCTTTATTTGGATCAAAAGTATTTGAAAAACCAATGGAAAGGCGATTGCCATGCTGGATCTGGATCTATTGCACAGCTTTGTCTCGGTGGTGGACGCGGGCGGTTTCACCCGGGCCGGCGAGCGCGTACACCGCAGCCAGTCCACCGTCAGCCAGCAGATCCGCAAGCTCGAAGAGACGCTCGAATGCGCGCTGTTCGTGCGCGACGGCCGCCAGGTGCACCTGACCGAGGACGGCGAACGCCTGCTGGGCTATGCCCGACGCATGCTGGCGTTGTCCACCGAGGTGCGCGAGGCGGTCAGCGGGCGCAAGCGGGTCGAGGTGATTCGACTGGGCATTCCGGACGACTTCGCGGCCGACACCCTGACCGCCGTGGTGGCGCAATTTACCCGCGCCCGCCCGGCCGTGCAGTTGTCCGTGCGTTGCGACCTGACCGTCGCCCTCACTCGCAGCCTGGAACGCGGCGACCTGGACATAGCGCTGCTCAAGCGCGAACCGGGCGTGGGCGCGGCACTGGCCGCATGGCCCGAGCACCTGCACTGGATTGCCGGCCCGGGCGAACTGCCGACCGCGAGCGAACCCGTGCCCCTGGTGGCTTTTCCGCAGGGATGCATCTATCGCAACCGTGCCATTCACGCGCTGGAACAGACCGGGCGCCGGTGGCGCATCGCCTACGAAAGCCCCAACCTGATGGGGCTGCAGGCCGCGCTGGCCGGGGGCTTGGGGGTGGCCTTGCTGGAACGCCGCTGCATGGCAGCGGGGCACCGTCAGGTGGACGAGGCGTTTCCCGCCGTACCGTCGTCCGAGCTGGCGCTATGCGTGTCGCAACCCGCACGTGAGGCGGTGCGCGACCTGGGGGAAACGATCAGGGAGTTTTGTGAAGCAGAAATGCGACGGCTCGCGGGACCAGGCCAGCGAGCCGAGGGGGACGCCGCCGTTCAGGCGACGGCGACCTGGATGACCGGATAGCTGCTGTTCGCCGCGGCCGCGCCCGGTTCGGCCATGGCGGCCGGCGGGTTGACCGGAACGGCGATCGAGCGCACGTCGCACACGCTGGAGCAGCGGCCGCCCGGCAGGTATTCGGCGGCGGTAGCCGCACAGCAGCCGCAGCACGTGGCGACGCCCAGCTCGAATTGCAGGTCGGAAAGCGACGTCGCGCCCGCGTCCACGCTGGCGCGGACTTGGCGTTCGGTGATGGCATTACATACGCAAATGTACATGAGAATAATTATCGAAAATTATTCCGGTACTGACAAGTCCCCGCATGCAAAAAAATTTGCAACCGATTTGTCACGCAACCCGTTGAAATAAGGGACGTTTTCCAAAAAGTCCGTCCCTGTTTTCAGCGGGCCGAGGCCTGCGCCTTGCGCAGCGCGGCGGGCGCAATGCGTAGCGCTTCGCGGTACTTCGCCACCGTACGGCGGGCAATGACGATGCCCTGGTCAGCCAGTTTTTCCATGATCTGGCTGTCGGACAGGGGCTTGGCCCGGTTCTCTTCGGCCACCATCTGGCGGATGAAGGTCTGCACGGCCGTGGCCGAGGTGGCATCGCCGCCGTCCGTGGACACCCCCGCACCAAAGAAGCGCTTGAGTTCCAGCGTGCCAAACGGAGTGAGCATGTACTTCTGCGTTGTGGCGCGTGAAATGGTGGATTCGTGCAGGCCCAGCTCGCCCGCGATGTCCTTCAGGATGAGCGGCCGCATGGCCGCCGGGCCTTGGCTGAAGAAGGCCGTCTGGCGATCGACGATGGCCTGGGCCACCCGCAGGATGGTGTCAAAGCGCTGCTCGACGTTGCGGATCATCCACTTGGCCTGCTGCAACTGGGATTGCAGGCCGGCGTGGGCGGATTCCTTCTGGTTGCTCAACATTTGCGCATACAGCCCGTTGATCTGCAGCCGCGGCACGGCGGCGCTGTTCAGCGTCACCTGCCAGCCGCGACGCGTCTTGCGCACGATGACGTCGGGCACGGCGTAGTCGGCCGCCGGCACCGTCCAGGCACGGCCGGGACGGGGCTCAAGACGCAGGATCAGGCTGTGGGCCGCGCGCAGCGTGGCCTCGTCACAGCCCACGGCTGCACACAGGCGGGCGTTGTTGCCGGTGGCCAGCAGCGCCAGATGCTGGCTGCAGATGAGTCGGGCGCAGCCCAGCACCTTGGGGTCGGCCGCCTCGGGCAGCCGCGACAGATCCGGGTTGCGCAATTGCAACAGCAGACACTCCGACATGTCGCGTGCGCCGATGCCGATGGGGTCGAACGACTGCAACAGCGATAGCGCGGCGCGCAGTTCGTCCAGATCGGGCTCGGCATCGGCCGGCAGCCAACCCAGGATCTCTTCCAGGGGCGAGCCCAGGTAGCCGTTTTCGTCCAGCTCGTCGATCAGCAGCGCCGCCAGCGTGGCGTCGCGCGGCGCCGCACGCGTCAGGACCAGTTGGCCCAGCAGGTGTTCGCGCAGCGTGTCGGGGCGGGCGGCCTCGGGCAGGCTGGAATCATCATCGGGATAGACCCCGCCCGAACCCGGCATTTCATCCACCGGCGTCTCGCGTTCGGCGGCCGGCTCGTCGTCCTGCACCGAAGATTCGCGCTCGGATTCGGCCTGCGTCTCGACCGAGGAGGGTTCGTCGTCGCGTTCCAGCAACGGATTATCCGCAAGCACTTGCGAGATTTCCGCCTCGAGATCGAGCGTGGACAGCTGCAGCAACCGGATGGATTGCTGCAGTTGAGGGGTCAGCGTCAGATGCTGGCCAGGCCGCAGTTCTAAAATTGGACGGGTCATAGGTACAATATTTTGCATGATGAATCAGACTTCGCCCGCACGCGTTCGCCAGGATTGCCGACTGATCGGTCAGACCTTGCTCAAACTGGCGCTTCCCAGAGTCCTCGTGCGTGCGATCGTGATCGCCGTCGCGGTGATCGTCTGGTATCTCGCCGCCTCCTGGATCCTGGATTTCGGCAAGCGCGTCAACTACGAATTCCTGCATTCGCTGGGCCAGCCCACCATGGACATGGTCCAGAAGGTCAATCCGTACCTCTGGTGGGTCGTCGCCGGCATCTGGACCCTGATCGTCTTCTTCATCGTGCGCGCCTGGCTGTCGGCCAGCCTGGCCTCCGGCCGTGCCACGCCGGTCAGCACCGGCGTGCTGGCCGACCTGGCGCCCCAGCTGTCCGAAGAATCCCTGGGCGTGCTGCGCTGGACCTGGGGTAGCCGCGAAGAGCCGTTCACCGTCGGCGACCTGCAACGCTCGCTGTCGGAAATCCGCCACAACCGCATCGGCAAGATCGCCATGGTGGCCGAACAGGCCGACATCCTGGAAGGCGCCGCCGCCAAGCCGCCCCGCGACGACCGCCGCGACACCCGCGCCGAACCCCGCGGCGAACGCGATCGCTACATCGAACCGCGCATCGGCGGCCCGGCCCGCTAAGCCATCTTTCCCAGACAATTTTCCTGCATCCAGGCCGCCGCGAGGCGGCCTGATTGTTTCAGTGCCCTGCCAGCCGGGCTCCCCTATACTGGCCCTCCAGGCTCGCGCAACCGCGGGCCGCGCACCCATCCAATAAAACCACCCGGCTGACGAGACACGCCGGATGCGCGGCCGGCCCCCTGGAGTTGTTTTTCATGTTCCGCACCCCTGTCCGGTATGCCACCGGCTTGCTGCTGGCCTGCTCGGCCGCTTTCGTCGCCGCCCCGGCATCCGCCGCCTGGCCCGACAAACCCATCACGTTCGTCGCGCCCTTCAGCGCCGGCGGCGCCAACGACCTGGTCGCCCGCATCATCGCCAAGGCGGTGGGCTCGACCCTGAACCAGCCTGTCATCGTGGAAAATCGTCCCGGCGCCGGTGGCGTGGTCGGCGCCGCGCACGTCGCGCGCAGCGCGGCCGACGGCTACACCTACCTGGTGGGCAGCAACGGCACGGTGACCAACAGCCTGATCCGGTCGGACCAGCCCTACAAAGACGAAGAACTGACCCCGGTCGCGCTGTTGACGGTGACCCCGTCGGTGATCGTGGCCAACCCGTCCAACCCCGCGAAAGACCTGAAGGACTTCGTCGAGCGCGCCAAGAAAGCCAAGACGGACCGTATCACGTTCTCGACCGCCGGCAACGGCAGCACGCCGCATTTCGTGGCCGAGATGGTCAAGGAAGCCACCGGCCTGCCGGTCGAACCCATCGCCTACAAGAGCGGCTCGGAAGGCGTGACCGCGGTGATCGGCAACCAGGTCGACGCGACCTCGGAAGCCAGCATCGTCACGCTGCCGCTGATCCAGGCCGGCAAACTCAAGGCGCTGGCCACCACCTGGGACAAGCGCATGGCCAGCGCGCCGGACATCCCCACCACCGCCGAACTGGGGTTCCCCGCCATCCGCATCGGCCACTGGGCCGGCCTGTACGCGCCGGCCGGCACGCCCGCCGACGTGCTGGACAAGATGAACGCCGCCGTCGAGAAGTCGCTGCAGACCAAGGAAGTGCAGGACGCGCTGCGCCAGAGCAGCATCGAGCCGGGCGGCGGCTCGCGCGCCAGCTTCGTTGACTTCGCCGCCAACGAACGCGAACGCCTGGGCAAGGTCGTGAAAAACGGCCACATGCAGACGCAATGACGCCCGCCGGGGACGCATCTGTCCCCGGCTTTTTTTCGCGCTTTCATTTGCGCTTGCCCGAAAAGTATGTTTGACTAGCAACCTATGGCCGCTTACCGCACCCCCCTCGCGATTGCCACCGGACGCTTTGCCGCTCCGGTTGCCGGCCTGCGCGCTTCGATCTCGTCCATCGCGCTATCGCTATACCTACCGATCGGTTGCCGGGCCTAGTGTCCCCGTGGTAGCTCGGCAGCCACGCTTGCCACACGCGATTTCCCTTTTTCAAAACTGAATCCCCTCGCCAGACTCGGCGAACCCCTTGGCATCAGAGCGCCTATCGGCCGCATGCCATCCGGATTCAGCACCCAACCGAAAGAACTGATCGAGGTGTAGTGATGATGCTTGCCAACCCCGCCACCAAATACGTCCCCTTCGCGCCGTTTGCCCGCGACTTTTCCGAACGCACCTGGCCCAGCCGCCGCATCACGCAGCCGCCGATCTGGATGAGCACCGACTTGCGCGACGGCAACCAGGCCTTGATCGAACCCATGAGCGTCGAGCGCAAGCTCCGCTTCTTCGAACAACTGGTCAAGATCGGCTTCAAGGAAATCGAAGTGGGTTTCCCGTCGGCCTCGCAGACCGACTTCGATTTCGTGCGCAAGCTCATCGAAGAAAAGCGCATTCCCGACGACGTGACCATCATCGTGCTGACCCAGTCGCGCGAAGACCTGATCAGCCGCACCGTTGAAGCGGCCGCGGGCGCCAAGCAAGCCATCGTGCACATGTACAACGCCTGCGCGCCGGCCTTCCGCAAGGTCGTCTTCAACATGTCCAAGGACGAGATCAAGAACATCGCCACCACCGGCACGCGCTTGATCAAGCAATACGTGGCGCAGCGCCCCGAAACGCAATGGCGCTACGAGTATTCGCCCGAAGTCTTCAGCACCACCGAACCCGAATTCGCGCTGGAAGTCTCCAACGCCGTGGCCGATGTATGGCAGCCCACGCCGCAAAGCAAGATGGTGTTGAACCTGCCCGCCACCATCGAAGCCACCAGCCCCAACCTGTACGCCGACCAGATCGAGTGGATGCACAAGAACCTGGCGCGCCGCGACAGCATCGTGCTCAGCGTGCACCCGCACAATGACCGCGGCACGGCCGTGGCCGCCGCCGAATTCGCTGTCATGGCCGGCGCCGATCGCATCGAAGGCTGCCTGTTCGGCAGCGGCGAGCGCACCGGCAACGTCGACCTGGTCACGTTGGCCTTGAACCTTTACACGCAAGGCGTGCATCCCGGCCTGGACTTCTCGGACATCGACGAAGTGCGCCGCTGCGCCGAGTACTGCAACCAGTTGCCCGTGCACCCGCGCCATCCGTATGCGGGCGACCTGGTCTTCACGGCCTTCTCCGGTTCGCACCAGGACGCGATCAAGAAGGGCTTTGCCTTGCAGCAGCCCGACGCCGTCTGGGAAGTGCCGTACTTGCCGATCGACCCGGCCGATCTCGGCCGCAGCTACGACGCCGTGATCCGCGTGAACAGCCAGTCGGGCAAGGGCGGCGTGTCGTACCTGCTCGAACAGGAACACGGCCTGGTGTTGCCGCGCCGCCTGCAGATCGAATTCAGCCGCGCCATCCAGCGCGTCACCGACGAAACGGGCCGTGAAGTCACGGCCGACGACGTGCACACGATCTTCAATCGCGAATACCTTGAACAGAAGGCGCCGTGGAAGCTGATCCGCCACCGCATCGACGGCAATCCGTCGGCCGGCGAAGGCCAGCACTTCAGCATCGAAGCCGAACTCGAATACAACGGCGAACGCCGCATCGTGACGGGCAAGGGCGACGGCGCGATCTCGGCCTTCGTGGCCGCGCTGGACGTGCCGGTGCGCATCATGGACTACCACGAGCACGCCATCGGCACCGGTACCGACACCCGCGCCGCATCCTACGTGGAACTGCGCGTCGGTGAATCCAGCACGGGCTTTGGCGTAGGCATCGACCGCGACATCGTGACCGCATCCTTCCAGGCCGTGCTGAGCGCCGTGAACCGCCACATCAACGCGGGCGCCGTCGCCACCACCGAACAAGAGGCCGCCGAGGCCGCGTGATCCGCAACCCGGAAGCAGGGGGCGGGCTTACCGCCGTCGCCCCCCAACGCCGGCCTCTTACCATGAGGCCGTGCTGCACAAGAAAAAGCCCGCCTGTATCCGGCGGGCTTTCTGTTTGCGCTAGGCGCGGGCCGCGCGAAATCAGCCGCGCGGCCACATGTCGGACGCACCGATATCGGGTTCACGCGCGGCCAGCAGGCGTTCATGCACCCAGGCGGCGATGGCCAAGGTGCGATGGTCGTCGTAGCGGGGGCCGATCAGCTGCAGACCCACGGGCAACCCCTGCGGGCCGGTGGCGAAGGGCAGGTTCAGGCTCGGCAGGCCGAACAGCGTCCAGGCCCGGGAAAACTGCGGATCGCCCGTGCCCAGATCGGCGAAGGGCGCCTCGCCACTGGCGCTGGGCGCGAGCAGGATGTCGTACTTGTCGAACCAGCGGTCGACCCGGGCCTGCGCGTCCGCGGCCCGCGCCAGGTTCTTGATGTGTTCTTCGGCGGTGATCTGCGAGCCTGCCTCGAGAATCGCCTGGATCTTGGCGCTGAGCTGCGCGGCGTGTTCCAGCCGCTCGTAGGCAAGCGACTGCGAGGCCTCGAATGCCATGATGTCCGAATGCAGCTGTACCAGCATGCAGTCTTCGGGCGGCAGCGGCACTTCTTCGACCTGGGCGCCGGCGCGCGACAGCGTGGCCGCGGCCTGGGCGAAGGCTTCCTTGGTTTCGGCTTGCGCGTGACGCCACTGCAGGCTGCGGTACATGCCCACGCGCGGCTTGCCGTCGTAGGCCAGGTCCAACATGCGCGGATCGCGCATCAGCACGGATGCAAACAAGGCGACGTCAGGCACCGAGCGAGCAAAACCGCCTACGGTATCGAGCGATTCGGCCAGGCTTTTCACGCCGGCACGCGGAATGGCGCCGAAGGTGGGCTTGAAGCCGACGATGCCGCAATACGATGCGGGACGAACGATGGAGCCCGCGGTCTGCGAACCGAGCGCGAAGGGCACCATGTCGTCGGCCACGGCCGCGGCCGAACCGCTGGACGAGCCGCCGGGCGTGTAGGCCTCGTTGCGCGGATTGCGCGTGGGCCCGGCCTGGTAAGTGGCGAATTCGGTGGTGACCGTCTTGCCGATGACCACGGCGCCGGCGTGCCGGCACAGGGCGACGGCAGCGGCATCCAGACCCGGATTGTGCCGCTCGTAGATGGGCGAGCCATAGCGGGTCGGCAGGTCGGCGGTATCGAACAGGTCTTTCACGCCTATCGGCAGGCCGTGCAGCGGCCCGCGCAGGGCACCGCGGTCGAGCGCTTCCGCATGGTCCAGGGCGGCCTGCTTCTGCAGCGCCGTCCAGGCGTGGACGGTGTTTTCGCGTTGCTCGATGCGCGCAAAGCAGGCACGCACCAATTGCACCGCAGTCAATTCGCGCCGTTGCAGCTTGCGCGCGGCTTCAAGCGCGCCAAGTCTGTTTAAGGCAGTAGACATGATCCTTTCCTCTATCCCGGTGCCGCGCGATATGCGCGGTACTGATACTTACGCACCCGGTCCCCTTGACCTGGGGTTTATCCCGATCGGCCGCGACATGATGCGCGCCGGTTGTGACAAACCCAGCCATTGTGCGCGTCGCGTCAATTGGGAGAAGCACTGAAAAACTACGTTTTCCCGGGCATTTCCGCTGGCGTCGCGCCTTGGCTTTCTGTTGTTGCGTGGTTACCAGCATAGCGCAAACGCGAGCAACACAAAGGTCATAATTGTCTTGTAAGATGAAAACGTTTTCAGCAAACCGGCAGCAATGTAGACATGGTGTCGCGCGCATCACCCCGCTTTTCCATTATCGAAGTGGCCCGTAAAGCGGGGGTGTCACCCGCCACGGTTTCGCGCGCCTTCAATCAGCCGGAGATCGTGCATCCCGATACGTTGGCGCACATCCGCGCCATCGCCAAGCGCGCGGGCTTCCGGCCCAACCGCGTGGGCCGCAGCCTGCGTTCGGGCAGCACGCGCACCATCGGCCTGATCCTGCCCACGCTGTCCAATCCCGTTTTCGCCGAATGCTTCGAAGGGGCCGAAAGGCGCGCCCGCGAATCCGGCTACAGCGTCATGCTGACCGCCACCGGCTATGACCCCGCGGTGGAATCGGCCGCGGTGCAGGGCCTGATCGACCACCAGGTCGACGGCTTGATCCTGACCGTGGCGGATGCCGCGCGCAGCGCCACGCTGGACGACCTGGACAGCGCCGGCATGCCCTACGTGCTGGTCTACAACGAGTCGGCCGCGCATCCGTATGCGTCGGTCGACAATCGCGCCGCCGCCATCGACATGGTGTCGCACCTGGCGGCGCTGGGGCATCGTCGCATTGCCATCGTGACCGGCCCGCTGACGGCCTCCGACCGCGCCCGCCGCCGCCTGATGGGCGCCCGCGCCTGCGCCAAGAAGCTGGGCCTGGAACCCATCCAGCACATCGCCATGAATTCCCACACGGGCAGCGACGCCGAGGCCCTGAAGGCCGCGCTGCGCGGCAAGCAGGCGCCCACGGCGCTGTTCTGCTCGAACGACCTGCTGGCCACCGCCGTCATCGCCGATCTCGTGGCGCTGGGCCTGTCGGTACCCAACGACATTTCCGTCTGCGGCTTTGATGGCATGCGTTTCGGCGCCTTGCTGACGCCGCCGCTGACCACCGTGGCGCAACCCAGCGACGGCATCGGCCAGGCCGCCTGTTCGAACCTGCTGGCGCAGATCCATGGCCAACCGCCGCAGTCGAACCGCCTGCCGCACTGCATCGTCGTCGGCGGTACCGCTGCGCCCGTGCGCCGCTGATTTCCTTTTCCAGATCCCCCGCAAGAGATATCCGCCATGCTTATCGCCCAGATCACCGACCTGCACATGCGCACGCCAGGCGACAAGGCCTACGGCATCATCGATCCCGCCGCCTTCCTGGGGCCGGCGGTGCGCGCGCTCAATGCGCTTACGCCGCGTCCCGATTGCGTGCTGATCACCGGCGACCTGACCGACCTGGGCAAGCCCCACGAATACCAGGCGCTGCGCGATCACTTGCAGGCGCTGGAGATTCCGTATTTCCTCCTGCCCGGCAATCATGACGACCGCGCCGAACTGCGCGCCGCATTCCCGGACCACGGCTACCTGCAAGGGCAGGGGCCGTTCATCCAGTATGCCGTGGAGACCTATCCGCTGCGCCTGTTGGCGCTGGATACCGTGGTGCCCATGAAAAGCCACGGCGAGTTGTGTGCGGACCGCCTGGGTTGGCTGGCGGCGCGCCTGGCGGAGCAGCCGGGCCGACCGACGCTGGTGCTGATGCACCACCCGCCGTTCCAGACGGGCATCGAGCACATGGACGCGATCGGCCTGCTGGCGGGTGCGCCTGAACTGGAACAGATCGTGGCGCGTTATCCGAACGTGGAACGCGTGCTCTGCGGTCACCTGCACCGCACCATCTTCCGGCGTTTCGGCGGCACCATTGCATCGACCTGTCCGGGCACCGCGCATCAGCTGGCGCTGGAACTGGGCGAGCGCCCGACCTTGCAATACATCATGGAACCACCGGGCTACCAGCTGCACTGGTGGCACGACGATGCCCTGGTGACGCACCACGCGGTGATTGGGGAATACCCCGGCCCGTATCCCTTCGCCTGAAGCGGGATTCTCGATTACAAACACAATGCCATATGTCCGTCATGTTTGCGCTGCACAATGAAAAGGATTTCATTGCACGCGACACGGGGCGGATCTAACAATTAGATCTACGAGACAGCATGTCATCCATCGTTCTGGATAACCTCACCAAGCAGTACGGCAACGCGGCCGCCATCCACGGCGTCAGCTTCACGGTACCGGCAGGCAGCTTCACTGTTTTGTTGGGCCCGTCGGGTTGCGGCAAGTCCACGACCTTGCGCATGATCGCCGGCCTGGACACGCCCACCTCGGGCACCATCCGCATCGGCGACCGCGACGTGACGCAGCTGCCGCCGGCCAAGCGCCGCATTTCGATGGTGTTCCAGTCGTATGCGCTGTTTCCGCACCTGTCGGTGCGCGAGAACATCCTGTTCGGCCTGAAGGTCCGCAAGGAACCGGCGCGCGATTTCGACCGCCGCCTGCAGCGCGTGGCCTCGCTGCTGGGCCTGGGTCACCTGCTGGACCGCAAGCCGTCGCAATTGTCGGGCGGGCAGCAACAGCGCGTGGCGCTGGGCCGCGCGGTGATTTCCGAAGCGCCGGTGTGCCTGATGGATGAACCCCTTTCCAACCTGGATGCCCAGCTGCGCCATGAAATGCGCCGCGAGATCCGCGCGTTGCAGCAAGACCTGGGCATCACGATGGTGTACGTCACGCACGACCAGACCGAAGCCATGAGCATGGCCGACCAGGTGGTGCTGCTGCGCGGTGGCCAGATCGAACAGCACGACACGCCGGACGGCCTGTACGCCCGCCCCGCCAGTGAATTCGCGGCGCGTTTCATCGGCACGCCGCCCATGAACCTGATCGGCCTGGCGACGCTGCACGGCGCCACGGTGATCGCCGGCAGCCACGGCCCCGCCGTGGCCGGCGCGCCGGCCGGCGCCGCCAAGCTGGGCGTGCGGCCCGAACACATCCGCATCGACGACGACGGCATCGCCGCCACCGTGGAAAGCGTCGAATACTTCGGCGCCGACTCCATCGTGGTGTGCCGGGTCGGCGATACCAGCGGCGTGGCGGTGCGCGTAGGCGGACACCTGCGCGCCCGCGCCGGCGAGGCCCTGCGCCTGTCGTGGCCGGTCGAGCAACAGCATTTCTTTGCCGCCGATTCGGCGGTCATCAACACCGTCGGGCGCTGAAAGACGCCCAATCCACAGGAAAGGAAACGCAATCATGCGACGCATCGTACTGAAGACCCTGGCCGCCAGCCTTGCCGCGGCCTGCCTGTCGCTGCCCGTGCAGGCACAGCAAAAGCCCGTCGAAGTGGAGTTCTATTACCCGGTCGCCGTGGGCGGCCCCATCACCAAGATCGTCGACGACATGGTGGCGGACTTCCAGAAAGAAAACCCCAACATCAGGATCAAGCCGATCTACGCGGGTTCTTACCAGGATTCGATCGCCAAGGCCCTGACCGCCCTGAAGGGCGGCACCCCGCCGCAACTGGCCGTGCTGCTGTCCACCGACATGTTCACCCTGATCGACGAAGACGCGATCGTGCCGGTGGACACGCTGGCCAAGAGCGATGCCGACAAGCAGTGGCTGGGCGGCTTCTATGACGCCTTCATGCAGAACAGCCGCACGGGCGGACACACCTGGGGCATTCCGTTCCAGCGTTCGACCATCGTGATGTACTACAACAAGGACCTGTTCAAGGCCGCCGGCCTGGACCCCGAGCGCGCGCCCGCCACCTGGGCCGAACTGGTCGAGTACGGCAAGAAGCTGACCCGCCAGGACGCTTCCGGCAACACGACGCAGTGGGGCATCGAGATCCCGTCGGGCGGCGCGTTCGCCTACTGGCTGTTCCAGGCCCTGACCACGCCCAACGGCGCGATCCTCATGAACGAGGCCGGCAACGAGGTCTACCTGGACAAGCCGGCCGTGGTGGAAGCCGCCCAGTACTGGCGTGACCTGTCGGCCAAGCACAAGGTCATGCCCACCGGCACGATCGACTGGGGCACCACGCCCAAGGACTTCCTGGAAAAGAAGGCCGCCATCATCTGGACCACCACCGGCAACCTGACCAACATCCGCAAGAACGCCGACTTCCCGTTCGGCGTGGCGATGATGCCGCAGCAAAAACGCGGCGGCAGCCCGACCGGCGGCGGCAACTTCTACATCTTCAAGAGCGGCACGCCCGAGCAGCAGCAGGCCGCGCTGAAGTTCGCGCAGTGGGCCACCACGCCGGAACGCGCGGCTGACTGGAGCATCGCCACCGGCTACGTCGCCGTGACGCCGGCCGCCTGGCAGACCGAGAAGATGAAGAAGTATGCGCAGGAAGTGCCGGCCGCCGCCGTGGCGCGCGACCAGTTGCAGGTCAGCGTGGCCGAATTCTCGACCCACGAGAACCAGCGCGTCACCAAGACCCTGAACGACGCCCTGCAAGCGGCGCTGACGGGTTCCAAGACGCCCCAGCAGGCGCTGACGGACGCCCAGCGCGAAGCCGACCGCATCCTGCGTTCCTACAAGTAAACCGCCAAGCACGATGAGCCGCTCTTTGAATGCGCTTTATGGCTGGCTGCTGTTGCTGCCAGCCATCGTGCTGCTCGCCGCGTTCACACATTACCCGGCGCTGGCGACGCTTTGGCACAGCTTCTATTCAACCCCCAAGGGCGCGCGCCCGGCCCGCTTCGTCGGGCTGGACAACTACGCGGTCATGCGCGACGACCCGGTGTTCTGGCAGTCGCTGTGGAACAACCTGTGGTTTGCGCTGGGCACCATTCCGACCTCGATCGGCATTGCGCTGGTCATGGCGCTGTGGGTGAACCGCAACCTGCGCGGCCGCGGTTTTCTGCGGATGGCGTACTTCACGCCGACCGTGCTGCCCATGGTGGCGGTGGCCAACATCTGGCTGTTCTTCTACACGCCGCAGTACGGGCTGATCGCGCAGGTGATGCAGCTGTTCGGCTCGCCCGGGCCCAACTGGCTGGGCAACCGCGAAACCGCGCTGCCCGCGCTGATGCTGGTCACGGTGTGGAAGGAATCGGGCTTTTTCATGATCTTCTACCTGGCCGCCTTGCAGACGGTATCGCCGTCGCTGCGTGAAGCCGCCATGCTGGAAGGGGCTTCGCGCTGGCAGTATTTCCGGCGCGTGCTCTGGCCGCTGTTGATGCCCACCACGCTGTTCGTGCTGATCAACGCGCTGATCAATGCCTTCCGGCTGGTCGACCACGTGGTGGTGATGACCCGCGGCGGACCCGACAACGCCAGCACGCTGCTGCTGTATTACATCTACCAGGTGGGCTTCAGCTTCTGGGATACCGCCTACGCCGCGACGCTGACCGTCGTGCTGCTGGTGGTGCTGGCGCTGACCGCGCTGATCAAGTTCCGCTGGCTGGACCGCAGGACGCACTATCAATGAAAGACAAGCTCGATACCCTGGGCGCCTGGGCGCTGGGCCTGTTGTGGATACTGCCGCTGGCCTATGCCATGTGGGCGGCCTTCCATCCGCCGGCCTACGCCACGCGCTTTGATCTGTTCGCCCCGCTGACGCTGGATAACTTCGCGCGGGCCTGGCAGGCAGCGCCGTTTCCGCGCTATTTCGCCAACACCTTCCTGCTCGTGACGATGGTGCTGGCCGCGCAACTGGTGCTGTCGACACTGGCCGGCTATGCCTTTGCGCGCTTCGAGTTCCGTGGCCGCGACTTCGTCTTCATGCTGGTGCTGCTGCAGCTGATGATCATGCCGGACGTGCTGCTGGTGGAAAACTACCGCTCGATGAGCCAGTTGGGCATCCGCGACACCGTGTTCGCCATCGGCCTGCCGTACTTCGCATCCGCCTTCGGCATCTTCCTGTTGCGCCAGACGTTCAAGACGGTGCCGCGCGAACTGGAAGAGGCCGCGCGCATGGAAGGCGCGAACGCCTTGCAGATCCTGTGGAAGGTGTACGTGCCGCTGGCCAAGCCGATCTACGTGGCCTATGGCCTGGTGTCGGTCAGCCACCACTGGAACAACTTCCTGTGGCCGTTGATCATCACCAACTCGGTCGAATCGCGGCCGCTGACGGTCGGACTGCAGGTGTTCTCGTCGACCGACCAGGGCATCGACTGGTCGGTGATCACCGCCGCCACGCTGATGTCGGCGGCGCCCTTGCTGATCGCCTTCCTGCTGTTCCAGCGCCAGTTCGTGCAGTCGTTCATGCGGGCGGGCATCCGCTGATCTGGCACCGGGGTGGGACTGACGTCCCGCCCCTGCGGACGCTAGGCCCTGCCCGCCAGGAAGGCCGGGTTCTGCCAATCGCGCAGCTCGCGGATCTGCTGCTGGTCGCCCGCCATCAGGGTCGTCTCGCGCTGCAAGGCAGCGATCAGCGACGACTGATGCGCCTCCAGCCGCTCGCGCGACCATCCCGAGAAGTCCGCCTGCCGCTCGGCCGTTTGCGCCGGGCTGTGCAGCGCCTGGTACATCGACAGCAACACGTCGTGCTCGTTGGCCAACGGCGTGAACACCGGTTGCGCACGCTCGGCCACGAAGCGGATGCGCAGCTCGGTACCTCCGTCGTCATTCAACGCAGTTTCGAACTGCATGCCGCGCGCACCGTCCGGAAAGCCGCGGCGATGGTCGTCCAGCGTCAACCGGCCCGGTTCCCGCGTGCCGTCTTCGCCCGCCATGGCGCCGGTGTGCACCGACGGCGCATGCATCAGGAAGCTGTACAGCTTGCGGTCGGGGTCGGCCACCGACAGGCTGCCGTCCGCGTTGCGCGTGACGGCGGGCGGCTGGGTGCTGCCGCTTTCCTGCGCGTCCGCGGCGGCGGCAAAGTACCAGGCCATGGCGCGCGCCGTGGTCAGGTTGGCCGTGGCCGCGACCTGCTGCGTCCCTTCGCCCACCGCGATCGCGCCGAAGGCGGGTTTGTCGCTGGCGCGCAGGGCGTGCGTCAGGTTTTCGCCGATATGCAATTGGCGACGCACGTCGGTCAGGGCCAGGCTGGCGCCCCCCGCATCGGCGGCGCGCTGCATCACCCGCACGTCGACGCCCCCCTGCACGATGCCGCCGTCACGCGGCGCAGACAGAATGCCGAGCGCACTGCGGCCGGCGCCCTGGGTATAGGCCAGTTCGCTCTTGCCCGCCGCACGGCGTTCGAGCAGGCGGCCCGGCACGTTGGGCAGGTCGGCCAGGAAGCGCCCGGCGCTGGACAGGCCGCGCGCGATCGAGCCGAAGAACGACTGGAACGCCGACTTGGCACGCCCCGCCAGGCTGAGTGTCTGCGTGCGTGCCTGGCCATCACTCAGGGCCACGGGGTGGCGCGGCTCGATGCCTTGGGCGGGCGTCGACGGCGCGGTCTTGAGCGCTTCGCCCACCTGCGCCAATTCGCGTTGCAGCGCGTCCAGGCGCGGGGCGCGTTCCAGCGACACGAGCATCGTGCGGTCGGTGGCAGTCTGGCGCGATGCTTCCTGGGCGATCAGGTTGTCCAGTTCCTTGAACTGCGGTTGCAGCGATTGCAGCGTGCTCTCGACCAGGCTGAGCGCCGCCCGGTTGCTGGCCAGCTCGGGAAAGTCGCGCAGCGCGGTCAGACCTAGATAGGCGCCCCCGAGCATGGCGGTGGCGTTGATGCCGATGGAAGTCGGCGACAGGGCCATCGGCGTGGTGATGACGCTGGTCGCGGTGGGGATGGCCACCGCGGCGGTGGTCCACCCCAGCGTGGTCAGCCCCGCGGACAAGGCGCCGCGCGCCTGGTGATTCCAGCGCGACAGCGTGTCCCAGGTCGACAGGGTGGGTGCGTTGAGCCGTTCGCCGTCGGGCACGCGCAGCGCATCGCCGCCGCCGCCCATAAGGCGCAGATGCTCGTTGAGCTTGGCCATCTGCTCGTCGATCTTGCCCGCGACTTCACCCGCGCGCGCCAGATTGCGCTCGGATACCGGCGTGCTGGCGGCGAGGCTGGCGCTTTCGGTCACCGACGTGCCACCGCCCGGCAGATAGCCGCCGACCGTGCGCGCCACGCTCGAGGCCGTGCTGGTCACCGTGGACGTCACCGCCCCCAGCGCATTGCCGCCGTATCGCAGCAGGCGGCCCATGATGCCTTCCTGTTCCTG
>PJUB01000391.1_pt1 | contig 19468 bp, 14 predicted proteins | sample 1512141 | NCBI WGS metagenome assembly PJUB01 (sample SAMN08177677, study PRJNA422409) | Soil metagenome, whole genome shotgun sequencing project. | isolation source: Soil enriched on filter paper: alkali lignin treatment | place: USA: Madison | collected 2015-01-15 | reverse complement strand
TCGGTGCTGGCCAATCCCGGCAGCGACGAAGAGCGCGTGCTGTACGCCGCCATCAAGGCCACGCTCGAGCGTGACCCGAAGTGGTACTCGACCCGCCTGGCCCTCACCAAAGGCGTGACCGAAGAAACCACCACCGGCGTGCATCGCCTGTACCAGATGCACAAGGAAGGCAAGCTGGCCTTCCCGGCCATCAACGTCAACGATTCGGTCACCAAGTCCAAGTTCGACAACCTGTACGGCTGCCGTGAATCGCTGGTCGACGGCATCAAGCGCGCCACCGACGTGATGGTCGCCGGCAAGATCGCCGTGGTCGCCGGTTACGGCGACGTGGGCAAGGGCTGCGCCCAGGCGCTGGTCGCCCTGCGCGCCCAGGTCTGGGTCACGGAAATCGACCCGATCTGCGCCCTGCAGGCCGCCATGGAAGGCTTCAAGGTCGTGACCATGGAAGAAGCTGCCGCCCACGGCGACATCTTCGTTACCGCCACCGGCAACTACCACGTCATCACCCGTGACCACATGAACGCCATGAAAGACCAGGCGATCGTGTGCAACATCGGCCACTTCGACAACGAAATCGACGTCGCCGGCCTGGCCGACTGCAAGTGGGAAGAGATCAAGCCGCAAGTCGACCACGTCATTTTCCCGGACGGCAAGCGCATCATCCTGCTGGCCCAGGGCCGCCTGGTGAACCTGGGTTGCGCCACCGGCCACCCGTCGTTCGTGATGTCGTCGTCGTTCGCCAACCAGACCATCGCCCAGATCGAGCTGTTCACGCGCAACGAAGCCTACAAGTCGGGCGAAGTCTACGTGCTGCCCAAGCACTTGGACGAAAAGGTCGCGCGCCTGCACCTGGCCAAGCTGGGGGTGAAGCTGACCACGCTGCGCAAGGATCAGGCCGACTACATCAGCGTGCCGGTTGAAGGTCCTTACAAGCCGAATCACTATCGCTACTGATGCTTGTAGCAAAATAGGGAAGTATCCGCGCCATGTCGGCGCGGGCTTTCCGGTCCGCGGGGTTCCCCCGTGTCGCCTGGCGATGACGGGGCCGCGGAGCGTCAATACAGGAGTTCGAACATGGCATTGATACTCGTCTGGATCCTGAACGCGGTGGCCCTGCTGGCCGTTGCTTACCTGCTGCCCGGCATCACCGTGGCCAGCTTCGGATCGGCGCTCATCGCCGCCCTGGTGCTGGGCCTGGTCAACATGCTGGTCAAGCCGGTCCTGGTGCTGCTGACGTTGCCCATCACGATCGTCACGCTCGGTCTCTTCCTTATCGTCATCAACGCCTTGTTGTTCTGGTTCGTCGGCTCCGTGCTCAAGGGCTTCCAGGTCAACGGGTTCTGGTGGGCCGTGGGCGGTGCGATCCTGTACAGCCTCATTTCCGGCCTGCTCACCAAACTGATCCCCTAATGTCTGATTCGACTACCCCCGCTTTCAGTCTGGAATTCTTTCCCCCGCGCGACCTGGCCGGCCAGGAACGGCTGGTCCGCGCGGCCAAGCAGATGCTGGCGATCCAGCCTAAGTATGTCAGCGTGACTTTCGGCGCGGGCGGTTCCACCCGCGCCGGCACGGCGGATGCCGTGCGCACGCTGCGCAACCTGGGCTGCGACGCGGCGCCGCACTTGTCGTGCGTCGGCGCAACCCGCCAGGACCTGCGGGACATCCTCCAGGCATACAAGAATGAAGGCGTGCGGCGCGTGGTCGCCTTGCGCGGCGACCTGCCTTCGGGCATGGGCGGCGACGCAGGTGAACTGCGCTATGCCAACGAACTGGTGTCGTTCATCCGCGAAGAAACGGGCGACTGGTTCCACATCGAAGTCGCGGCCTACCCCGAAATGCATCCTCAGGCGGCCAATCCGTCGGCCGACCTGGATCATTTCGTGGCCAAGGTGAACGCCGGCGCCGATGCGGCCATCACCCAGTACTTCTTCAATGCCGACGCCTACTTCGACTTCGTCGACCGGGCCCAGGCCAAGGGCGTGCGGGTGCCCATCGTGCCTGGCATCATGCCCATCACGAACCACACCCAGCTCTTGCGCTTCTCGGAAATGTGCGGCGCGGAAGTGCCCCGCTGGATTCGTCTGCGCCTGGCCGAATTGGGCGACGACAAGGCGTCCATCCGCGCCTTTGGCGTGGACGTCGTGACCGAGCTGTGCCAGAACCTGCTGGACAATGGCGCACCGGGCTTGCACTTCTACACGCTCAACCACGCCGATGCGCCGTTGGCGGTGTGGAAGGAATTGGCGGTGTAAGCCAGGTCATCGGGGCGTCATGCCCAGGCAACGCAAGGCCGGCATTCGCCGGCCTTTTTTCTTGCGTGCACTTCAGGGCGCCGGGTCAGACACCCGCAAGCCGGCCATCAATCCGCGTACACGCCCGCCTTGCGGATGATGGGCCCCCACTTGTCCACCTCGGACTGCAGCCAGCTTTGCAGGCCTGCCGGCGTCTGCTTGGCTTCGGGCACGATCTCGGCGCCCAGCTCGGCCATCTTCTGCGTGAAGGCTGGATCCTTCAGCGCGGCGCGCAGGGCTTCATTGAACTTGGCAATGACCTCGGGCGGCGTGCCCTTGGGCGCGTACACGCCGTGCCACACCTTGACCTCGAAGCCCTTCACGCCGCCTTCCTGCAAAGTGGGCGCATCGGGCAGCGCCTTGATGCGGTCCAGGGTGGTGACGCCGTACAGCTTCACGCGCTGGCTCTTGATATGCGGAATGGTCTGCGTGGTCTGGTCGCACAGCACGTCCACCTGTCCACCCAGCAGTGCCGTCAGCGCCGGCGCCGTGCCGGCATAGGGCACGGTCGTGAACTGCACGCCCAGTGATTCCTGCAGCAGCATGCCGCACAGCTGCGACACCGCGCCCAGGCCCGCGTTGGCCAGGTTGATCTTGTTGCCGTTGGCGCGGGCGTACTGGATGAATTCAGCCATGTTGCCGGGCGGCAGGTCCTTGCGGCCCAGCAGCGTCATCGGCACGTCGGCCACCTGGCCGACATAGGAAAAGTCGGCCAGCGGATTGAACGGTGGCTTGCGGTACAGCGCCGGCGCGGTCGCCATGCCGTTGTGGTGGATCAGGAAGGTATAGCCGTCGGGCGCGGCACGCGCCACGTGCATGGCCGCCAGCGTGCCGCCGGCACCGGTGCGGTTTTCAATGATGATGCTCTGGCCCAGCGTCTTGGACATCGCCGCGCCGAGGCTGCGCGCCACCACATCGGTGGGGCCGCCGGCCGAAAAGGGCACGACCAGCGAAATGGCATGGTTGGGATAGTTGCTTTGGGCGGCGGCCGGGCCACCGGCCAGGCAGGCCAGGGCCACCACCGGCCCGGCCAGGCGCAACAACGTGCGCGAGGAAATAGGGGTCATGTCTCGTTCCTTGTGGTTTTATCGTGGCCCGCAAGGCGAAGCATGGCGGGCTGGCACCAGTGTGGCGCGCCAGCCGGAAGATGAGAATTTGCGGTTTTACAAGCCGGGCTTAGGGAAGCGGAAAGGAGGGTTTACACGGTCAGACAATTTTGCTGGTCGCGAGCAGAAAACACGAAAGCCCGCAGCAATCGCTTGCATGCGGGCTTCGGAAAAGCCGTCCCTAATTAGCCTGATCCTTCCCAGGATCTTCCGCCAGCACTTGCGGGGCGGCGTAGACGGCCAGGGGCACGTCCACCGGTTCGGCGCGCAGCGGCTGGTGGATGCGGCTGGCGGGCACCAGCGAGGCGGGGTCTTCGGGGTTGGCCCAGAGCGGGTCGGGGATTTCGGCGAAGACCTGGCGCAGGCGTTCGCCCCAGGTGCCGCGGATCATGCGGAAATATTCGTTGTGCTCGTCGATGCTGGCGAAATGGGTGACGCGCAGCGCGTGGGCGTCGTACACCAGCAGGTCCAGCGGCAGGCCCACCGAGATGTTCGAGCGCAGCGTCGAATCCATCGAGATCAAGGCGCACTTGGCGGCCTCGTCGAGCGTGGTCTCGGGGCGCAGCACGCGGTCCAGGATGGGCTTGCCGTACTTGGCCTCGCCGATCTGGAAATACGGGCATTCCGAGCCGGCCTCGATGAAATTGCCAGCCGAGTACACCTGGAACAGCCGGCAGTTTTCGGCGCCGATCTGCCCGCCGAAGATCAGGCTGACGTTGAATTCCACGCCTTGTTCGTGCAGGGCTTCGGCCTCGCGGCGGTAAACCTCGCGCACCGCGGCGCCGACGCGGCGGGTCGCCTCGAACATGTCGGGTGCGTTCCAGACCGTTTCGCCGCCTTCGTCGTGCTGGCGCGCCAGCGCGTTCAGCACGGCCTGGCTGACCGCGAGGTTGCCGGACGTCATCAGGACCATCACGCGGTCGCCCGGCCGCTCGAAGACGGTCATCTTGCGGAATACGCTGATCTGGTCGACGCCGGCATTGGTGCGGGAGTCGGACAGGAAGACCAGGCCGGAATCGAGGCGGGCTGCGACGCAGTAAGTCATGATCGGAAAAAAGGAAAAGCCACGCCGCATTGTATTGCGGCGCGGCCGGCACGGGTTATTGCTGCACAGTCGTCTGCACTTCCACGTGGACCTCCATGGATTCCTCGCCGCCGCCGCTGCGCACCCCGCGCACCGGCGAGGCCGAATCGTAGTCGCGCCCCACCGCCAGGCGGCAGTGGCAATCGGACGCAAACTGGCGGTTGGTGATGTCCACGCTGGTCCAGCCGGTGTCGGGCAGCCAGACGTCTGCCCAGGCGTGGCTGGCGGCGTGCTGGGCGGGGGTATACAGGTAGCCGCTGACATAGCGGGCCGGCACGCCCAGGCCGCGCACGCAGGCCAGGAACAGGTGGGCGTGGTCCTGGCACACGCCATGTCCCATGGCCAGCACCTGGCTGGCCGCCGTGGTGACGTCGGTGGTGCCCGGTTCGTAGGCCACCCGGTCGCAGATGGCGCTGGCCAGCGCCAGCACGTCGGCCGGCGCGTTCAGGCCGCCGGGCAGCACGTCGCGGGTGAAGGCGAGGATGGTGTCGTCGGCCTGCGTCAGCGGCGTCTGCACGCAATAGGCGTGCACCGGCAGGCGGCTGTCTTCGCCGCCCAGCGCACCCAGCGTCAACGCGCCCACCTGCACCTGACCCACGACGCGCAGTTCGATTTCGTTGTGCGGGCGGGTCAGCGTCAGCGTGTGGGTGATATTGCCGTAGGCGTCCACCTGTTGTTCCAGCGCACCCGGCGCTTCGATGTGCCAGCGCAGCACGCGCTGGTGCTCGTCGTCGCGCGGCGTCAGCCGCAAGGTCTGGATGCTGTAGGTGACGGGCGCGGTGTAGCGGTAATGCGTGACGTGCGTGATGATCTGTTTCATGCCTGTCTCCTTGTCATGCCGACAGCGGCACCAGGAAGTCCTGGCTGATGCGGTTGCCCAGATCGTTGATACGGTCCAGGAAGTGCTCCAGGTACTGGTGCAGGCCGCTCTGCAGAATGTCCTCGACGCGGCCGAATTGCAGTTCGGCGCACAGCATCCCGGCACGGCGCTGCGTCTCGGTCGAACGTTGGTTCGACACGCGCGCCAGGTCTTCGGACACCGCCCGCATCGACGCCAGCAGCGAACGCGGCATGTCGGGATGCAGGATCAGCAGTTCGGCCACGCGGTCCGGCGTGATGACGTCGCGGTACACCTTGCGATAGATTTCCAGCCCGGACACCGAACTGAGCAGCGCCGACCAGCGGTAGAACTCGCTTTGCAGGCCGGACGTGCCGTTGGGGTCGACGCGGCCATCCTGCTGTTGCTGCTGTTGTTGCGAGCTGCCCGATGGCGAGCCGCCGTTGCCGTCACGCTCGTGGAACTTCACGTCCAGCATGCGTGCGGTATTGTCGGCGCGTTCCAGGTGCATGCCGATGCGCAGGAAGTACAGCGCCTCGTCTTCGAGCATCGTGCCGATGGTGACGCCGCGGGCCAGGTGCGAACGGAACTTCACCCATTCGAAGAACTCGCCCGGATTGCGTTCCAGCAGGCCGGTGTGCAGGTGCTTGAGCAATTCCAGCCAGGTGGTGTTGTAGGTCTCCCAGACCTCGGTGGTCAGGCTGCCGCGCACGGCGCGCGCGTTCTCGCGGGCGGCGCGCATGCAGGTGTAGATGGATGACGGGTTCTCGGGGTCGCGCACCATGTACTGCAGCACGTCCTGGGGCGAAATGACGGCATGCTTGGCGCGGTACAGGCCTTGCAGTTCCGAGATGCGCAGCACGGCGTTCCACGAGCCCTCGCGGGTCTGCGCGTCTTGCGGCAGCAGCGACATCTGCAGGTTCACGTCCAGCATGCGGGCGGTGTTCTCGGCGCGCTCGATGTAGCGGCACATCCAGAACAGGTTGTCGGCGGTTCGGCTCAGCATCGTTATTCCTCCAGAACCCAGGTGTCCTTGGTGCCGCCACCCTGGCTGCTGTTGACCACCAGCGAGCCTTCGGTCAGCGCCACGCGGCACAGGCCGCCGGGCACGGTGCGGATGTCCTTGCCGCACAGCACGTAGGGACGCAGGTCGACGTGGCGCGGCGCCACGCCCGACTCGACGTAGGTCGGCACGGTGGACAGCGCCAGCGTGGGCTGCGCGATGTAGTTGGCCGGGTTGGCGCGCACGCGGTCCTTGAACGCCTCGACCTCGGCGCGCGAGGCCGACGGCCCCACCAGCATGCCGTAGCCGCCGGCGCCGTGCACTTCCTTGACCACCAGCTCGTGCATGTTGGCCATCACGTGGGACAGTTCCTCGGGGCGGCCGCAGCGCCAGGTCGGCACGTTCGACAGGATCGGCTCTTCGCTCAGGTAGAAGCGGATCATGTCCGGCACATACAGATAGGTGGATTTGTCGTCGGCAATGCCGGTGCCGATGGCGTTGGCCAGCGTCACGCGGCCGGCGCGGTACACCGACAGCAGGCCGGGTACGCCCAGGGCCGAATCGGCCCGGAACGACAGCGGATCCAGGAAGTCGTCATCCAGCCGGCGGTAGATCACGTCGACCTTGCGCGGCCCTTGCGTGGTGCGCATGTACACCGTGTTCTGTTCCACGAACAGGTCCTGGCCTTCGACCAGTTCCACGCCCATCTGCTGCGCCAGGAAGGCGTGTTCGAAGTAGGCCGAGTTGTACATGCCCGGCGTCAGCACCACCACGGTCGGGTCGTCGCCGCCGTGCGGCGCCACTTCGCGCAGGTTGTCCAGCAGCAGGTCGGGGTAGTGCGCCACCGGCTCGACCTTGATGCGGCTGAACGCGTCGGGCATCAGCCGCATCGACATCTTGCGGTTTTCCAGCATGTACGACACGCCGGACGGCACCCGCAGGTTGTCTTCCAGTACGTAGAATTCGCCGGCGCCGGCGCGCACGATGTCCACGCCCGCGATATGGCAGTAGATGTCCTCGGCCACGTCCACGTCCTGCATTTCGGGGCGGTACTGGGCGTTCAGGAACACCTGCTCGGCCGGCACGATGCCGGCGCGCACGATGTCGTGGCCATGGTAGATGTCATGGATGAACATGTTCAGCGCCCGCACGCGCTGCTTCAGGCCCGCTTCCAGGCGGCGCCATTCGTCGGCGGGAATGATCCGCGGGATCATGTCGAACGGAATCAGGCGCTCGGTGCCGGCCGCGTCGCCCGCGACCGAAAAGGTGATGCCTACCCGGCGAAAGCTCAGGTCGGCTTCCAGGCGGCGCGCCGCCATGGCTTCCGCGGATTGCTCGTCGTGCCAGCGCTCGAAGGCCTGGTAATGGGAGCGTATGCCGCCTGCGCTGTCGCGCATCTCGTCATAGGCGGCTGGACGGGATGGTCTGTCCTTCATGGCTCCTCCGTTGCAGATGCTGACGGCCGGCTTGAGCGCGGCCGTTATCCGGTCGGTGCAGACCGGTCTGAATGAATAAGCAACCCGCATGCCAGCTTTGCGCAGACAAACGGGGCCGCCCTTGGGCAAGCATATCCTTCCCTGGGTCTTGTGTGGCCAGCCCCCGGGGAAACGACAGGCGCCCGGGGCATGGCGAGTGGTGGTCGAGGCGGCCGGGCAAGGTCCCGGCGCGGAGGGCGTGGTGGGTTCGTGACACCGCCGTGGGGGAAAACCGCGGGCGGGGGATGAGCGACGGGCGTGCCGTGCTGTGGGGGTGGGGGCCAAGCCTGGGTGAGACTCTGGCCGGGAATATCAGGGTCAGATGATAGGGTTTGCACCAGATTGGTGCAAGCCCCGGGGCAACTCTGGTGCGTCAGCGCAGCGTGTAGGTGTGCAGGAGGGTGCCGCCCTGGCCGGGCTCTTGCTGCGGCGCATGCGGTACCCAGCCGTCCGGCGTGATCACCGCGTCCAGGCGAAAATCGTGGGCGGCGGGCAGGTAGCCGGGGTCCAGTTCGCCACAGCTCCAGGCCACCCCGATGGTGGTGAAGGCGTGGCCGCGGTCGCGCAACGCGGCCAGGGTGCGGTCGTAATAGCCGCCGCCATAGCCCAGGCGGTCGCCGGATTCGGTGTAGCCCAGGGTGGGCACCAGCAGCACGTCGGGCAGCACCTCGGCGCCGTGCACGGGTTCCTGGATGCCGTACGGGCCGGCGCGCAGCTCGGCATGCGGCGTCCAGGGCAGAAACACCAGCGGGGCGTTGCGCTCGCGCACCACGGGCAGCGCCACCTTCACGCCGTTGTCGGTCCATTGTTCCAGCAAGGGGCGCAGATCGGGTTCGTCGTCCATGGGCCAGAAGGCGGCCACGGTGGCCGGCGCCGGGCGGCCCGCGCGCACGGCTTCATCGCGCGCCACGTTGAGCCAGGTGAACAGGCGCGCACGCATCAGCAGACCGCCGCGGCTGCGTTGATCTTCGGGCAATTCGGCACGCAATTTCCGCAATCGCGTGCGTAGCTGGACTGCGGTATCCTCTGGAGTATTTTGCGTAGTCATGCGGTAGCTGTAACAGGGGTGAAAAATGAAGGCGACAATGCGGATCAGCGATAACACCAACAACCGCGCGCACCATTGCGCGGACCCGCAAGCCTCTGGCAAGGCCGGCGCATGAAGCACACGCCCAACGACCTGATCATGGCCCCGGCCCCGCAATTCGGACGGTATCAGAAAACCGCCGGGAAATCCCCGCAGCCCGCCGACGTGCGCAGCGGCTTGCGCCGCTGGCTGCCGCTGCTGGCCCTGTTCACCGCGGCCTGTGCGCCGGTGGATGCTCAACAGCGCACCGCCGCGGTCAACCCGCAGCCCCAGCCCGCCGTGCAGACCCCGCAGCCGGCCATCGCCGTGCCGCCGGCCGTGCTGGCTGGGCTGCCGCCCACCAGTGACACGCCCGCGCTGGCCGCCGTGGTGGCCGCGCGCGAAGCCATGAACCGCAAGCAGTGGTCGGTGCTGGGCGCGCTGGTGCCGCAAGCCAAGTCCGATCCCCTGGGCATGTACCCCGAATACTGGCTGCTGCGCTACCAGCTCTGGAGCCCGCCGGCGGGTGGCCGGCCCACCGCCGACCTGCAGAAATTCATCAGCGGCAATCCCGACGCCTACCTGGCCGACCGCCTGCGCGCCGATTGGCTGCTGGCCGCCGCGCGTAGCGGCGACTTCGAAACCGTGCGCAAGCTCGCGCCGGTCAAGAACACCAACGCCCAGGTCGAATGCGCCATCCTGGACGCCAAGCACATGACCGGCCAGCGCGTCACGGCGGCACAGGCCATCGCCGTGTTCGCGCCGGGCGGCGCCTGCTGGGCGCTGTACGACCAACTGGTCGCCGACCGCATCCTGGGCTGGGACGAGCTTGAACCCCAGCTGCGCGATGCCATCGAGGCCAACAAGACCACCGACGCCCGCAAGTTCGTGCAGTACATGTTCGAGCCGCGCGACCAGAAAACCTACGACGTCCTCATCAAGGACCCGATGCGCTGGCTGACGCGGCAAGATCGCCTGCCCGTGGGTCGCAACGAAAAAGAACTGGTCACCATCGCGCTGGCGCGCCTGGCGCGTTCGGACATCAACGTGGCCGACTCGTATCTGCGGCGCGAATGGGCCAAGTCCATGGCCAAGTCGAACCTGGCCTGGATCCGCGGCCAGTATGCGCTGGTGGCCGCGCTCAACCTGGATAGCCGCGCCGACGACTGGTACCACGAAGCCGGCCATATCCGCATGACCGACTACAACGCCGGCTGGAAGGTGCGCGCCGCGCTGCGTCAACCCAAGATCGACTGGAAGTGGGTCATCGAGTCCATCGACCAGATGCCGGCCGCGCAGCAGGCGGACCCGTCGTGGGTCTACTGGAAGGCGCGCGGCCTGGCCGCCACCGGCCGTCGCGACCAGGCCAACGCTGCCTACGCCAGTATCGCCGACCGTTTCGACTTCTACGGCCAGCTGTCGGCCGAAGAGCTGGGCCGGCGCATCACCGTGCCGCCGCGCCCCGCACCCATCAGCGACCGCGAAATCGCCGAAGCCCGCGCCAACCCGGGCCTGCGCCGCGCGGTTCAGCTGTTCAGGCTGGGCTGGCGCCAGGAAGCCGTGCCCGAATGGAACTTCGCGCTGCGCGGCATGACCGACCGTCAACTGATTGCCGCAGCCGAACTGGCCCGCGCCGAAAACATCTACGACCGCGTCGTCAACACGTCCGACCGTACCGAAAAGGAATTCGATTTCAGCCAGCGCTTCATCGCGCCGTTCGAAGGCCGCGTCACCGCCAAGGCCAATGCCATCGCACTGGACCCGGCGTGGGTCTATGGCCTGATCCGCCAGGAATCGCGCTTCATCATGGACGCACGTTCGCACGTGGGCGCTTCCGGCCTGATGCAGCTGATGCCCGCCACGGCCAAGTGGGTGGCCGGCAAGATCGGCATGAGCAACTTCACGCCCGACAGCGTCAACGATTTCGACACCAACACTGAACTGGGCACCAACTACCTGAACATGGTGCTGCGCGACCTGAACGGCTCGCAGATGCTGGCCAGCGCCGGCTACAACGCCGGGCCGCGCCGGCCGCACAATTGGCGGTCCACCTTTACGCATCCCGTCGAAGGCGCGATCTTTGCCGAGACCATCCCGTTCAACGAAACGCGTACCTACGTCAAGAACGTGATGTCCAACGCGGTCTACTACGCCGCCATGTTCAGCGGCCAGCCGCAGTCCCTGAAAGAACGCCTGGGCAACATCGTGCCGCTGGGCGCTGAAACCACCAACCTGCCATGACGCAAGACGTGGCAACGCAGGGTTTGCAGGTGTTTATCGTAGGCGGCGCGGTGCGTGATGCGCTGCTCGGCCTGACGCCTGGCGATCACGACTGGGTGGTCGTTGGCGCCACGCCCGAAGACATGGCGCGGCGCGGCTTCATTCCGGTGGGCGGCGACTTTCCCGTGTTCCTGCACCCGGTCACCAAAGAGGAATACGCCCTGGCGCGCACCGAACGCAAATCGGGGCGCGGCTACAAGGGCTTTACCTTCTACACCGGCGCCGACGTCACGCTCGAAGAAGACCTGCGCCGCCGCGACCTGACCGTCAATGCCATCGCACAGCGTCCGGATGGCACGCTGGTCGACCCCCTGGGCGGCGCGGCCGATGTGCAGGCGCGCGTGTTTCGCCACGTGGGCGAGGCGTTCGAGGAAGACCCGGTCCGTATTCTGCGCCTGGCCCGCTTCACCGCGCGCTTTGCCGATTTTCACGTGGCGCCCGAAACCCTGGATCTGTGCCGCCGCATGGTCGAAGCCGGCGAGGCCGATGCCCTGGTGGCCGAGCGCGTCTGGAAAGAACTGTCGCGCGGCCTCATGGCGGACGCGCCGTCGCGCATGCTCGACATCCTGCGCCAGTCCGGCGCGCTGGCGCGCGTCATGCCCGAATTGCAGGGGTCGGAAATCACGGGTGGCGATGTCGACCGCGCTGCGGCCCAAGGCCTGGCATTGCCCGGTCGCTATGCGTTGCTGTGCCGGCTGTCACCCGAGCGCGAAGCCCTGGGCAGGCGCCTGCGCGTGCCGGCCGAGTGCAACGACTACGCGCGTCTGCTGCCCGAGATGCTGGCGGGGCTGGATGCCGCCCAGGCGCCCGGCGCGGACGCCGCCGATGCACAACTGGCGCTGATGGAACGTGCCGACGCACTGCGCAAGCCTGAACGCTTTTTCGATCTGCTGGATACCGTGGCGGTGTTGCAGCCGGTGGACCGTGATGCCTGGCGTGCCCGCGTGGATGCCGTGCGCGGGGTGGATGCGGGCGCTATCGCCCGGGGCTGCGCGGGCGACCCGGCGCGCATCAAACAAAGCGTGCGCGATGCACGCTTGCAGCGGTTACGCGCGGGTTGATGGCGGGGGTGTGACGCCGGCCGGCGCGCAATGCGGGATTGGCGGAGCTTGCTCTGCAAGCGCCTGGTCGCCGGCCCGGCGCCCTACAGCTTGCCCAGGCGGTCGCCGCGGGCAAAGCCGATCAAGGGTTCCGTCATGCCTCGCCCCACCGCCAGCACCTTGAACAGCTCGCCCATCTCGGCTTCCGACAGCAGCTTCTGCACCGGCGCCACCGCCTGCGCATAGGCTTGCGCGTCCGACGGATCCAGCTGCGCCAGCAGTTCCATCAGGCCCGCGTTCATCAGGAAGCGCGCCTGCGAGGTATAGCCCAACACTTGCAGCCCGGCCGCCAACGCGGCGTCCGCCATGGCGGTGAAATCCACGTGGGCCGTGATGTCCTGCAAGCCGGGGGCGGTGAATGGGTCGCCATGCGCATGGTGGCGCAGGTGGCACATCAGCGTGCCGCCCGCGCGTTGCGGATGGTAGTACTCGCTGCGCGGAAACCCATAGTCCACCAGCAGCGCGGCGCCGAGTTCCAGCCAGCCGCCCAGCGCGTCGATCCAGGCTTCGCCCTGCAGATTGATTTCGGACACATAGCCCGGCAGCGCCGGCATGCGCGCGGCCACCGCGGCCGCCAGCCGCGGCGAGGCCGGGCGGTCTTCCCACACAAAGCCCTGTGCTGCGTCCACCGCCACGCCGCGTTCCAGCACCGCGCCATCGGCGCCCCAGGTAAAGAGCGACACCGGCATCGCGTCCAGCACTTCGTTGGCCAGCACGCAGCCGCGGAAACGCTGGGGCAGCGCGTCCAGCCATTGCACCCGCGTGCCGAACGGCGCCAGCCGTTCGGCCTGGCGTGCGCGCAGGTCGGCCGACACCTCCAGGATCTGGTATTGCGTGTCCGTCAGCCCCAGCGCATCCAGCTCGCGCAGCACGCCTTCGGCCAGCGCGCCGGTGCCGGCGCCGAATTCCAGCACGCTGTGCGTATCGGTCTGGCGCAGCACCTGCGCCACCTGGCGCGCCAAGGTGCGGGCGAACAACGGCGTCAGCTGCGGCGCGGTGACGAAGTCGCCCGCGGGCGTGCGGCCATCGGTGTCGGGTTCGGCCAGCTTGACGTTGCCCGCCGCGTAATAGCCCAGCCCGGGGGCGTACAGCGCCTCGGCCATCCAGTGGTCGAACGGCAGCCAGCCCGAAGCGGCGGCGATCGCGGCGCGCAGGTGCGCGCGGGCAGCATCGCTGTGTGCCTGGGCGGCGGAAGAGAGCGGGGGCAGATTGGCGGGGGCGGGGCGTTGCATGGCAGGAATCAGGACGTCGGGGCAATCACGCATTTTCCCAAAAAACAAACCCCGCGACAGGCGCGGGGTTTGCTGGGGAAGATCGACGGGCCGCCAGGCGGCCGGTCGATGTGCCGATCAGGGCTTAGCCGCGGCGGGCGCCGGCAGGCTTGGCGAAGCGCTTGGCGGGGCCGCCGGGGCGCTTGTCGAACGTAGGCTTGCCACGGAAACCGCCTTCCGGACGATCGCCGCCACGGAAGCCGCCTTCGCGCTGCGGACGGTCGCCAAAGCTGGGGCGGTCGCTGAAGCTGGGACGGGCGTCACGGTCGGCGCCGCGGAAACCGCCTTCACGGGGAGCGCGCTCGTTGAACGGACGCGGATCACGCTGGGGGCGGTCGCCAAAGCTGGGACGGTCGCTGAAGCTGGGGCGTGCGTCGCGGTCGGCGCCACGGAAGCCGCCTTCACGCGGGGGGCGATCGCCGAAGGGACGATTGCCCTGGTAGCCGCCTTCGCGTTGGGGACGGTCGCCGAAGCTGGGGCGATCGCTGAACGAGCGGGCCGGGCGGTCGCCGAACGGGCGGTTGCCTTGGTAGCCGCCTTCGCGCGGGGCGCCGTCGCGGGCGCCTTGGTAACCGCCTTCACGCGGCTTGAACTCGCCACGCGGGCCGCCAAACGAACGGCCTTCACGCGGGGCGCCATCGCGGTTGCCCTGGTAGCCACCGCCGAAGCCGCCGGGGCGCTTGCCAAACGGCTTGCCGCCACGCGGGGCGCCGCCCACCGACGGACGCGGGGTGCGCTTGGGTTCCAGGCCGGCGATCACTTCAGGGGTGATCGATTGACCGATGTAGTGCTCGATGCGGCGAACCTTGTGGCGCTCGGAGTGCGTGGCCAGCGTGAACGCCAGGCCGTTGCGGCCGGCGCGGCCGGTACGGCCGATACGGTGCACGTAGTCTTCGGCTTGCATCGGCAGGTCGAAGTTGACGGCGTGGCTGATGCCTTGCACGTCGATGCCGCGGGCAGCCACGTCGGTGGCAACCAGAATACGCAGCTGGCCGCGTTGCAGTTGCGACAGCGTACGGGTGCGTTGGCGCTGGTTCATGTCGCCGTGCAGGGCAGCGGCGGCAAAGCCTTGGTCGGCCAGGCGGTCGGCCAGGTCGTCAGCGCCGCGCTTGGTCGACGTGAAGACGATGGCCTGGTCCAGCGAGGCGTCGCGCAGCACGTGGTCGAGCAGCTGCATCTTGTGGCTGGCGTCGTCCGCGTACAGCAGGCTTTGCGTGATGTTGGTGTGCTTTTCCTTGGAGCCGGCCATCTCGATGCGTTGCGGGTCGCGCATCATGCGCGCCGCCAGCTTGGCGATGGTGCCGTCCAGGGTGGCCGAGAACAGCAGCGTCTGGCGTTCCGCGGGCAGGCGGCTGACGATGGTCTCGATATCTTCGATGAAGCCCATGTCCAGCATGCGGTCGGCTTCGTCCAGCACCAGCGTGTGCACGGTGTTGAGCTTGACGCGGCCCGACTGCAGGTGGTCGATCAGGCGGCCGGGGGTGGCGACCAGCACGTCAACGCGGCGCGACAGCGCCTTCAGTTGGGCGCCGTAGGGCATGCCGCCCACGACGGTGGCGGTGCGCAGGTCGGCCAGCTTGCGGCCGTAGGTGGCGGTGGCTTCGGTAACTTGCAGAGCCAGTTCGCGGGTCGGGGTCAGCACCAGCACTTGCACGCCGACACCCTTGTTGGCGGGCATCTGGGCAATGCGGTGCAGGGCCGGCAGCATGAAGGCGGCGGTTTTGCCGCTGCCCGTCTGCGAGGACACCATCAGGTCGTGGCCGGCCAGCGCTTGCGGAATGGCCGACGCTTGAACGGGGGTGGGGGTGCTGAAGCCAGCTTCTTGAACGGCCGACAACAGGGCGGGTGCGAGACCCAGGGTTTCGAAAGACATTACTTTCCCTTGCCGCGAAAAATGCGACGCAGTGCTTGGTCGGGCCAGGGGATTAGGCGGCCGGATCCAGGCGACGGTTGATGGAGCATCGTGCCGACCGAATCAACCGTGCGCGTGGCGCGTTCTCTTGATACTGCTTGGAACGCAGGGCGAAAGGAAAGGAGGTCAGGAATCGATGATGTTCGGCATGGGGCTCGGGCTTGGTTGCCCGGCAGACTGCTAAAACTTCCGCTAAATCAAGGCGGTAAATGCCGAACTCGTTTTGTGCAGTGCGGCGATCATAACCCGAATTCGCCCTGCATGGGAATTATTTTTTTGTCCAGCGCCCAATCAATAGGGTTTTTCCCTTGGTCGGCCAGCCAGCGATTGGTCGCCAGAAAGTGACCGCAGCCCAGGAAAGGCACCGGGGGACGCCGGGCGGACAGCGGCGAAGGATGGTTGGACATCAGCACCAGGTGGCCGCTGTTGCTGGGGAGCAACGCCTGCTTGGCTTGAGCATGGGCCCCCCACAGCAAAAATGCCTTGGGCGAGGGGTCTTGGGCCACCAACGCAATCAGCGCGTCGGTCACCGTTTCCCAGCCGCGTTTGGCGTGCGAGGCAGGCTGGCCATCTTCCACCGTCAGGGCGGTATTCAGAAGCAGCACGCCCTGGTCGGCCCAGGGGCTCAGGTCGTTGCCGGCGGGCAGCGCCGTGCCGGGGTATTCCTGGGCGATCTCATTGAAGATGTTGCGCAGGCTGGGCGGGCGCTTGCAGTCGTCCGGCACCGAAAACGCCAAGCCCTGGGCCTGGCCCGGGCCGTGATAGGGGTCCTGCCCCAGGATCACCACCCGCACGTCCGATGGCGCCAGGCCTTGCAGCGCCCGAAAAGGCGTGGCCGGGTAGACCACGGCGCCTTCGGCCAGCCGTTTTTCCACATGGGCGGTCACGGCTTGCAGGGCGTCGGCCACGCGCGGGGCGTGCAGCGCTGCCTGCCAGGCGGCGGGTAATTGGGCCGCCTGGGCGGCGAGGGCGGCGGGGACGAGGCGGTTGTCGATCGGCATGGGCGCGATTTTGGCATAGCCGGCCGGGGCGACTGGCGTTCGCGGCGCCCCGCGGAATTTTCCTCATCAAATTTCGGATTTTTCCTATAGCGATGCGTCCACTCACCGAGATAAGTTAGCGGGGCAGTCAGCTGTTACGAAACATGTACCTCCATACGCGCGTCCCGTCGCTATGTATGCCGGATTATTCGTCAACAAACGGCATAAATTGAGATGTGCGCTTAATTAGTCCGAGTTTCTACCGTTATCGGTAGAAACCAGTCATTTCAATAAGAAACAAGTGCATAAGTTCTTACTGCGAAGCCGCCTCCGGCAGAGGCGCCTTCCCGGGTTGCTGTTGCCTGTTGCCATGGCGGCCCATTTCATCGTTTTTTCCCCGGTTGCGGCGCAGACCCTGCCCGCCGACGCCGCTTCGCGCGCCAGCGAGATCCAGCGACGCCAGGAACAGGAACTGGACGCCCAGCGCGCCCGCGCCGCCGAGCGGCCGGACGTGCTGTCCGCGCCGGCCGCGCCTGTCCCAGGCGAAGGGCCCCTGGCCTTTCCGGCCGAATCGCCCTGCTTCACGCTGGGTCAGGTCATCTGGGACGGCCCCGAGCCCCCCGGCTGGCTGCGCCGCGAAAGCGAAGCTGCCCTGGGGCCCTGCGTGGGCGGCCAGGGCCTGCGCCTGCTGCAGGAACACCTGATGGCGGGTCTGATCGATCGCGGATGGATCACCGCGCGCGTGCTGGTGCCCGAGCAATCGCTGGCCAGCGGCACGCTGACCCTGCGCTACGTGCCCGGCCGCATTTCCGGCGTCAAAAGCGACGGCGCACCCGGCTGGTGGCGCACCGCCTTGCCCACCTGGCCAGGCGGCGACGTCAACCAGCGCGACCTGGACCAGGCGCTGGAAAACATCCGCCGCCTGGCCGGCCAGGCCGACGCCACCATCGACGTGGCCCCTGGCCCCGAGCTGGGCGAATCCGACATCATCATCAAGCCCGGCACCGGCAAGCGCTGGCATGCCTACCTGGGCGGTGACAACGCCGGCCTGGAATCCACCGGCAAGAACCAGGTCAACGCCGGCCTTACGCTGGATTCGCCGTTGTTCCTGTACGACCAGCTGTCCGTGTCCTGGAACAGCAACGCCGACCTGCGCAACAGCGACGCCGGTTCGCGCGCCGCGTCCATCAACTACAGCATCCCGTTCGGCTACTGGACCCTGTTCGCCGGCGCCAGCAAATCGCGTTACCGGCAGACGGTGGCCGGCTTCGAAGAACCCATCGTCTACGGCGGCACCAGCAAGCAGATCGAAGCCGGCGTGTCCGTCGTGCCTTACCGCGGCGCCAGCTACAAGGGCACCGCCGTGCTGAAGTTCTTGCGCAAGCGCGCCAACAGCACGCTGAACGACGTCGACATCGAAGTGCAGCGGCGCGACGTGGTGGGCTATGAATTCAGCTACGGCCACCGCCATTACGTTGACCAACTGGTGCTGGATATCGGCGGTGGCGTGCGCGGCACGTTGCCGCAGTTCTCCAACCAGCCTGGCTACGTGTACGGCGACCCCGACTGGAACGGCCGCAGCACGCTTCTGTCGGCCAATGCCGGCCTGTTCCTGCCGTTCAAGGTGGCGGGCCAGCAGATGGCCTACCAGGCCAACTGGCAGATCCAGCACGCCAAGACCCCCGTCGTGCCCGCCGACTACTTCACCATTGGCAATCGCTACGCGGTGCGCGGCTTTGACGGCCAGATGACCCTGGCGGCCGAAGATGGCTGGACCCTGCGCAACGACCTGTCGTTGAACCTCGGCAACCTGGGCCAGCAGCTCTACACCGGCCTGGACGCCGGTCGCGTCGGCGGCCCGTCTGCCCAGTACCTGACGGGCCGCACCCTGGTCGGCGCCGTTGCCGGCCTGCGCGGGCGCATCGCCATGCCCTATGTCAATGCCAGCTACGACCTGTCGGCAGGGTGGCCCCTGAAAAAGCCCGACAACCTGAAGACGCAAAGCACGGTCTTCGCCGCCACGCTGATGTTCGAGTTCTAAGCCCGGGCGGCGCCTGGCGCGCCGCCTGCCGCATGACGTGCCGCGACCCGAGTCGCGCCACAAGTCGCTTCACACATTGCTTTGCGGGTTGCCTCGCCATGGGTCGACCCACCTCTACCGAGATTCGCCACGCTATGTCCAAGCTTCGCTCCGCAGTGCTCTGGTTGGTCCTCTACACGCAGATCTGGACGCCCGTGCTGGCGCAGACCTTGCCGATTTCGGTAGACCAGAACGTGGGTGGGCAGAAGCCCGTGGTGGGCGTGGCCAATGGCGTGCCGGTGGTCAACATCGCACCGCCCTCGGCCGGCGGGGTGTCTGACAACCGGTTCACGCAATTCAACGTCGGCCCGTCCGGCGTGGTGCTCAACAACAGCGGCGCGGCCAGCCAGACGCAAGTGGCGGGACAAGTGGCGGGTAACCCGATGCTGGGTAATCAGCGCGCCACCACCATCCTTAACCAGGTCACGGCGCCCAATCCTTCGCAACTGCGCGGCATGCTGGAAGTGGCCGGTAATCGGGCGAACGTCATTGTTGCGAACCCGGCTGGTATCACTTGCAACGGCTGCGGGTTCTTGAATGCCAATCGCGCCACGCTGACTACCGGCAAGCCGGTCGTGGGGCCGGATGGCACGCTTGGCTTTGACATTGCCAGTGGTCGCTTGGCGATCGAAGGCGCGGGTCTGTACGGCGCCAACCTGAGCCAACTGGACCTGCTGGCGCGCACGCTGGAACTGAACGCCCAGGTCTGGGCGGACCGTCTGAACGTGGTGGCGGGACCCGCCCGGGTGGGCTACGACGGTATCGACGTCTCGGCGCTGACCGGCGCCGGTCCTACGACTGGCGTATCCATCGACGTGGCCGCCTTGGGTGGCATGTACGCCAACAGCATCCGGCTCATCGGCACCGAGGCTGGTGTGGGCGTGAACATCGGCGGCAACCTGGCTGCGCTGACCGGCACGCTGACCGTCAGCGCCAACGGCGACGTCAAGATTCTGCCGTCCGGCCGCATGCAGGCCGCCAC
>PJUB01000389.1_pt1 | contig 19619 bp, 14 predicted proteins | sample 1512141 | NCBI WGS metagenome assembly PJUB01 (sample SAMN08177677, study PRJNA422409) | Soil metagenome, whole genome shotgun sequencing project. | isolation source: Soil enriched on filter paper: alkali lignin treatment | place: USA: Madison | collected 2015-01-15 | reverse complement strand
TATGCCCGCATCGCAACCCGACTGCAGCAATTCCACAAAGCGGTCTTCGACAACCACTTCCAGCCGGATCTCGGGATACGCCGCCAGAAACGGCGGGATGATGCGCGGCAACACCAGCCGGGACGCCGACAGCGGCACATTCAGCCGCAGCCTGCCCGCCGGCCGGTCACGAAAGCGATTGGCCACGTCCAGCGCCGATTCCACCGCATTCAGCGCCGGCGTCAGCTGTTCCAGCAAATGCTGTCCGGCCGCCGTGGTGGCCACGCTGCGCGTCGTCCGGTTGAACAGCCGCAGCCCCAGCCGGGTTTCCAGCCGGCGCACGGCTTCGCTCAGTTGCGATGCGCTGGCGCCCGTGTGGCGGGCCGCGCCCCGAAAGCCCCCGTGCGTGGCCACGGCCACGAAAGCGCTGATGTCTTGCAGGTCTTGCATGGCGGGTCTCGATTGTTCTGAATTCCGCACAAGCTGTGCGATTACGCTGGATTGTCGTACGGTACTCCCAGGCCTAGACTGACGTCCATTCCCCCTCCCCTCAGGAACCCGTCATGACTTCCATCGAACAAGCCGGCACCTACTCACTGGGCGACCGCACCGTGAACCGCCTGGGCTATGGCGCCATGCAACTGGCCGGCCCTCACGTATTCGGCCCGCCCAAGGACAAGGCCCAGGCCATCGCCGTCTTGAAGGAAGCCGTCGAATTGGGCATCAACCACCTGGACACCAGCGACTTCTACGGCCCGCACGTCACCAACCAGTTGATCCGCGAGGCCCTGCACCCTTATCGCGATGACCTGACCCTGGTCACCAAGGTCGGCGCGCGCCGGGGTTCCGACGCCTCGTGGCTGCTGGCCGCAACGCCGGCCGAACTGGAATCCGCCGTGCACGACAACCTGCGCAACCTGGGCCTGGACGTGCTGGACGTGGTCAACCTGCGGCTCATGTTCGACGTGGCCGGGCCGGCCGAGGGCGACATCGAACCCATGTTCTCCACCCTGGCCAACCTGCAGCGCCAAGGCCTGGTGCGCCACCTGGGCCTGAGCAACGCCACGGCCACGCAGGTGGCCCAGGCCCGCGGCATTGCCGACATCGTCTGCGTGCAGAACCAGTACAACCTGGCGCATCGCCACGACGACGCCCTGATCACCCAGTTGGCGCAGGCAGGCATCGCCTACGTGCCCTTCTTCCCGCTGGGCGGCTTCTCACCCTTGCAGTCCGCCACGCTGGAACGCGTGGCCGCCGAGTGCCAGGCCACGCCCATGCAGGTGGCGCTGGCGTGGTTGCTGCAGCGTTCGCCCAACATCCTGCTGATTCCCGGCACGTCGTCCGTGGCGCATCTGCGGCAGAACGTCCAGGCGGCGCAGCTGACGCTGTCGCCGCAGGCCGTGGCGGAACTGGATGGCATGTATTGACGAAACCATACCCAATCCGCCCAGCACCACCATTCCCCGCAAAACCCGGAATCCGCCGCGATGGTGCCCAGCGTCAAGCGCGCCCTGCGCATCACGCCGATGCTGAACCGCCTGACCTGCGACGACACGGATGAGAGGTGGGCGGCAACCCGGCGCGGGTCATTCGTGCGATTGCCGAAGATGCGGATCCGGCGCGTGGGCGGTGATGGATTGCTCTAACCGCCACTTTTCAAATTGGGCAGAACTACTTCGATACTTGTCTAGTTCATTACAAAGTTTCAGCTGCCGAAGATCACGTAGAGATTCGCCTCCCATTCGTCCACTGTGTGGCGATTGATGTGCAGGCGCACCACTGGCAGCGCTGGAATGCGCGTCAGGAGTTTCAACATCGCAGGCTTATTCTTTTCAACCTTAAGCTCCCATCTAATCACGCTATCGAAATCAACAAGTATTTCAGTGCCGTCGCTGACGTCAACATACAGTGCGCTGCGCATATTCTGGTCGAAGCCTAAATAACGATTGTAGGCCACCGACACCACCTCCTTCTGAGGTGAAAATCCCTTAACCTTGTGCTTTTCCACCCGAGCAAGCACACGGGTACGCAATCTGCCCGGCGCCACCTTCAATAAAATATAGCCAAGCACAAAATAACCAACGCAACCGATCAGCAACGGAATCGACACCTCCAAATCCACACCAAAATTATTGATAACAATAAAAAAAAGGGGCACCGCTATTATCAAACCCATTAAATAAAACGGGCGAATCACAAACCAAGCCATGTTCATTTCAGTTTTCCGTCGTCTTTTTGATATTTTTCAGCATAATTTTAGGTAGCATGCGAGTATGAGCACATCCAAATTCGTAGAACCTATGGTGATGCTTGAGCATTCTAATCTGAGCTAGATCAAGACCCGTTCATCCACACGTATTGTCAGACGACACCCCTGTGCCCCTCAGCGGACTCGTTTTCCAATCTCAATACAGATTTCTACCTCACCGGAAATGACAATGCGGCTCTTCCTGCTGTCGGTCATCACGTTCTTCACGTTAACGGCCCACGCCGGCAATCTCCCTTGCTCGGGCAACAAGGGCGGAATCGAGCGATGCATCGGCGCGCAGTTTCTATGCCGCGACGGTTCCATCAGCGCGTCAAAGCGCGTCTGTTCCACCTCGGAATCCAGTGCACAATCCCTGATATCCACCCCCCCTGCGCCGGCAGCAAGCGGGTCATGCCACTGCCGGGATGGTCAGTACTGCACTGGTCCGCGCGGCGGCACCTTTTGCTATTCCGACAGCGGAAAGAAGTCTTACCGCGGCAAGTAGCGAGCCAGAAACCGCGAACAGCTTCAGCCCCATCGAAATCCCTCAAACCTTGCGTATCGAGTCTCCCATGCCCATTGCCATCGCCTCCGACCATGCCGGCTACGACCTGAAAGAACAACTCAAACAGGCGTTCCAGGACATCGAATGGCTGGACCTGGGCACCCACGGCTCAGCGTCCGTCGACTATCCCGATTTTGGCTTTGCCATGGGGCAAGCCATTACCGAGGGCAAGGCCCGACAAGGGATTGTGATCTGCGGGTCCGGCATCGGCATCTCCATCGCCGCGAACCGGTTCGCCGCCGTCCGCGCGGCGCTGTGCACGAACAGCACCATGGCCCGCCTGAGCCGCCAGCACAATGACGCCAACGTCCTGGCGCTGGGCAGCCGCATCACGGGGTTCGAGGTCGCGCGGGACTGCGTCAGCACCTTTCTGGACACGCCATTCGAGGGTGGGCGCCATCAACGCCGCATTGATAGGTTGAGCCAGGCAAAGCAGGACTAGCGCCGCCTCTCGGCCGGCTCACGCCAACAGCGTCACCCCCAGCCCGATGGCAGCGCAGGTCGCAATCACCTTGATCACGCCCCACTTCAGCCGGAACAGCGCCATGGCGGCGCCCAGGGCGATCAGTGCCGAGCCCCAATCGAAGTGCCCTGCCAACCCCTTCGGCCACATGACGTGATAGCCGAAGAACACGGCCAGGTTCAGGATGACGCCCACGACAGCGGCGGTGACGGCCGTCAGCGGGGCCGTGAACTTCAGGTCTTCCTTCGTGGCCTCGACCAGCGGGCCGCCCGCAAGAATGAACAGGAATGACGGCAGGAAGGTAAACCAGGTCACGATGCAGGCGGCCAGGGCTCCGGCCAGGAACAGCGCATCCGGGCCCAGCAGGCCGTGGCTGTAGCCGCCGATGAATCCGACAAACGCCACCACCATGATCAGCGGGCCCGGGGTGGTTTCGCCCAGCGCCAGGCCGTCGATCATCTGCACCGGCGTCAGCCAGGCATAGTGGTCCACCGCCCCCTGGTAGATGTACGGCAGCACGGCATAGGCGCCGCCAAAGGTCAGGTACGCCGCCTTGGTAAAGAACCAGCCCATCTGGGTGTACGCCCCCTGCCAGCCGTACAGCCCGGTCAGCACCGCCATCGGCGCCGCCCAGAGGGCCCCGCCGATGCCCACGATCCAGGCCAGGCGAGCCCACCGGAAGCGGGCATGGTCCGGTGTCGGCGTGTCGTCATCGATCAAGGCCGGGCCATGGCCGCGTGCCTGGGCGCCATGGCGCGACCCGCCATCGAAGTAAGCGGGCCATCGCCTGCCGCCCACCCAGCCTGTCAGCGCCGCGATACCCACGATCAGAGGAAACGGCACTTGCAACGCGAAAATCGCCACAAAGGCCGCCGCCGCGATGCTCCAGAGCACGGGGTTTTTCAGCGCGCGGGAGCCGATGCGATGCGCCGCGTGCAGGACGATGGCCGTCACAGCCGGCTTGATGCCATAGAACAGGCCGGCAATGACAGGGACGTCGCCCCAGGCGACATACACCCAGGACAGCGCGATCAATACCAACAACGAAGGCAGCACGAACAGGCCACCGGCGACGATCCCGCCGCGGGTACGGTGCAGCAGCCATCCGATGTACGTCGCCAGTTGCTGGGCCTCCGGTCCGGGCAGCACCATGCAGTAGTTCAGCGCGTGCAGGAAACGCCGCTCGCTGATCCAGCGGCGGCGCTCGACCAGTTCGGTGTGCATGATGGCGATCTGCCCGGCCGGGCCGCCGAAGCTGATGAAACCCAGCTTCAGCCAGAACCACAACGCCTGCCGAAAGCTGACCGGCTGCGGGGGCGCGGGGGGCAGACTGTCGTGCCGGGCTGGCGCGATGGCCGCGTCCGGTGCGGGGGATGTCATGCCTTGCCCTCACGTTCAAAGCTGGCCAGCAACCCATCGAACACCGCGCTGGCCAGGTCCAGCAACTGATCATCGTCCGTTACCGTCGCCCGCAGGCCGGCCAGCACCTGTTCCACGCCCGGCGCTTCAGGCGGCTGCGCGCCGCCCAGATCCAGAAAATGGACCACGCCGGCCATGCGCGCCAGGCCCGCGCGGTGCAGGCCAAACGCGGCCACCAGATGCTCGAAGGTGACGTTTTCGCCGACGTGCGAGAAGCGGGCGCCGTCGAAATCGAATCCCACCGCGTCCGCTGGGCAATCGGCCGGCGACGCCAGCCACAGAAAGCGCGCCTGCGCGTCGATATGCCGCCGGATCAGCCACGCGCTGGCCAGCCGGTCGATCCAGGGCCGCGCCCGAGTCGCCCATACGCGGCCTTGAAAATCCTGCGTCGCCACCCGCGCGATCGCCGCATCGGTGGCTTGCGGCTCATCCGCCGCGAGCGCGCGGTTGGCCCCTTTTTCCAGCTCGAGCAGGGCCGCGTCGGCCTGCCGCTGCGCCTGCCCCGGAAAGAAATCAATCTCGGCCAGCTGGGCGTAGGTCTTGCGCAGCTTGCGCAACTGTTTCAGGGTGTCCATTGCCGTGTCGGCACTCAGCGCCTGGCGAACGGACGCGATGGCCTGCATCAGCTCGCCATAGTCTTCTGACCGGTCAAACAACGCTTGCAGTTGCCCCGCCGGCACGTCCACGAATTCGGCCTGGGCCAGGTACGCGGTGCCGCCATGCTGCTGCACGTCCCGCGCAATGGCCGTCAAGGTTTCGGGGGTGGCGTCCCGCCGCGGCAAGAGATAGACCCCGTCGCGCAATACCGAGGCGCCACAGCCCTTCAGGGCACGCCACGCCCGCATCCGGACGGTGGCGTTTTCCGTGGGCAAGGAAAGAATCAGGGTCAGCCAGTCCATGGGCGCTTGATCAGAGTGTGTAGCGATTGCTACGTATTTTGTAGCGTACGCTGCACCGATTAAAAACTCAAGTGCCCCGCCCCCGCATCAATGCCGGCCGGGCAGCATGCGAACCAGCGTGTTGTCCCGCAACAAGTAGTGATGCGCGAGCGCGGCCGCCGCATGCAGGCCCACCAGGAAATAGCCCACCGTTGCCAGCGTTTCGTGCAACGCCTTCACCTGGTCCGCCAGCGCCTTGTCGGCCCCCACCAGCGCAGGCATCTCCAGCCCGAACAGTGGAATCGGCTTGCCGCCTGCACTGAGCGTCAGCCAGCCCAGGATCGGCGTGGCGAGCATGAACGCATACAGCGCGTAATGCATCAGCCTGGCCAGCACATCCTGCCAGCGCGGCATGGGCGGACGGACGGCGGGCGCCCTGCCCGCAGCCAGGCGCACGACCAGCCGCAGCACCACCAAGCCGATCACGCACAAGCCCAGCGAAAAATGCAGCGCCTTCATGTTGTTGTACAGATCGCTGCCCTTGGTGGCCCACCCGCGCAATTCCATACAGGCGTAGACCAAAGCCAGCACCCCCAGCATCAGCCAGTGCAAGGTGATGACCAGACTTCCATAGCGCGTGTCGGTGTTCTTGATACCCATGATTTTTCCCTTTTCAAGGCCTGCCACGGACGGATGGGCAACCTGCTGCCCGGCCGCGTTCCAGGATACCGCGCCGCCGCCACCGCGAACCGCTACGCCCCCGCCCCGGGCTTGATCCCGCACAAACGTCCAGACGCGATTGACCAAACCGCCGCTTAGTGGCACCTTACCCCGAAGCCTTGCCTACGGAACCCCTCTTGGACCACCCCCAGCCCCTCGTCACCGTCGACGCCGTCCTGCTGACCCTGCGCGCCACCGGCCTGGAAATCGCCCTGCACCCGCGCGACCGCGCGCCGTTCAAGGGCGCCATGGCCTTGCCGGGCGGCGTGGTCCATGTGGACGAAGACGCCGACACCGAAGCCAGCATCCGCCGCGTCCTGCGCGACAAGACCGGCTTCGAGCCCCGCTACCTGGAGCAGTTGCAGGTGTTCTCCGGGCAAGACCGAGACCCGCGCAAATGGTCGCTGTCCGTGTCCTACGTGGCCCTGGTGCCCGCCGCCGAGCTGGAAGCCGCGAGCCAGGCCGCCTTCCAGTTCGTCAACGTCGACGCCCTGCCGCCCCTGGCCTTCGATCACGCCGACATCGTGGCCGCCGCCGTCGCCCGGCTGCGCGGCAAGTCCAGCTATTCCACCCTGCCGTTCTTTCTGCTGCCGGAACGCTTCACGCTGACCGAGCTGCAGCACACCTACGAAGCCATCCTGCAGACCCGCCTGGAGAAATCCAACTTCCGCCGCAAGATGGAAGCCTGGGGCGTGCTGGAAGCCACCGACGACTACGTGCTGGGCGCCCAACGCCCCGCCCGCCTGTACCGCCTGAAAGACTTCACCCTGTTCGACCGCAGCGTCGGATAAGCATCGCGTCCACCTCTTGAATCCAACATAGTTGCAAACAAACAATAAGTAGGCTTATACTGGCCTCACTTAGTTTTAATTTGCCACTAAGGCCACATCATGTTCACCATCACAGCGGTAGTAGCAGGACAACGCCACAGCGCCACCCCGGCCGCGTTCGTGTTCCCCGGCGGCGAAAGCCAGGTCACCGTGCCGGCGTCATTGCAGGCCCAGGCCGATACGGCCAGCGAATTTCGCATCCACGCCTTGCTCAAGTCCGCCGACGACGTCATGCAGCTGCTGATGCTGACCGACGCGCTGCGCCGCCTGAACCCCGCCGCGCCCGTGCACCTGGACATGCCCTACGTGCCCTACGCCCGGCAAGACCGCGTCTGCAACCCGGGCGAAGCGCTGGGCGCCGCCGTGTTCTGCAAACTGATCAACGACCAGCAATACGCCACCGTCACCATCGTCGAGCCCCACAGCGACGTCACGCCCGCCCTGCTGCAACGTGTGCGCGTGGTCGATGCCAGCGCCTTCCTCAAGAACGCCCTGGCCGCCCCCGCCTTTGCCAACGGCGTCACCCTGATGGCCCCCGACGCCGGCGCCCGCAAGCGCGTGCAGGCCCTGGCCAAGAAACTGGGCGTGCCCGACGTGCGCTTCGCCGAAAAAGTCCGCGACCCGCAAACCGGCCGCATCACGGAAACCCGCGTCCCCGACGACATCCCCGCCCAGCCCGTGCTGGTGGTCGACGACATCTGCGACGGCGGCCGCACCTTCCTGGAACTGGCCGCCGCCCTGGGCGACAAGACCCGCCAGCCCCTGTACCTGTACGTCACGCACGGCCTCTTCAGCAAAGGCCTGGCCGAACTGAACGCCCGCTTTGCCGGCATCTACACCGCCTACGACTGGACGGGTTCCGACGGCGCCGATGCGCCCGTCGTCGTCAACCCCACGCCCGCCGGCCCCCACAACTAAGCATCAACGATCAAGTATCAAGAAGGAGTCCGCACCATGAACGCCCCCGCTCCCCTCACCGTCAAGAACGGCATCAACCCCTTTCTGCAAGCCGACTTCTACAAGACCGGCCACCCCTTTCAGTACCCCAAGGGCACCAACAAGATCCTGGCCAACTTCACGCCCCGTTCGGCCCGGCTGGCGCCCGTGCTGCCTGAACTGTTCGACAACAAGATCGTCTGGTTTGGCCTGCAAGGCTTCATCAAGGAAATCCTGATCGACCTGTTCAACCGCGAATTCTTCGCCAAGCCCGCAGGCGCCGCCGTGCGCCAGTACCAGCGCCGCGTCGACAACGCCCTGGGCAAAGGCGCCGTCACCGTCGACCACCTGCAAGCCCTGTACGACCTGGGCTACCTGCCCCTGGAAATCCGCTCGCTGCCCGAAGGCGCCCGCGTCGACATCCGCGTGCCCCCGGTCACCTTCGTCAACACCCGCCCGGAATTCGCGTGGCTGGTGACCTACATCGAAACCCTGTTCAGCTGCGAATCCTGGAAGGCCTCCACCGTCGCCACCATCGCCTTCGAATACCGCAAGCTTCTCACCTACTTCGCCCGCCTGACCGGCAGCCCGATGGACTTCGTCAACTGGCAAGGCCACGACTTCTCGATGCGCGGCATGTCCGGCCTGTACGACGCCCGCAAGAGCGGCGCCGGCCACTTGCTGTCCTTCACCGGCACCGACACCATCCCGGCCATTGATTACCTGGAAGACCTGTACGGCGCGGATTCCGATCGCGAACTGATCGGCGGCTCGGTTCCCGCCACCGAACACTCGGTCATGTGCCTGGGCAGCAAGGAAGGCGAAATCGAAACCATCCGCCGTCTGGTCACCCAGGTCTATCCCGCCGGCATCGTGTCGGTGGTGTCCGATACCTGGGACTTCTGGCAAGTCGTCACGGACTTTGCGGCGGCGTTGAAGCCGGAAATCCTGGCCCGTCAGCCCGATCCGTTCGGCAACGCCAAGGTCGTGTTCCGCCCGGACTCGGGTGATCCCGTGAAGATCCTGACCGGCTATTTCTGCACCGACGTGGCCAGCGTGGAAGACGCCACCGCACTGGCGGCCGCCCGTCGCGAAGGCTTCGAAGCGGTGCGCGATGTTGCGACCGGCATGTACTGGCGCTTGGACGAAGACGCACGTGCCGCCCAAACGCTGCGCGAACCCGAGGTCAAAGGCGCCGTGCAATGCCTGTGGGACACCTTCGGCGGCGTCGTCACCGACCGCGGCTACAAACTGCTGGACTCGCACGTCGGCCTGATCTACGGCGATTCCATCACCTTGGCCCGGGGCCGTGACATTCTGGTGCGGCTGGAGAAAAAGGGTTTTGCGTCGGGCAACGTCGTTTTGGGCATCGGCTCGTATACCTACCAGTATCTGACGCGCGACACCTTTGGCTGGGCGCTGAAGGCGACGTACGCCGAAGTCAACGGCGAGGCCCAGGAACTGGTCAAGGACCCGGTGACGGATTCAGGGGTGAAGCGGTCGGCCAAGGGCTTGCTGCGGGTCGATGAAACGGCCACCGGCTATGTGCTGCATGATCAACAGACCGCGCAGCAGGCGGAAGGCGGCGCCTTGGTGCCGGTGTTTCGGGATGGCAAGCTGCTGGTCGAGCAGAGCTTGGGCGAGATTCGGGCACGGCTGCAAGGGTCTTGGGTTTGCCCGGAAGCGGGGACTATCGATTGGGGAAGCCGCTGAGACTGACCGGGTGAATCGCCGACTTCAATGCGCGATTCACCGGGTGGCGGCATTGCGAGTAAGGTATGGGGTACGAGGCCTTGATTGCTCGGCACCCCGGCCTGTGCCCCCCGCAGGAATCCGTAAACCATGAAGCCCCTTCGTTCCGCCCTCCCCCCGATCCTGATCGCCGTCGCCTGCGCGTCACTGACCGCCTGCGCGAATACCCCGCCCAAGCGCACCGATATGGACTACCGCAGCCGGCCGCCCACGGCGGCCAAGCCCGTGCCCAGCGGCGCGGCGTCCTCGGGGCAGAACCTGACCATTCAGACGGGCGAAGGGGAAAGGTTGAATCTACCGTGGTTCATTCGGGATACGCAGACCTGGATCAATAACCAGTGATGGGCAATCGATCTGCTGGCAGTCACCGGGCGTCAGCTCATTGCTTCGGAAAACGTCAAGTGGGCGAGGCGCTGGATGGGTCCGAAGCCGCCCCTCCTACGTAGTCGGCGTGTCCAGGTAGTACAGCGCGGAAATCGTGTGATTGCGACCCACGACGAGTGGGGCACCATTCACGGACGAATCTGAAAACACGAACCCTCGAAAATTCCCTACCTGATCGATCACCTGCAGGCCTGAATACGTGTGCCCGACATCGTCAGCAATATGCCCATTGTTATTGAAATCATGGCTCACCTGATAGCACACACGTCCCGACGTCAAGCCTGAATTTCCCATTGGCTGCGCAAGATAACTGAAGCCATGGTGCTGCGCCCCCGGCGTGCTGTCCCATGTCACGTAGCGCAGGACGCCTGTCGTCGTCGACAGGAACACACTACCCAGGCTCATAGAATCCAGCGCAACCGGCTCGTCCGCACCATTCCACGAATTGTGTCTGATGAATCGACCATAGGGCAGGTCTTTATGCATGTCATTGATATTGGCAACTGAAGTAAAGCCGACATTCTTCCCGCCAAACCCCCAGCCTGCATTCACGGCTGTGATGTCATAGCCCCCAGTCGACTTCAGGTAGAAAGCACCCTCGACATAGTTTGCCTGCTGCAACTCGATCTTGCTCAATGTCGCATCCGACCAGGTTGTCTTCCACAATTCGGTGCTGCCATTGAAATCAACAAGGACGGAATCACTACCTTGCATGACCCACGTGCCAAATATCGTCGTTGGCGTCGCATTGGCATCGCTGAACTTCCTTGATCCCTGCACGTACGCATTTTGATCGAAGTTGTAGGGGTAGGACGATTGATTCGCATATCCGACCTGACGGCCGATCGACCCATAATCGCCCGGATTCGCCGCGCTCCAGACCGGCGCATCCTCCCTCCAAAACCAGAAGTCGGATCGCATCGTGCCGCCAGGTTGAAAGCTGTACATGCACAGCCGCGTAAAACATACACCGCCGGGCAGTACGCCTTTCAGCGAAACGGCATACCCGCCTGGAAACGGGGGTTCCGGAATCTTTTTCTCGATGATGGTATTCAACTCTTCCTCACTATTTAGGATTGGAACCTCACCCTAGATGAGAGAGTCTACGAAGTGAATTTCTACGTGTCGCAGCTTGATATGCGCGGAACTGTGCGATGTGCGGAGGATGGATAAGGTTTCGGCCAAAAACGTAGTCTGACACTGAGGTTTCCCCACGAATTCATTCGCTCTCTCCAACGGGTCCAGCAGCTTCCAACGGTGTTTGCAGGAGTGCCGGCACTGACATTTCAGTCAGGACCAGTACCCGTTCTGCATAAACCATGGCTCCTAGCGTAAGCAACGAGATAGTCCGCCGATCTTTGCGATTGTTGGACTCATAAGCCGGCCTCAGTTTCCGGTTTTCGGCCAGCTTGCCCACGAGCCACAGCAGGAACGTGGCCAACGCGTGGATCAACAACAAGATCTGCAGACGGGCAGCGCCCGCGGTTTGGCTGTCTTCGAAGGAGAAGCCGAACTGATGGAATTTCAAACTTCAGAAGGTACATTCGATGCTAATGCGCTTGCGGTAGACCTGAACAATCTCGCACGCATTCGCATCGGTCAACGACCGCGACGCGCACAGTAACCACGGTTCGCTTTCCCGCCTGGCGCAGACCTCGCTGTGGCTGCTGCGCTTGCGTTGCTTGAACTGCGTCGGTGCCTGGCGTTGTTGTGGTGGCTTTCGATACAGCACGAGCCGGGTTTGTACCGGGCAAGAACGGATCATTTCCTGGTCGCCCAGATCTTTGGGACGAGCGTTTGCGTGAGCGTAATCGATCGTGCATCGCCGCCACGGCTCCTCCCCCGACCGAAGAAACGTGCGTCCACGGATGCGACCTACCCAGTGCCAGCCCAGTTGATTAAGGTAGGCAAACCAAGGCCCACGGAACCCCGCATCGGTCACCACAATCGGCTGTTTACCTTCAGGCAATAAGGACTTGAGCGTGGTCAGAAACGACCGCTCAACACTTGGCGAGTTCTGATCGCGCAAGGGATGCACGCTCTCGTAGATGGGCACGGCAGCGCCGCTTATCCATAGTGCCGCGCGCAATACCAACCAACTCCGATCCGCCTTCAAATCGGACCAATCCACAAGAATCACCGGACGCTTGCCCTCGGCCATGTACTGTCGGCACAGCAACTGATAGAACATGGGACGCTCATCATGCAGATGACGGTTGCCAAGAAGCCTGTCCACGCGTTTGATCCGATGCCGTATCGCTTGCCCAGTCGGCAAGCCGCGCGCCAGTCCGCTGAGCGTCAACCGTCGCGTTGTCATCGCACTTCGCAATGTGCTTATCAAAGCCTTGAGCCGGTTCAAATGTAGGCTGGGGATCGAATCCTGGAGCAGTTTCTGCAATACTCCGACTGCGTGCATGGCCTTCTTCCTTCAAACGGTTTGGTCGCCTGATGAAGGGTATAGGACTGGTGCCATGCACGCCCAGATCATCTACAAGCCAACCGCTTGACTCCGTCGCGCACAACAAGCCATTGATTCAGAATGAGTTTCCCTGAAAATTCGTGGGGAAACCTCAGAGTCTGACACCCTATTTTCTCTATTTATTTTCTCCATTGACGCCTATTTCTTAAGGAAAAGGTGCCACTTCGAGGCATCATCTCACAAGTTATTTTTCCGCCCCAATTTATTCAAATTATTAACAACATCACTCACCAGATCATCAACCAAAAACTCAGGACCGGAGATGGTAATCCCCATGTAAGTCTCCGCATCCACTGTGATTACATAACCATCCAGTTCGAACCGCGCCTCCTCCAATTCCTGAGAACCACCAATCCATGTCGATGCACTAATGGCAGTAGCCCCTCTATACATAAGCACCGCAAGAAGCGCATCTCGGAGAGGTTGATCATACTCGTCCCCCAGGACCCGTTTAACATTTTTAATTGCCATATTAGAACCTCATATCTCCACCACCAGGTCGGCTAGCTGAATTAATAATATCCTCCCAACTTTTCCCCTCCGATCTCAGCCTATCAATCGTGGGACCAAGCTTATCTCCGTACTTTTTGGTATTTCTATCATAAATTTCTTCCAATTTTTCTGGAGGGGTGAGATCTTTGTACCTAACACCTATGTCGCGTCGCATTTTATGCAGCTGACGAGCAACTTCCTCAGGAGTAGCCCCTGCCGCGCGCATATTCAAACCTAGATCTTCAAGAGCTCGAACATCATCCAAATAGGCTTGGCGAAGTGGTGGAATTTTTACAGTATTTTCCCTCGCCTCTCTTATTCCGTCACCCGATATGCGGGGCGCGGAGACCGCCTCATACTCCCCCGTAACCGGATTCTGCCGCAGCGCAACTTTCCCGTTGACCAGAACCTCGGCATTCCTGATCACCTTCGGCGCGTTAGTCTCGGAAGAGTCCGGCAACCGTGGCGTTGAAGTTCTTACGCCCGAAACCGCTTCAATCTTCGCTCGCGCCACCGACTTTTGAATCTGTGCCCGCGATAGCTTGCCTTCCAGACTGCCGAGCAACGCCCCCATCGCTGCCCTTTCTGCTGGCGTAAAGTCCTCTCGAGGAAAGTAATAGCCCCCGTTTTCAATGAGTTGAATTTCGGCCAGCTTGCTTTCCAGCGTTCGGACCAACGCATGATTCTGCGCAGCCTCTGCTTTCGCGACTTCGTCCCGCAAGGCTTGGACAACTTTGGCAGCATCCAACGGATGATTTAGAAAGTTATCAACGTCCCTGGCCGCATCGCTCAGAGCCTGGTTTGATCCACTGAGGTTGGTGCGGTCTTTCTCGTTCGTCTGATAATGGCTCCAGGCTTGGTCATACAGTTCAGCCAGCGTGGCACTGTCTATCAAGCTACCAGCGAACAAAACGTGGTTGTCGTAGGTTCCGTCCGCTTTCCCGTCGAAGTAGACGAAGCCCGTACCCTGTGAGCCGGTCATCTGAGATAGAAACGCGCGGGCATTCTGGTTTTCGATGTAGCGACCAGCGGCAGCGGAATCTGTCTGTCGCTCGGCTTGCCCGGTCAGTTCGGCCTCGGCCTGGGCCAGCGAGATCCCTTGCGCCTGCGCGTAGCGGTTGGCATTTTTCTTGATCCATATGCCTTCATCAGGATGCAATTGCCGGTTGTACATATCCGCCGCTGCCGCACCACCCGCACCACTCAACCCTCCCGCCATACCGCCTGCCGTGCTGGCGACCACGTTCAAAATGACTTTGGCCACCTGATCGCGCATTTCTGCCGGCAAGCCCGCGACGGCCCGGTCAACCTGGTCACGCATTACGCTGGCAGCGAGGTCTCCGGCTACGGTGCCTGCCATCGCGCCCGCTACATTGCCGCCGCCCAGGGCAACGCCAATACCGGCGACCGCCGTATGTAGAGCTAGACGGCCGACGCCATGCTCGCCCCACGTGCCGGGATCGTCCTTCTTCAGCTCGTCTGCCACATCCCCCGCAATCTGCATCCCCAACTGACCAAACGCCTGCTGGAATTCGATCTGCTCGCGGACCTTGTCCTTATCGAAGATCTTGCCGATGCTGCCGTTCGCACCGGCCGTATCTCGGCTCAGCCCCGCCGTGCTGTCTCGACCCGTGTTTTTGTCAGACCGAACCTCAATCGTTCCGGCTGACACCGCCGCGCGGGTCGTGCCGGAGTCGCTGTCGCTGGTGCTGGCGAAACTAAGACCAGACGGCCCTGCACCCAGGGCATCACCCTTGTTTGGCTTATCAAGCGCGCCAGACATGCCCAGGCTGATGCCCACCGTGGTCGACTTGTAGGCGGCCTGGTTGTGCAAGTTGCTGAAGCCAAGCGTTTCGGTGGACAGCCAGTTCTTTGCGGCTTCGGCGTCGCTGGCGATGACCGCGCCCGTCAACTGCGTATGCTTGCCAACGTAAATGTCGTAGCCGCCCTTGCCGGCGAACAAGCCTGTCTGCTCCACCACGCTGTCGTAGTTCGACTTGGTCTTGCCCACGCTGGCGCCGAGATAGGCGTTGCCTGTCATCGAACCGAAGCTGAAGCTGCCGCCTGCATTGGCCTGCTGTTGCTTGGCGTCGTAGCGATCCGAATCTTGCTGGCTGACCAGGATCAGGTTGCGGCCGATGTCCGCGCGGATGCTGTCCGCGCGTGCTTGGGCGCCTTCAAGAATGGTGTTGCCGCCCGAGATCAGGGTCAGGTTGTCGCGTGCACTGACCTGGGTTTCGCGATAGGTCGTGCCATTACCCTTGGCGCTGCCGCTACCGACGTAGCCGCTGGCAAAGATATTGATGCCACCACCGCTACCGCTGTCGGATACACCAATACCCACGCCAAGCTTCCAGCCACTGCTTTTGTTGGTGGAGACTTCTGTGGACGTCAGTTCCTGGCTTTGCAGCATCAGGTCGTTGGTCGCCGCCAGCAACACGTTCTTGCCGGCCAGGTCACTGCCGATGATGGACAGGTTCCCCGTGCCGGCTACGCCCTTTTCCCCCAGCGCGACAATGGAGACGCTGCCGCCCGCCATGATCGACGAGCCGAATGCCGTCTCTTGCGTGCGCTTGGTTTCGCTGACGGATTTGTTGGCGCCGATACTGATCTGGATCTGGGCGCTGGCGGCCTCCTTTTCAGCCGTGGTGGCCTTTCCCCCCTTGGCCGTGTCCATCGTGCGCTTGGCTTGCACCGCCTGATAGGCGGCCTGCCCGACCTTGACTGCGGCAAGGCGCCCGCTCTTGGCTTCGTCGGCCTGTTGCAACGTGCCCTGTATCTGCTGCGCGGCACCCAGGATGCCTCCGGCGACGCCGATGGTCAGGCCGGATTGTTTGAACTCGTGGTACTCGTGCTGCCGGGCCTCGCCGACACCGGCGATGATGGCAACGTTGCGGCCGGCAATGGAGATGTTGCCGTCCTGGGCCAACAGATTGCTGCCCATGACGCCGATATCTCCACCGGCATCGATAGAAAGATTGCCGCCCGCACTACCGATTGTGCTGGCCGAATAGCCGCCGCTGGCACCGCGGTTCCAGTCCGTGCGTTCTTGCTTGTGGTAGCCCAGGCTGAAGCCACCGCCGCCACCCATGCCTGACTTCTTGACCTTCTCGTACTGATAGTCCTTGTAGGACTCCTGCTTGGCCAAGACCAGCAAATCGCGGCCGACGCCTATCTGCACGTCGTGGTCGCCCACGATGTTCGATCCAACCACCGTCATGTTGCGCCCGGCCAGCATGGCCACCGTGTCGCCGCCGAAGGTAGCGCCGACAGCCTGGGTCAACTCCGTCTCGCGAAGCCGATGGCTGGTCTTGGTCGACAGGAATCCCTTCTTCCGGTCGTACGTTTCGTTATAGGTATAGGCGCTGGAGTCGCCCGCCAACACGTTGATGTCCCGTCCCGCACCGACGCCCAGTTGTTGCGTGGAAGACACCTGGGCCGCCCGCGCGTTGACATCCTGCCCGGCGAGCATAGTCAGATTGCCGCCCACCGCGATCTGGGTGCCGACCTCGGTCGCTGACCTCATGTCGGCTCGGTTCTTCTTACCGTACTGGTACGACTCTGCGTAACGCTCTTCTGACGTCGTGAGATTTATGTCACGGCGGGCTTGAATTTCGGCATCGCCCGTCGCGCTGATGGCCGCGGCCTGCGCGTTGAAGTCCTGGCCGGCCTGGGCATTCAAAGTACCCGCTTCAATACGCGCCACGCCGTCGATGCGCGTGCTGCTCACCCCGCCGCTGGCGTTGGTCTGGGTGCTGGATATCAGGTTGATGTCACGCGTGGCGTTCAACGCCACGGACTCGCCCTTGAGCAGCCCGGCCAGGTTGTCGATGTCGTTGCGGGCAGTCAGGTTGACGGTCTTGGCCTGTATCGAACCGACGCTGTTGCGCACGTTCTGCGCGCTGACCACCAGCGCGTTGCGCGCGCCCAGGGTGCCGCTGTTGTTGAGGTCGCCCGTGGTGTTGATCTGCGTTGTACGGCCCGCGATGAGCGTGCCGTCGCCGCGCAGGTCGCCCGGTTTGACGGCCAGGTAGACCTGCGGGGCCAGCACCTTCTGTTGCGTGCCATCGGGCAGCGTGACGGTCTGCTCGACCAGCCAGACGATGTCGCCGGTCAGGTGGCGCATCTGCTCTTGCGTCAAGGCGGTGCCGATGGTCAGGCCGAAGTTGCCGGCAAATTCGGCGCCCGCGGCAAGCAGCGCTTTGTACTGAGTTTCGTTGTCGGTGTAGTCGCCTACGAAGCGCTGGCCACTGGCCAGCATGATCTGCTCGGCCACCAGCTTTTGCTCATAGAAGCCATCGCCCAGGCGCTTGAGGAGGTAACTGCTGTTCTGGTTGAGCTGGCGCAGCAGGGTGTCGCTAGACGTGATGGTGCGCGAGCCCAGGAACTGGCGGTCGGTGGCGATCAAGGTGGGTGCGTCCGGGGCCGACATCACGCGGTACAGCGCGTTGGTCGGCAGGACGGGCGGCAGCGTGGGCACGCGGATGACGAACTTGCCGGGCGTGGCAAATTCAATCAGCTGGGCTGGCGCCAGGGGGTTGGTGATGCCGCTGGCGTCGGGCCTTGCGTTGCCGGTGGCCGGTGGCGCGGTGTTGCCGGTGGCGCTGGCCACGGCCAGCTCGAACCGTTCGGGGGCTACGACGTCGTTGTAGGAAGTTTTGCTTTCCTTACGCCGCTGGCCCTTGGCGACGGTGTGCACTTCGGTACCCTTTCGTGCGATGCGGCGTTCGCCTTCGGCCCCGATGTTGTTGACTGATGGGCCCTCTACCGACAGCGTGGCGCCGGCGATGATGCGGCTCTTGTCGTTGGTGACGGCGCCCGTGAAGCGGGCGTTGCCGCCAGCAATGATCCGGGCCGGGTCCGTGGATATCGTGCGGCTTTCGGAGACGACCTCGTCGACCTTGTAGTAGAAGAAGTTCTTGACCATGCGGCTGTCGAAGTCTGCGTTGAACGCGCGGATACGGCAGTCCAGTTCCAGAAAGGGCGCCTTGTAGGCCGCGTAAGCCGCGTCGAAGGCGGCGCGGCGAGAGCGCTCGGCGTCGCATTCGGTCGGGTTGCGGCACGGCCAGGGCGGTTCACGCCAGGTGGGTTGACTGCCCTCTGGGGGGGTTACGCCGAAGACTTGCCAGACACGCTCGGCCGCACCGTAGCCGAACCGTTCGGGTACGTCCCTGGGATTGCCATCGGCGTCGTAGTCCACATAGCCCGCCGCATACGCGGGCGGAATGGGTGCGGTAGAGCCCGCCTTGCCTTTCTTGCCGCGTACATAGTCGAACGGCGGCCCGTAGCGCGATTCCGGATAGGTCGTGGAGGGCAGCAGCAGCCGGCGGTCAGAATCGTTGTCCAGGAACGTTTCGGGGTCTTTGCCGCACAGGGTGGTGACGCCGTCGCAGAGCCACAGCTTGTCGCCATCCATCAGCTCGGTGGCGTTTTCCAGGCGGTAGTACAGCTTGGGGCCGCGCGCGGTTTCGACCACTTCGCTGGCGTAGTGCGGGTTCAGGTTCTGGATGCTGGCCGCCGCGATGTCGGCGTTGCGCTCGGATTCGAAGGTGGCCGATTCGTTGGACAGCGATTGCGCCTGCCCGATCGCCTTGCCCGTGGCATCCAGGGCGCCGCCGATACGCAGGTCGGCGCCGGCATAGATCAAGGCGTGTTCACGGTTGGTGAGCGTGCCCACGCCCAGGTCCAGGTCGCCGCGCGACGCAATGACGGCATTGGGTTCGTTGATGAGCGTCGGCGTCTGGATGCCGACGCGGTCGCCGTAGATCCTGCCGGTGTTCGTCAGGCCGCCCGCAGTGATGCGGGTGTAGCCGCCATCGATGAGGCCGGCATTGGCCAGCAAGCCGCTGATGACCAGGGTGTTGTTGCGCAGGGCGATCAGTTCGCCGGTGGCGCGGTTGGTCAGGGTGTTGGCGGTGATCGTCAGGTCCTGGCCGGCGTGGAGCTTGCCGTCGTTGTCCAGGGTGTCGGTGGTCAGTTCCAGGGAACTGCCGGCCGTCACCGCGCCGCTGCGGTTGGTCAGACTGTTGACCGCGAGCTTGGCGTTGGCGTCGGATGAGACGTTGCCTGACGTGTTGTCGAGTGTGCCGGTGGCAACGCTCAGGTCCTGGCCCGCGCCGATACGGCCGGGTTGGTTATCGATGGCCTCGGCATTGACCGTGACCTGCTTGCCCATCACGCCCAAGGCGCTCGTCGAAGTAGGCATAACAGCTGCTTCGGCAGGAGTCCCTGATAGGGTCGGCGTTCCTGCCTGGGCCAACGATTCCACGTTGGCAGCCATTGCTGCCCCCGCACCCGCCAGACCATTGGCGAGCGTGTCGCGGTTGTTCAGGCTGCCGGCCGTCAAAGCCAAGAGGTTGTCGGCCTGGATCAGGCCGGCACGGTTGTCCAGCAGGCCTTGCGTCTTGAGTGTCAGGTTGCCTGCGGCAATGATGCCGCGGGTGTTGGACAGGGTTTGCGCGTTCAGCGTGGCTT
>PJUB01000387.1_pt1 | contig 19851 bp, 19 predicted proteins | sample 1512141 | NCBI WGS metagenome assembly PJUB01 (sample SAMN08177677, study PRJNA422409) | Soil metagenome, whole genome shotgun sequencing project. | isolation source: Soil enriched on filter paper: alkali lignin treatment | place: USA: Madison | collected 2015-01-15 | reverse complement strand
TGGATCCCGCCGTCATGGATGAGTCCGTCGAGCGCGTGAATATCACTTTGCCTCGGCGCATTCTGAAACGCCTGGATGATCGAGCACGAGCGGCTGGAGAAAGCAGAAGCGGCTTCATCGCCCATATGGCATTGATTTGTTGAAAGCACAGTCTGTGGACTCTGCTGCCGCGCCTTGTCGGATTGCGGACAAGGCGCGCTTCAGCGCCGCAAGTGCGCAGTGGCACAGGGCCGAATATCGCTTTTTTTCGCAATAGTGTCTTGCGCCCGCCGGCGGTTCCCTGGCGGGCCGGGCCGGTTCAAGATGGAACCCTGTTTCCATTCTTGAGATTGCGCCATGTCCTCCGCTTCCCTGACGTTCTACAGCTTTCCCCTGTCCGGCCACGCCCACCGCGTTGCGCTGATGCTGTCCCTGTTGCAGGTGCCGCATCGCGTGGTCGAGGTCGACCTGCGCCGCGGCGCGCAGAAGCAGCCTGACTTCCTGACGCTGAACGCGTTTGGCCAGGTGCCGGTCATCGACGACAACGGCGTGGTGGTGGCGGATTCGACCGCCATCCTGGTGTATCTGTGCAAGCGCTACAACGGCCAGGCCTGGCTGCCCGAAGACGCCGTGGGCGCGGCCGCGGTGCAGCGCTGGCTGTCGGCGGCGTCCGGTCCGTTGGCCGGCGGACCGGCTGCGGCGCGGCTGGTCACCGTGTTCGGCGCGCCGTACGACGTGCCCGCCACGCTGGCGCGGGCCCACGCGCTGCTGGCCGTGATGGAACATGAATTGGCCGCCACCGGCTACCTGGCGGGCGCCGCGCCCACCATTGCCGATGTGGCCTGCTATGCCTATGTGGCGCATGCACCCGAAGGCAATGTGTCGCTGGCGGCGTATCCGCAGGTGCGCGCGTGGCTGGCGCGGATCGAGGCCTTGCCGGGTTTCGTGCCGATGGTGACCACGCCCGTCGGGCTGCTGGCAGCCTGATGCCGCGGCCAAGCGCCTGATACCGCCAAGGAGCCCACCATGACCGCCAACGCCAACGCCAACGCCACCGTCACAGACCCGGCCCCCGCCGCGCCCTGGCATGCCGGCGAACGCCAATTGCAGGCCCACATCGGCATGGCCGAGCGCATGGCGCAGGTCGGCGCCAAGGTGATTCGCGACTACATGCCCGACCAGCACCGGACCTTCTTCGAGCAGTTGCCCTTCGTGGTGGCCGGCGCGGTCGACGCGCAGGGCGATCCGTGGGCGGGCGTGCTGGAGGGCGAGCCGGGCTTTCTGCGTTCGCCGGACCCGACGACGCTGCGCGTGGCGGCTGTGCCCGACGCCGATGATCCGCTGTCCGCGGGGCTGGGGGCAGCGCAGGCCATCGCCTTGCTGGGCATCGAGCTGCACTCGCGCCGCCGCAACCGCATGAACGGACAGATCAGTGCCTGGGACGGCAAGCGCTTCGATATCTCGGTGGGCGAGTCTTTCGGCAACTGCCCTCAATACATCCAGGCGCGCGAATTCTTTTTCTCGCGTTCGCCCGCGCTGCGCTTTCCCGGCGCGGGGCATGAGCGTGCCGCGTTGAACGAGGCCGACCGCGCGCTCATCGCGCAAGCCGACACCCTGTTCGTGACCAGCTACGCCGACACCGACGACGCCAGACGCCGGGTCGATGTGTCCCATCGCGGCGGCAAGCCGGGCTTTGTGCGGGTCGATGGCAATACGCTGACGATTCCGGATTTCTCCGGCAACCGCTTCTTCAATACGCTGGGCAACCTGGTGATCAATCCGCGCGCCGGCCTGCTGTTCATCGACTTCGAGCGCGGCGACGTGCTGCAGCTGTCGGGCCGCGCCGAGGTGGTGCTGGACAGCCCGGAGATCGCTGCCTTCGAAGGCGCGGAGCGCCTGTGGCGGGTGCATGTGCAGCGAGTGCGCGCGCGCCCCGGGGCGTTGGCCTTGCGCTGGCGTTTCAACAGCTATTCGCCGACCGCCCTGGCGACGGGGCATTGGCCGGGCGCGGTAGCGGCGTAGCCAGGCAGGTATCGCGCCGGCATCGTGCCCGGAAGAATCAGCCGTCGACCTTCTGCACCACCGTGTCGTCCGGCCCCAGCAAGCGGCCGTCCTGCGCGCGGATTTCCAGCCGCTTGACGGGCTGGCCGCGCTTGCGATCGATCAGCTGGGAATGGGCTTCGGCGGGGCCGTAGTAATGGTCTTCGCCCCATTGGCGCAGGCCGACGATGACGGGAAACAGCGCCTGGCCTTTTTCCGTCAGCACGTATTCCTGGTAGGCGCTGCCGTCCGAGGCCGGCACCGTGGCCAGGATGCCGTGGGCGGCCAGCGTGCGCAGGCGGTCGCTGAGGATGTTCTTGGCCACGCCCAGGCTTTTCTGGAATTCGCCAAAGCGCCGCAAGCCGTCGAACGCGTCGCGCACGATCAGCAGCGACCACCAGTCGCCAATGGCGTCGAGCGAGCGCGCCACCGGGCAGGCAGCGCCTTCAAGGCTGGTGCGTTTGACCATGTCGTGCGGACCTTTGCCGGGCGATGCGGCATCAGGGAAGGGCGTGCCGCCTTCCGGTTGGACGTCAATGTGAATCGCGAATTTGTAGTTGCATTATAAAACCTTAAGGCCTAGCATTCTAGTTTTGTTATGAAACCAAAAGAGGCAAGCATGCCAGAACGATCCGACCCCGCGCCCGCCGCCCGCCTGCCCACCGCCCTGGTGTTGCTCCTGGCGGTGGCCTGTGCCCTGAGCGTGGCCAACGTGTATTACGCCCAGCCCTTGCTGGACGCCATGGGCCGTGAATTCGGCCTGGACGAGGGGGCGGTGGGCATCGTGGTCACCGCCACGCAGGTCGGCTGCGCGCTCGCGCTGTTGCTGGTGGTGCCGTTGGGCGATCTGCTGGACCGCCGCCGGCTGATGCTCGGGCAACTGGGGCTGCTGGTGCTGGCGTTGACGGCCGTGGCCGGGGCGACGAATTCGCCCTGGCTGCTGGCCGGCATGCTGGCGCTGGGCTTGTTGGGCACGGCCATGACGCAGGGCCTGTTGGCACTGTCGGCCGCCCTGGCCGCGCCTGCCGAGCGTGGCCGGGTGGTGGGGGCGGCGCAGGGGGGCGTGGTGATCGGCCTGCTGCTGGCCCGCACGCTGGCCGGCGCCGTTGCCGATCTGTGGGGGTGGCGCGCCGTGTACCTGGTGTCCGCCGTGCTGGCCGCCGCCTTGGCGCTGGTGCTGGCGCGCTGGCTGCCACGCCGCGAATTGCCGGCGGCCGGTCTGGGCTACGGGGCGCTGCTGCGATCGCTGTTCACGCTGCTGGCCACCGAGCGCGTATTGCAGGTACGCGGTGTGATCGCGTTGCTGATGTTCGCAAGCTTCAGCGCGTTCTGGACCGCGCTGGTGCTGCCCCTGAGCGCACCGCCGCATTCCCTGACCCACACCGCCGTGGGCGCATTCGGACTGGTGGGCGTGGCCGGCGTGCTGGTGGCGGCGCGCGCCGGGCGCCTGGCGGACCGTGGCCTGGGCCAGCGCACCACCGGGGCGGGGCTGGCACTGCTGTGCCTGGCCTGGATCCCCATTGCGTTCCTGGACCAGAGCCTGTGGGCGCTGGCGCTGGGTGTGCTGCTGCTGGACATCGCCGCGCAGGCCTTGCACGTCACCAACCAGACCATGATCTTCAGCATCGGCGCGCAGGCGCACAGCCGGCTGGTGGGCGGCTACATGATGTTCTATGCGGTGGGCAGCGGCCTGGGGTCGATCGCGTCGACCGCCGTCTACGCGCGGGCGGGCTGGCTGGGCGTATGCGTGCTGGGCGCGGGCCTGGGCCTGGTGGCCGCCGTGTTCTGGGCCGTGACCTTGCCGCGCAAGGCGCCGTTGAAGGCGGCCTGCGCGACACAGCAGGGGTGACGCATACGGGGGCGCCTGCGCGGTGCGGATCAGCGACCGGTGGCGCCCACCGGGGCGCCGCGGTTCAGTGATGTTCCAGCGTATGCGCGATGGCGGCGACCTGCCGCGCAAACGCCGGATCGGCGCGGTCGCGCGGGCGGGGCAGGTCGATGTCGTAGTGGCCTGCGATGTTGGCCGGGCGGCCGCCCAGCACCACCACCTTGTCCGCCAGGAACACGGCTTCCTCGATGTCGTGGGTCACGAACAGCACCGCCGCCCCCGACGCCTGCCACACCCGGATCAGCTCTTGCTGCAGGTTGCGGCGGGTGATCGCGTCGACGGCGCTGAAGGGCTCGTCCATCAGCAGCAGGTCGGGCTTGACCGCCAGCGCCCGGGCAATGCCCACGCGCTGGGCCTGGCCGCCGGACAACTGGTGCGGCCAGCGGCGGCCATAGTCGCCCAGGCCGGTCAGCTGCAGCGCCGCGTCGATGCGGCGTTGGCGTTCCGCGCGATCCAGGCCCAGGCCCTCCAGCCCGTAGCCGACATTGCTGCCGACGGTGCGCCAGGGCATCAGGCGGCTGTCCTGGAACACCACCGCGCGGCTGCGCCGTCCGGGCCGCGTCGGCGCCTGAAAGCGCACTTCGCCCGAAGCCGGTTCGGCCAGCCCGGCCGCGGCGCGCAGCAGCGTCGATTTGCCCACGCCCGATCCGCCCACCACCGCCACGAAACTGCCCGCCTCGATATCCAGCGACAGGCCCTGGATGACGGGCGCGGCGGCGCCGGGATGCTGGTAGGACAGCTTGGAAAACGCGATCACGGACGCCATTGCAGCACCTTGCCTTCGACGGCGGAAAACGCCAGGTCGCAGATCGTGTAGACCAGCGAGATGATCAGCATGTACACCACCACCGCGTCGTAGGCGCCCACGCCCGCGGCGGCGTTCATTTCCTGGCCCATGCCGGGCACGCCCAGCAACTCGGCGGCGATCAGCGTCATCCAGGCCTGGCCGATGCCCGTGCGCACGCCCGACAGCGCGCCGGGGGCGATGGCGGGCAGCGTCACGGTCAGTGCGCGCGCCAGGTAACCGCCGTGGCCGAAGGCGCGCGCCAGTTCGTAAAAGCGCGGGTCCACATTGCGCACCGCGCTGTAGGTCGCGAAGTAGTTCACCCAGAACACGCCGATGGCGATGACGAATGCCGCGCCGGCATGGCTGACCTTGAACCAGGCGATGGCGAACACCACCCAGGCCAGCGGCGGAATCGGCCGCAGGATGCGCGCCAGGTAGGCCTGCATCAGATCAAAGCGCGGCAGCGTGGCCGCGGCCAGGCCGACGGCAAAGCCCAGCGCCGTGCCCGCCGCCAGGCCCCAGAAATAATGCACCAGGCTCGACCCGATGGCGGGCAGCAGCCGGCCCGACTGCCATTCCTGCATCAGTGTCGCGGGCAGCGCGAACGGGTCGGGCAGGGTGCCCGGGGGCGCCCACTGCCAGATCAGCGCGGCCTTCCAGATGCCGATGAAGATCGCCAGCCCTGCAATGCCGTAGGCGGCGCGGCGGGCGGCGGCGTGCCAGGGCGGCGCTTCGGCGCGCGTGCGCGCGGCCGGGGCGGCATAGGCCTGGGCGGTCTGGCTCATGGCTTGGCGGCCTTGTCGAAGAAGCGCGTGTCGAACAGCTGCTTCACGTCCACCGGCGGTGCCTCGACCGTGCCCAGGCTGGCCTGGAAGGTCTGCAGCTCGGCCGTGGCGTCGACGATGGCGTGCGGGTCCGCCACGAACTGGTCGTGCGAACTGCGTATGGCTTTTTCCACCAGGGCGCGGTCCAGGCGGCCGCCGCCCACGTACTTCTGCACGTGGCCCGCGGCGCGCGCCGGGTCGTTCTTGAGCAGGGCCGTGGCGGACAACTGGGCGTTGACCAGTTGCTGCACCACCTCGGGGTGGTCGGCGATCAGCTTGTCGCGCACCAGCAGCACGGCGCCGGGCTGGTTCGGAAACAGCTGCGAGCCGCGCGCCACCACGCGCGAATCCGGCGCACGCGTCAGCACCGTGGTCACGGTGGGCTCCAGGATGGCCGCGCCGTCGATGGCGCCGGTCAAGAGCGATTGCTGGATCTGCGCTTCGCCCTGGTAGATCAGTTCCAGGCTGGCCGGGTCGGCCTTGATCTGCTTGCGCAGCCAGTATTGCAGCGCGGCTTCGGGCACCGCGCCCTTGGGGTAGCTGGCGATCACGGGCTTTCTGCCCTTGTCCTTGGCAAAGCGCGCAAACGCGGTGGCCGGGTCGCCCGACGCGAAATACGGCGCCAGCGCGCCCAGCGCCACCACGTTCACCTGCTCCACGATATTGGAGGCCACCACCTTGATGCCAGCGCCCTTGGCGCTGGCCACCAGCGCCGGGCCGATGCCGACGTAGGCCACGTCCAGCTGGCCGGCCAAAAGCGCCTGCGTCAGCGCGGGGCCGCTCTGGAACTGCACCAGCTTGGGGGCGGGGGCGCCCTGGGCCTGCAAGGTGACTTCTTCCAGCGCCACGAACAACTGCGCGTCCGGCAGGATCGGCAGGTAGCCGATTTCCAGCGCGGGCGGGGCGGCATGGGCAGGGGCCACGGCGAAAGCAGTGGCAATGAGGGCGGCGGAAAACAGCTTGCGAAGCATGGGGAAGGGTCCTGTACTACGCCTTGATACGGCTGGCGTCTTGCCTGCGGGCAGTGTCCGCTTAATAATTTTAGATATGTTTATTTCTTTTCTTTATTCTTATTGGTTATATGTTTAACCGTGCCGCCATGCATGAAAAAAGACCGCCGCAGCGGTCTTTTCAGGGGATGCTGGCGCCGCTTCAGGGCTGCACCGCGTACTCGATCGACCCCGCCACCACCGCCGCCAGCCCGGGCGCCTGCGTCAGCTTGTGCAGCGCGTACGTCTGGGCCGTGTCGATCTTGGCCTGGTGAAAGGCCGGGTCCTCGGCCAGGTGGTCCAGCGACGCCAGCAGGGCGCGCGCCATCTGCCAGCCCGCCAGCACGGTGCCGGCCAGCAGCAGATACGGCACGGCCGAGCCGAACACGGCATTGGGATGCGCGGCGGCGTTGGCCACCACGAAATCCACCGTGTTGGCCAGCGCCAGGCGCCCTTGGCGCAGCGGCGTGAGCACCAGCCGGGCGGCCGGCTCGCTGCGCGCCTGCAGCGCTTCTTCCGTCTTGCGGATCTCGTCGATCAGCGCCTGCGCCACCGCACCGCCGTCGCGCAGCGTCTTGCGGCCGACCAGGTCGTTGGCCTGGATGGCGGTGGTGCCTTCGTAGATGGTCAGGATGCGGGCATCGCGGTAGTACTGCGCGGCGCCGGTCTCTTCGATGAAGCCCATGCCGCCGTGCACCTGCACGCCCAGGCTGGCCACGTCGATGGATGCCTCGGTGCACCAGCCCTTGACGATCGGCACCAGGAATTCCTGCACCGCCAGGTGGCGGGCCCGGGCAGCCGGGTCGGCGCTGGCGTGGGCCAGGTCGGCGTGGCCGGCGGTGTAATAGGCCAGCGCACGGCCGGCTTCGGTCAACGCACGCATCGTGCCCAGCATGCGGCGCACGTCGGGGTGGTGGATGATGGTCACGGATTCGCGCGATGACCCATCCACCGGGCGGCTCTGCACGCGGTCTGCGGCATAGGCCAGCGCGTGCTGGTAGGCGCGGTCGGCCACCGCGATGCCCTGCACGCCCACCGCAAAGCGGGCCGCGTTCATCATGATGAACATCGCGTCCAGGCCGCGGTTTTCCTGGCCCACCAGGTAGCCGATGGCGCCGCCCGCGTCGCCGAACTGCAACGTGGCGGTGGGGCTGGCCTTGATGCCCAGCTTGTGCTCGATCGACACGCAGGTCACATCGTTGCGCGCGCCCAGCGTGCCGTCTTCGTTCACCAGGAACTTGGGCACCAGGAACAGCGAAATGCCTTTCACGCCCTCGGGCGCATCGGGCAGGCGCGCCAGCACCAGGTGCACGATGTTCTCGGCCAGGTCGTGTTCGCCGTAGGTAATGAAGATCTTGGTGCCCGAAATCCGGTAGCTGCCGTCGCCGACCGGCTGCGCGCGGGTGCGCAGCAAGGCCAGGTCGGAGCCGGCCTGCGGCTCGGTCAGGTTCATGGTGCCGGTCCACTGGCCCGAGATCATCGGGCCGATGTAGCGCTCGCGCAGCGCGGGCGAGCCTGCCGTCAGCAGCGCCTCGATCGCGCCGTTGGTCAGCAGCGGGCACAGCGCGAACGACAGGTTGGCCGCGTTCAGCATTTCGGCGCAGGGCGCGCCCAACAGGCCCGGCAGGCCCTGGCCGCCGTACTGTTCGGGATGCGTCATGCCCTGCCAACCGGCCTCGGCGTACTGGGCAAACGCCTGCCTGAACCCCGGCGACGTCGTCACCGCGCCGTCCTTCCAGGCGCTGGGCTCGCGGTCGGCCGAGTGGTTCAGCGGCGCCAGCACGTCGGCGGCAAAGGTCGCGGCCTCTTCCAGCACCGCCTGGGCGGTGTCCGGCGTGGCTTCGGCGTACTCCGGTAGCGCCGCCACCTGCGGCAGGCCCGCAAGGTGGTTCAGCACGAACAGCATGTCTTTCACGGGGGCTTGGTACGTCATGGCGTAGCGCTCCTGGCGTGTGGAAGGGGAATCAGGTGGCATCGATCGCGCGGGTGGAACCCACCGCCGCGCGCAGTTCAAACTTCTGGATCTTGCCGGTGGACGTCTTGGGCAGCTCGCCAAAGCGCACCGCGCGCGGCACCTTGAAGCCGGGCAGCAGCAGCTTGCAGTGGGCGATGATCTCGGCCTCGGTCGCGCTGCAGCCCGGCTTCAGTTCGACGAAAGCGCAGGGCGTTTCGCCCCACTTCGGGTCCGGCATGGCCACCACCGCCACCGCCGCCACGGCGGGGTGGCGGTACAGCGCGTCCTCGACCTCGATGCTGGAAATATTCTCGCCGCCCGAGATGATGATGTCCTTGCTACGGTCCTTGATGCGGATATACCCGTCCGGCGTCATCACACCCAGGTCGCCCGTATGAAACCAGCCGCCGGCGAAGGCCTCGTCGGTGGCGCGCTCGTTCTTCAGGTAGCCCTTCATGCAAATATTGCCGCGGAACATGATTTCGCCCACGGTCTGCTCGTCGGCCGGCACTTCCTGCATGGTCTCGGGGTCGCGCACCGATACGCCGGCCTGCAGGTGGTAGCGCACCCCCTGGCGGGCGGTCAGTGCGGCCAGTTGTTCGTCTTCCAGGGCGTCCCAGGCCTCTTGCCGGGCGCACACGGCGGCCGGGCCGTAGACCTCGGTCAGCCCGTACACGTGCGTCAGTTCGAAGCCGATTTCCTTCATCTTGGCGATCACCGCCGGTGCCGGGGCTGCTCCGGCCACCATGGTGCGCACCGTATGGTCGATGCCCGCCCGCATCGCGGCCGGCGCATTGGCCAGCGCGCTTTGCACGATGGGCGCGCCGCAATAGTGCGTGACGCCTTCGTTGCGGATCAGGTCGAACACCGTCTGCGGATCGAACTTGCGCAGGCAGACATTGACGCCCGCGCGCGCCGCCACCGTCCAGGCGAAGCACCAGCCATTGCAGTGAAACAGCGGCAGCGTCCACAGATACACCGGGTGCTTGGGCATGTCCCATTCCAGGATATTGCTCACCGCGTTCAGGTAGGCGCCGCGGTAGTGGTACACCACGCCTTTCGGATCGCCCGTCGTGCCCGACGTGTAATTCAGCGCAATCGCGTCCCACTCGTCGGCCGGCGGCTGCCAGTCGAAGCGGGCAGGGGCCGCCGCCAGGAAGTCCTCGTAGTCCGTCGCGCCCGGCAAGGTGGCCGGTGCGCTGTCCAGGTCGTGCACTGAAATGACTTTCAGATGCGGGAATTCCGCCCGGGCACGTTGCGCCACGTCGGCGTATTCGGTGTCCACGATCAGTGCCCGGGCTTCGCCGTGGCCCAGCATGAACAGCACGCTGGGCGTGTCCAGCCGGGTATTCAGGGTATTGAGCACCGCGCCCAGCATCGGCACCCCGAAATGCGCCTCGACCATCGCCGGAATATTGGGCAGCATCACCGCCACCGTATCGCCGCGGCCAATGCCGGCGGCCGCCAGCGCGCCGGCCAGGCGCTGCGCCCGTTCGTAGGTCTGGGCCCAGGTGCGTCGCACCTTGCCATGCACCACCGCCAGCCGCTGGCCATACACCTGCGCGGCCCGCGCAATGAAATCCACCGGGGTCAGCGGCTCATAGTTGGCGTCCCGGCGCGCCAGGCCGTGTTCGAACATGCTGCTCATGGTTGTCTCCTGTCGGGCACGGGGCGCGCCCGGATAGCCTGTGTGCGGAAAGCTTGATCGGGATCGCGGATCTTGCTGTCCGCGTGGGTCCGGTCGCTTGCTGCATCCCGCTGCTTGCGAGAAGCTTATCCGTCGCCGGAAAATATTGTCTGTCGCCTGCATGACAGACCTTCCGCGTACGTGCCAACCTCCAGTTTTACACGGTTCTTTCCATGTCCGATGTTTCAAACGCTGTTTCCGCCGACGAGCTCGCCGAGCTGTTCGACGCCTGTGCCTGGTTCGGCGCGCTGGACACTGCGCATCAGGACCTGGTCCTGGCCACGTCACGCGCCGACCACGTCGCCAGCGGCGCCTGGATCGCGCGCCGCAACGCGCCATCGGATTACTGGCTGGGCGTGCATGCCGGCCTGCTGAAGCTGGCCATCTACAACGAATCCGGGCGCAGCTGCACGTTTTCCGGCGTGCCGCCCGGCGGCTGGTTCGGCGAGGGCAGCGTCATCAAGCGCGAACTGCGCAAATACGACGTGGTCGCCATCCAGCCGTCGCTGGTCCTGCGGGTGCCGGTGGACACGTTTCACGCCTTGCTGTCGGCCAGCCTGCCGTTCTCGCACTTCGTGATCGGGCAGTTGAACAACCGGATGGGCGAATTCATCGCCTCGATCCAGAATCACCGCCTGCTGGACGCCGATGCCCGCGTGGCGCAATCCCTGGCGCAGCTGTTCAACCCGCAGCTGTATCCGTCCACCGACCTGACGCTGGCGATTTCGCAGGAAGAATTGGGGTACCTGACCGGCCTGTCGCGCCAGCGGGTCAATCAGGCGTTGCAGACGCTGGCGGACCAGGGAATCCTGGGGCTGGCCTACAACCAGATCCAGGTGCTGGACCTGGGGCGGCTGCGGTTGTTCGGGGCCGATCAGCTTTGAGCGTGGCGCCACCGCGCCGGGCAGCGCAGGGTTCTTGAACCTGGGCGCCGCTAAAGGAATTTGCGGATCAGGAAACTCGCCAGCAGGGACAGGCCCGCGCACACCCCCAGCGTGCCGGCATAGCAGATCAGCCAGATCCGTTGGGTTTCATGGCGCGGCTCGCGGGTGTCCTGGCGTTTGCGGGGCCCGCCAACGCGCCGAGCCAGCGCCACCAGCCCGCCCACCAACAGAAAGCCGCCAAGCAGGGCGAGCAGCATCAGCAGCTCGACCAGGCGGAACGACATCGCACCCAAGCCGCTGTCTTGCAGCCAGTCAGACAGGCGGGTCAGATGCGACAGTGGCCCGAACACCGCCACCAGCAACGCGGCGCCTGCCACGAGCAACATCAGGCGAACCAGGGCTACCGCCCGCGAGGGCCTGGGCGGGGCCAGGTCCGGTGTCCCGTTCGCCGATCCGAATTGAAGGCCATATTGATGCTGAAAGCTGCGGTGTTGAATCCAGGGCAGGGCGACCAAGGCAATGCCCAGGACCATCAACTGATTCAGGACTTCCTCGGCCGTAAACCCGGCGTTGGGCCAATAGCGGTTGACCAGGATCAGCGACCCCAGGAAAAGCCCCAGGAAGAGGGCCACGATCACGGGGACGATGCATAGCGCAAACAGCATTGCCCGGGTTTGGGGCTTCACCATGTTGAGCGGTCCGATACAAATGTCATCACCGAAGCCAGCGTGATCGACTGCAAGAAGAAGTGATGACGCTCACTCGGGGCGGTGATACACCGCCTCGACGTTGTAGCCGTCGGGGTCCAGGATGAAGGCGCCGTAATAATGCGGGTGATACTGCGGGCGAAGGCCGGGCGCACCGTTATCCCTGCCGCCGGCTTCCAGCGCCGCCCGATGAAAGGCATCGACCTCGGCACGGCTGCGGGCCCGAAAGGCCACATGCACGCGCGGCGTGCTGGGCGTGCCGGGATGAATCCAGAATTCACCGCCCGGGTCGCCGGACTCGTCCGGCTCGCCCACGCCAAAGCCCATGCCGGTAGGCGATGCCTTGCGTGGCACGTAACCGATCGCCGCGAGCGCGCTCAGGTAAAACGCCCGGCTGCGCTCGAAGTCGCTCACGTTGATTTCGACATGGTCCAGCATTCGCGGCTCCTTAAGAGCGTGTGGGGAAACCCCGGCCGGTCAGCATAGGCTAAGGAGCTGAACAGGAACGCTTCGATTTGCAACCTGCGGGCGGGGCCAGACTAGGGTTCCAGCAACGGCCAAACCTCGACCACCCCCTGCGCCACCGCACACGGGGTGCGCGACACCAGCGCTATCGCCTCGGCCAGGTCGGCCGCCTCGATGATGGCAAAGCCCGCTACCGGCAAGGCTGATGTCATGTAGGGCGCAGCGATCGTTTCCACCCCCGCTGCGTCGTGGTTGCGTACCTGCACCGGGGCGCCGGCAATGCCCATCAAGACGCCTTGTTGCCGCAAATTGGCATCGTGCGCATGGGCGGCATCGCGCAGGGGAGCGGCGGTGCGGTCGTAGCCGGCCTGGTCTCCGTAGCCGATCGTGATGAACTTGGGCATGCGGGTCTCCTGAAATTGCGGGGGGCCGGCGTGGCAGCTAGCGCGCGGTGGCCTCCCACTGCACATGTTCAATGCGGTTGCGGCCGTTGTTCTTGGCCACGTACAACTGTTGGTCCACGGCCTTGATGAAGGCATCCCGCGTGGCGTTACCGTCAGGAATCAGGGTGCCCGCGCCCATGCTCACCGTGACGCGGCGGCCGTGGGGCGACAGCGCATGCATGATGGCTTTCTTTTCCAGCAGCCGCTGGCAGCGTTCGGCCACCTTCAGGGCGGTCGCGGCATCGGCCTCGGGCAGCAGCACGACGAATTCCTCACCGCCGTAGCGCGCCACCAGATCGCGCGGGCCATCCAGCGCCAGGCTCAGCGTCTGGGCGATATCCACCAGGCATTTGTCACCCTGGGTGTGACCGTACAAGTCGTTGTACTGCTTGAAGAAATCCACGTCGAGCAGCAAGATGGACAGCGGTTGGCGATCTTTGCCGGCCCGTTCCCATTCCAGTTCGAAACTGCTGTCAAAGCGGCGCCGGTTGGCAATATTGGTCAAGCCGTCCTTGAAAGACAGGGCTTCCAGTTCTTTTTGCAGGCTCAGCAACTGTTCTTCGGTCTTCTTGCGTTCGGTGATGTCGAACATGAAGCCGATCAACGCCTGCACCTCGCCTTGCTCATTGCGCATCACATGGACGACGTCGCGAATCCAGACGTAGCCGTTGTCCTGGGTCAGGGCGCGGTAGTCGGCTTCATGGTCGACGCCCGCCTGGGACTGCGAAACGCAGAAATTGACCACGTATTCGCGGTCTTCGGGGTGCATGCGCATGGCCCAGTCTTCGACGCTGACCCAGCTGTCGACGCTCCAGCCCAGCAATGCCTCGATCTGGGGGCCGATATAGGCGAATTTCATGGACGCCCAATCGATTTTCCAGGGAATTGCCTTGGTCGACTCCAGCAAGGTCTTGTATACCGCGTTGTCATTCAAAAGCGTGCTTGCGTCGGCCATGCCGCATCCGTCCTCGATCCACGTGAGCAATCACTGTAGCCTGAAGCCATTGACCAGGGCATGACGGAATGATCGTTTCCGGCCGATGGCAGACGATAGCGATTTCGCGCGGTTACACGCGCAATGCGTTCAGGGTTCGCGTCAAGATTCGCAGACCCAGCCTAACGGCTCGTGTTGTGCGGAAAACCGCAGCGACGGCCAGTAGCCGTCCATGAACCAGGCATCGTCAAGCGGCGCCAAGTGCTGGACATAGCCGCCATCAGCGGCCAGCACCAGGTCGGACGGCGCGAAGCCTTGCAGGAAGGTGTCCGGCGGCGTGTACGGGTCGGCAGGTTCGCGGCCGGCTTCCCACAGGTAGCGCAGGGCCGCGCCTGGCCGGCGTTTGGGCGATCGGGGTCCGTCCTCGGGTTGTTCCTGCAAGATCAGGGCGCCAGCCCGAATTCCTGCCTGCGGTCGTACAGGAACAGGCCTTCGTCATCCCACCCGGCCGACCAGCCGCCACGCCACAGCCGCATGGCGGCCGCGGTGGGGTCGTCCGCCGGCGCGGTCAAGCGGCTGCACAGCGGCCAGGCGATCCAGCTGGAAACGTCGTAAGTGGTGGCCAGGCGATACAGCGGCTCGGAGAGAAAGTGGTACGCCGCGGCCCCCACCTCACCCGTTTCGTTTTCCGCCATGGTGTCCATCCCATCGCGCAATTCCACAAAAGGCGATTCGGCGCGGCAATAGGCATCACGCAGAGACACCGCCGGGCTGGCCAGCACACGGACCGGGCCGTCCGGGTCGGGCGCCTCGAAGCCCGCGCGCCGGGTAAGGTCCACCCCTTGGCGCAAGCGCATCGTGGCCTGCTCGGCATCGATGGCCTTGGCCGGCGTCGATAGATATTCCTCGATGCGGGCCAGCATCTGATCGCCGCGGGGCAGGATCGAAAAGGCCCGCTTGCGCGCCTCGGCGCCGCTGGGCCAGTCGGCGGACCAGAAATTGAACAGCAGCCGAAAGTCCTGGTCCAGGTCCGGCAGCGGATCAGGCACGCCTTTGTCGCCGGCCACTTCGTCCGGGTGGTCGTCAAAGGCATCCAGGATGTGATGCCAGTGACGTTGCCACGCCAGGGGATCTTGCGGGACGGGCGTGTCCGCAGGCGTTGAATCGGGCTGGCGATCGAGAAAGCTCATGCGGCCTCCGCAGTGGGGTCGACGGATTATCGCTTGACCTTCCAAGCGTAGCCATCCTTACGCTGGCGATATTGCTTTGATCGGACTCGCCAGGGGCGTCACCATGCCAAAAATCACTGTTCTTCCCCATCCCGACCTCGCGCCGGCCGGCGCCGTGCTGGACGTGCCGGCCGGGGTATCGCTGTGCGAGGCCCTGCTCGATCACGGAATTCCGATCGAGCACGCCTGCGAGCAAAGCCGCGCGTGCACGACCTGCCACTGCATTGTTCGCCAGGGCTTTGATGCGCTCAATGCGGTGGAGGAAGGCGAAGAAGACCTGCTGGACCGCGCCTGGGGGGTCGAACCGCAGTCGCGCCTGAGCTGCCAGGCCATCGTGGGGGCAGAGGACGTGACGATCGATATTCCGAAGTACACGGTGAATCACGCCAGGGAAACCTGAGCGGTGCAGGCAGGCACCGCAAGGGGTCTGCGAAGGCAGGCGGATCGGTACGTCGCGGCCGTCGTGAAAAATGTCTGAAAATGTTTTTCGGGCGGAATTGAAGCGCTCTGAAATCGTAGTCTGGCAAGATAGTGGCTGTCGCCGGGCTCGCGCGGCCCGAATTATCCTGTTCCCAGAGGAGATGTATTAGTGGTTCTATCCGCAACGATAGTATCGATCGCTTTCCCGTTTCGCCCATATGCCGCCAGTCTTTGGCGGCGCAGGCGAGGCAGGCCGTGGCCGGCGTTGCTGCTGGCGCTGATACTGAGTTGCGTGGCCCTGTCGTGGCAGGCGGACGCCCGGGCGGCAACGCCGCTGTTGCCGGCAGCCTCGGCGCCTGCCGACACCGCTTCTCCCGGCACGCTGTCCCCCGCCGCGCTGGCCGACCTGCTGGACAACCCCGACGCGCGCAAGGCCTTGGTGGATGCGCTGCGCGCGCAGGCAGCCGGCGCCGACCCCGCCGCAGCGCGTTCCGCTGGCGCGCAAGCCAGGCCCGCGCCGGCAACGCCCGGATTGCAACAGCGCATGGCCGATGACGTGCAACGCTTCCTGACCGGTGTGGCCACCGACATGGGCCAGGGCGTGGACGACATGGTGGCGCTGGCTTCGGGGCGCAGCCTGCGCATGGACAGCGGCACGGCGAGCCATGCCTTGATGCCGCTGCTGCTGGCGGCGGCGGCGACGATCATCGCCTTCCTGCTGCTACGCCTGATCGCGATGCGCATCTACACGCGCATCGACCACTGGGTGGCGCAACACGGCAGCAAGCCGGCCGCCGCGTCCGCGCGCGGCACGCCGCTGCCCATCCGGGTGCTGGGCCGGCGCGCGGGCGCGATCGTGGGGGCATTGGCGATTGACGTGGGGGTGGTGCTGCTGGCCGCGATGGCGGGCGGCGCAGCCGCCCTGTGGGGCACGCCGGGTCGCGGCACGCTGGACGCGCTGGCCGCCGTCTTCCTGCGGGCCTTCGTGTCGGTGGAAATCATCAAGGTCGTGATCCGCACGGTGTTCGCGGTGCGGCACCCGCATCTGCGGCTCCTGCCGATGGCCGATGCGTCCGCCAAGTACTGGAATGGCTGGCTGGTGCGCATCGTGGCGGCCGCGGGCTACGGCACGCTGCTGATCGATCCGGTGATGGCGGCCGCGTTGTCGCCGGCGCTGGGCCGGCTGGCCGGCATGGTCATCATGCTGGCGGTCTATGTATACGCCGTGCGCACCATCTGGCAGAACCGCCAGGCGGTGCGCGAGCATCTGGATCGCCGCGCCGCGGGGGCGGCCACGTTCCTGGGGGCGCGGCTGCATTTCCTGTCGCGCATATGGCACGTGCTGGGCATCGGCTACTTCACCATCTTGCTGGTGGTCAGCCAGGTCGATCCGACCAATGCCTTGCCTTTCATGGCCCGGGCCACGGCGCAGACGCTGCTGGTGATCGGGGTGAGCAGCCTCTTGATCCTGCTGCTGAACGCCATCCTGGCCAAGCCCATTCGATTGTCCGACGACCTGCGCCAGCGCCTGCCGCTGCTGGAGGCGCGGGTGAACGCCTACGTGCCGGCGCTGCTCAAGCTGGTGGGCTGGATCATCCGCATCGTGGCGGTGCTGCTGATCCTGGATGCCTGGCACGCGTTTGACCTGTCGCGCTGGCTGGCGTCGGACGCCGGGGGCGCGGCGATCAAGGTGACGCTCAATATCGTCATCGTGCTGTTGATCGCGGCGCTGGCCTGGACGGTGATCGCCAGCATCATCGAGCACCGCCTGAGCCAGCGCGAAGGTCGCGGCATGCCCAGTGCGCGCGAACGCACGTTGCTGGCGCTGTTTCGCAATGCGGCGCTGATCGTCATCGTGACGATGACGTTGATGGTGCTGCTGTCGCAGATCGGCATCGACGTCGGTCCGTTGATTGCCGGCGCGGGCGTGGTGGGCCTGGCGATCGGTTTTGGCGCCCAGAAGCTGGTGCAGGACATCATCACCGGCGTGTTCATCCAGCTTGAAAACGGCATGAACGAGAACGACGTGGTGCAGGTCGCGGGCGTGTTCGGCACGGTCGAGAAGATGACCATCCGGTCCGTGGGCATACGTACGCTGGACGGCGGCTACCACCTGGTGCCGTTTTCGTCGGTGGACGTGGTGGCCAACCACATGCGCGACTTCTCGTACCACCTGGGCGAATACACCATCGCGCACCGCGAAAGCGTGGACGACGCCATCGAGCATCTGCGCGCGGCGTTTGCCGAGCTGATGACCGATTCGGTGCTGGGACCCGAGATCCTGGAAGAGATGACGGTGGCCGGGGTCACGGCCGTCAACGACAAGGGCGTGACCATCCGCATCCTGATCAAGACCACGCCGGGCATGCAGTGGGCCGTGCAGCGCGGCTACAACCGCTTGCTCAAGAAGCACTTCGACGCCGCCGGCATCGAGCTGCCGTACCCGCACACGGTCGTGTACTTCGGGCAGGACAAGCGCGGCTACGCGCCGCCGGCCAATGTGGCCGTGCAGGCCGAACGGCCCGACGAGGGCGGCAACGCCCGGGCGGCAGGGCACACCCGCCGTCCCCTGGTGTCGGAATCCAGCACCGACGATTCGGCCGAGGTGCTGGGCAATGAACTCGAAGCGCGTCAGGAAGCCGAGGACGAGGCACCGCGCACGTAGCGGTAGAGCGGACAGGAGCGGGTTTCAGGGCAGCCTTGGACGGCTTGGCTGCCTCGAACCCGCCGCTTACGCCATGATGGCCGGTTCAGCGCGTTGGGCTGAAAGGCCAGGGGTGGCGTCAGCCCATTCGATCCGGTTGCGGCCCGCCGCCTTGCCGCGGTAGAGCGCGGAATCGGCTTGTCGCAGGGCGTCTTCCAGCCCCTGCACGCCATGGAAGTGCGGCGAAATCCCGATGGTGACGGTGCAGCGCAGCGATTGGTCGGATCCCGCCACCTTGATGGCCTGGTTTTCAATGTTGGCACGCAGGCGCTCGGCCAGGAGCATGACGCCGTCCGTGTCGGCATCGAGCAAGATGGCCACGAATTCTTCCCCGCCGATACGACCCGTCAGGTCGCCGCGACGCACGGTGGCACGCAGCAGATCCGCCACCTGGCAGATGACCTCGTCCCCGGCCTGGTGGCCGTAGGTGTCATTGATGCGCTTGAAATGATCCACATCCAGCAGCAGCAAACAGGCCGGCGCCGCCTGTCGCGCGTTGAAGTATTGCTTCAGCGCATCCACCAGCCCTCGGCGATTGAGCAAGTTCGTCATGGGGTCGCGCGCCGCGATATTGCGCAGGCTGTCTGTCAGCCGCCGCAGCACCAGCCAGACGATGGCGGGCGGCACGATGGTGGCCAGGGTCGACATATAGATGTAGAAGACCATCTGGAAGCGGCTGTCCATGTGCAGGGCATCCAGGCCATCGTCCACGATCTTCATGAACTTCAGCGCGTTCAGGACACAGATGCCGCCGATCAGCAGCGAGAAAAAGATCATTTCGCCGTACAGGTCCTTGGCGAACGTGCGCACGCCGTAGATCACGGTCAGGGTCATGGCAAAGAACAGTACGGTCGCCATCGCCGCCAGCATGGCGTAGCGGGCGGCGGGGCCGGCGTTCCCTTGCACCAGCAATTGCGCCAGGCCGTAGGCCGCCGCAAAGGCGATCAACGGACGCCACAGCGGAACCTGGCGCCCGAAGAAACGCATCGCGCCGAGCCAGTAGGCGATCGGCGCAGCCAGCGTAAGAATGTGGTTGACCACGCTCATCAGGCTCCAGGCCGGGCCGCCTTCCAGCAATTGCAGGATGTAGGCCGACGCCAGCAACAGGTTGCCCACGGCAAAATAATCCATCCCCATCCTGTTGCCAGGCAGGCGACGGCTGATCAATAAGAACATGCCTGAAAAGCACAACAGGTGTGCGCACAGCATGGCAACGAGCGTGGAGGCAACCATAGCGGGGAGGGGAAAGGGATGTGCACTGCCAGCCAGGAAGCGACCGGGCCGTCGTTGACGTCATCCGACAGGGGGGGAAGTCATTGTCGATGAATGGCCGTGTCACTCGCCCTGCAGCGCGCGCCGCAGCGCGGCCCGGGCCAGGATGCGGGTGGAATCCAGCGTCGGCAGCGCGCAGTTGCCGTCGTTGAGCACCAGCGGCAGTTCGGTGCAGCCCAGCACCACCGCATCGCAGCCGGCGTCGCGCAGCCGCGTCACCACGTCTTGCAGCAACGCCACCGACGCCGGCCGGAAATCGCCATAGACCAGTTCGTCCATGATGATCCGCGCCAGCAGGTCGCGGTCGGATTCGGATGGCCGCACGCATTCCAGGCCCTGGGCCGCCAGCTTGTCGGGATAGACGGGGCTGTCCACCAGCCAGCGCGTGCCGGTGATGCCGATGCGGCGAAAGCCGCGCTGGGCGGCTTCCAGGGCGACTTCTTCGGCGATGTGCAGCCAGGGCAGGGGCGATTGCGGCAGCACGTGGCCCAGCGCCTGGTGAATGGTGTTGTCGGGGCAGATCAGGAAGTCCGCCCCTGCGCGCGCCAGCTTGCCGGCCGACGACCGCATCAGCGCGCCCACGCCGGCTAGGTCACCCTGGTTGAGGCAGGCCACGTAGTCGGCCAGCGAATGGGTGTGCAGCGA
>PJUB01000383.1_pt1 | contig 20044 bp, 18 predicted proteins | sample 1512141 | NCBI WGS metagenome assembly PJUB01 (sample SAMN08177677, study PRJNA422409) | Soil metagenome, whole genome shotgun sequencing project. | isolation source: Soil enriched on filter paper: alkali lignin treatment | place: USA: Madison | collected 2015-01-15 | reverse complement strand
TTCAGTTCGTCGGGCAACGGCACCACCAGCCACCTGGCGGGCGAGATGTTCAAGACGGCGGCGCATGCCGACATCCGCCACATTCCCTACAAGGGCACCTCGGGCGCCATCAATGACTTCCTGGCCGGCCGCATCTCGATGATGATCGACACCTCGTCCAACTTCATCGAGCAGGTCAAGCAGGGCAAGGTGCGGGCGCTGGCCGTGACCAGCCGCCAGCGGCTGGCGGCGCTGCCCGACGTGCCGTCGATGTCGGAGACGCCGGGGTTCGAGGACTACGAGGTCAGCCTGTGGTCGGGCGTGCTGGCGCCGGCGGGCACGCCGCGCCCGGTCATCGATCGCCTGAATGCCGACATCCAGGCGGTGATGACGTCGCCGCAGATGGTCGAGCGCATGGCCGGCTATGGCATCCAGACTACGCACAGCACGCCCGAGGCCTTCGCCGAACGCATCCGCGTCGATACGGCGAAATGGGCGCGCATCATCGAACAGTCCGGCGCGCGCGCCGATTGACGCCCCGGCCCCACTAGGGAGCTCCCATGCGCACGATGCTTCGATCCCTGCTGGCGACGGTTGCGCTGTCCGTCGCTGCCGCCTCTGCCGTGGCGGCCTATCCCGACCGGCCGGTCATCCTGGTCAATCCCTATGCTGCGGGCGGCCCCGCCGACGTGGTGGCGCGCAGCCTGGCGCGGGCGCTGGAAAAGCGCCTGGGCCAGCCGGTGGTGGTGGAGAACAAGCCTGGCGGCGGCGCTTCCATCGGCACCGGCTTCGTGGCGCGCGCCAAGCCGGACGGCTACACGCTGCTGCTGGGCACCTCGGCCGGCCACGTGGTCACGCCGCTGATGCAGAAGACCGTGTACGACGGCGTCAAGGGCTTCGCCTTCTGCTCGGTGGTGGCGGTGCAGCCCATCATGCTGGTGGTCAATCCGTCGCGCGGCATCCGCTCGGTGCCGGCGCTGATCGCCCGCGCCAGGGCCGAACCGGGCAAGTGGAGCTACGGCTCGGCCGGCGTGGGCGGCGCGACGCACCTGGGCGCCGAACTGTTTCAGCAGGTCGCGGGTGTGCAGCTGAACCACATTCCCTATGCCGGCGCGTCGCCTGCCATCAATGACGTGGTGGGCGGCCAGACGGATCTGGCCATGCTGAACCTGTCGGCCAGCCTGCCGTTCATCCGCCAGGGGCGCCTGGTGGCGCTGGCCTACGCGTCGGACAGGCGCTCGCCCTTGCTGCCGGACGTGCCGACGCTGGCCGAGGCGGGCGTGGCGGGCGCGGACGCGGCCACCTGGTACAGCCTGGCGGCGCCCGCCGGCACGCCCGCCGACATCGTGCGCACGCTGAGCGAGACCGTCCGCGCCGTGAACGACGATCCCGACTACCGCCGCGTGATGCAGGATCAGGCGATAGCGTTGATGGCGTTGTCGCCGCAGGAGGCGGAGTCCTACGTCGCCAAGGACCAGGCCGCCATGCGCCGACTGCTGGGCGCGCTGGGGCTGCTGGCCAAATGAGGACGCAAGGGACGCCACATCCATGAATTTCGATTTCAGCCAACTGAGCGCTGCCAATGCCTTCAAGCTGCTGTCCAGCGTGGTGGTGCCGCGGCCCATCGCCTGGGTGGTGAGCCAGTCGGCGCTGGGGCAACGCAACGCCGCGCCGTTCTCGTTCTTCAACGTGGTCAGCAGCGATCCGCCGATCGTGGCGCTGGGCATCGGCCCGCGCGGCGGGCAGCTCAAGGACACGTCGCGCAATATTCTTGAGACCGGCGAGTTCGTCATCAACCTGGTGTCGGCCGAGCTGGCCGCGCAGATGAACCACACCAGCCTGGACTACGTGGCCGAGGTGGATGAGCTGACGCGTGCCGGGCTGGCGACCGAACCCTCGCGGGTGGTTGCGCCGCCGCGCATTGCCCTCAGCCCGGCAGCGCTGGAATGTCGCGTGTGGCAGGTGCTCGATGCCGCGCCGCAGCGGGTCATCGTGCTGGCGCGGGTGGTGGCGCTGTACCTGCGCGACGACGCGCTGCTGGATGCGCAGTGCTTTCACGTGGACACGCCCGCGCTGCGCCTGCTGGGCCGCATGCACGGCGCCGGCTGGTATGCGCACACCAGCGACCTGTTCCAGATGCGCGCGCCGGACGCCGCCAACGATCCGGCGCTGCGGCCGGCCCAGGGCCATTGAAGCGCGTCACGATTTCGAATCCATAGGGAGTCTTTTGATGAAACTGCATTGGTCGCCGCGCTCGCCCTTCGTGCGCAAGGTGATGATCGTCCTGTACGAAGCCGGCATCGCCGACCGCGTGACGCGGGTGCGCACGCCGGTGGCGATGGACAAGCCCAACCTGGACCTGGTGGCGGACAACCCGTTGATCAAGCTGCCCACGCTGGTGCTGGACGATGGCACGCCGGTGTACGACTCGCGCGTCATCTGCGCCTATCTGGACGGCCTGGCCGGCGCCGGCCTGCTGCCCGCGGACCCGGCCGCGCGCCTGCTGGCCGAACGCCGCCAGGCGCTGGGCGACGGTTTCCTGGACGCGCTGCTGCTGTATCGGCAGGAGCGCAACAAACCGGTCGACAAGCAGACCCAGGCCTGGCTCGATGCCTTCGCGCTGAAGACCCGCGCCGTGCTGGCCGTGCTGGAAGCCGAGGCACCGGCGCTGCGGGCCAGCCGCTTCGACCTGGGTTTGATCGCCATCGGTTGCGCGCTGTCGTATCTGGACTATCGTTTCCCGGACCTGGCCTGGCGCGACGGCCATCCGGCGCTGGCCGCCTGGCACCAGGACTTCAGTGCGCGGCCCTCGGTGCAGCGCAGCCAGCCCGACGAAACCCCTTGATCGAAGGACGATGATGAGCCGCATTCCCCTGCCCACGCCCGACAGCATGAGCGACGACCAGAAGCGCGTCTACGAACGCATCGTCTCCGGCCCGCGCGGCCGGCTGGTCGGCCCCTTGCGCGCGGCGCTGCACAATCCCGAGCTGGCCGAGCGCTGGCAGGCGCTGGGCGCCTTGCTGCGCTTTGGCACCAGCCTGCCGCCGCGCGTCAGCGAACTGGCCATCGTGGTCACCGCGCGGCGCTGGAACAGCCAGATCGAATGGCACATCCACGCCCAGGCCGCCCGCGCCGCCGGCATTTCGGAGGCGGTGCTGGACGCCATCCAGGCCCGCCGCGAACCTGCCTTCGACAACCGCGACGACGAGATCGTCTACGCCTACGCCTGCCAGTTGCAGGAGACCGGCCAGGTCGAGCCGGCGCTCTATGCCGAGGCGGTGCGGCGCTGGGCCGCCGTGGGCGTGGTCGAGCTGACCGCCGTCATCGGCTACTACACCATGGTATCGATGACGCTGAACGCGCATGAGATCCCGATGCCGGACGACGCGCCCGCGCCGCTGGACGTGCCCGAGCAGGATGGCCGGCCGGCGCTGAGTCGGCTGGCGCCGCTGGCCTGGCAGGGCAAGGCATGACCGCCGCCAGCGCCTACGTGCCCGACAGCGTCGAGACGCCGCGCATGCCGGCGGCCCCCGCCCAGCCGCTGCCGCCGCAGGCCTGCGACACGCACTGCCACGTGTTCGGCCCCTACGACCGCTTTGCGCTCTGGCATCCGTCGTCCTATGCCGCGCCCGACGCGCCGGCGCAGCGCTACCTGCGCATGTTGGACATCCTGGGCGCCGCACGCGGCGTGCTGGTGCAGCCCGCGCCCTACGGCACGCATCCCGACGCCTTGCTGGACGCCCTGGCGCAGGGCGGCGACCGCCTGCGCGGCATCGCGGTGGCCGACCCGTCGGTCAGCGACGCGCAACTGCAGGCCCTGTATGACGGCGGCGTGCGTGGACTGCGCTTTGTCGAGGTGCGCGACCCGGCCGGGAACCTGTTTCCGGGCAGCGTCGGCTTCGACCAGGTCGCCGCGCTGGCCCCGCGCATGAAGCAATTCGGCCTGCACGCGCAGCTGTGGGCCCCGTGCGACACCTATCTGCGGCACCTGCCGGCGCTGGCGAGGCTGAACCTGCCGCTGGTGATCGACCACCTGGGCAGCCTGGTGCCCGCGCGTGGCGAGCAGGATCCTGCGTTCCAGCTGCTGCGCAGCCTGCTGGCCGATGGCCGCCTGTGGCTGAAGCTGACGCTGTGCCGCGTGGGCAGCGCGCCGGACTACGAGAACGCGCGTTTCATCCACGACGCCTTCGTCGCCGCCAACCCCGACCAGGTGCTGTGGGGCTCGGACTGGCCGTTCGTGCGCATGGGTGAGTCGGCGCCCTCGGCCGACGCCCTGGTGGCCGTGGCGCAGCGCTGGCTGGGCGATGACGCCCTGCGCCGCAAGGTGTGGGTCGACAACCCGGCGCGGCTGTACGGCTTTGCCTGAAGCGCCGGCCCGGTCAGGGGCTGGCGTGCCACACGCCTTCGCCGCCGATCTCGCGCACCAGGCTCTGGATCTGGGCCGCCACCTCGGTGACGGTGCGGCCCGGCCCCTTGGCGCGGGCGAACGCCATCGAGATGATGCGGCCCATGGCCGGATCGCGCAGCGCGGCAATGCCCAGGCGGCCTTCCTGCACCTCCTGCCAGACCGCGTGCAGCGGTAGCACCGTGTACATGTGCTCGTGCTCCACGATGGACTTCATCAGCGGCAGCGAATCGGCCTCGATGAGCGGCGCGATGGTGATCTTGCGCGCCCGCGCCAGTCCATCCAGCGCATTGCGCAGGCCGTTGGGCGCGCCGGGCAGGATGAAGGGCAGGCCGTCCAGCTGTTCGAACGCGACTTCGCCGCCGCTCGTCAGGGGATCGCCGGCCGCGCCCACCAGGTACGAATCGACCGAGGCCAGCGCTTGCTCGCCCGGCGGGCATTTGTCGCCATAGCGGTACAGGATGGCGATGTCGACGCGGCTGTCGGTCAGCCATTCTTCGATCTGGCCGCTGGAGCCTTCCAGGATCTTCAGGTGCACCTTGGGGAACTGCTTGCGCAGCCGCGAGAACAGCCGCCGGATCAGCGGATGCGCGGTGGACGGCAGCAGCCCCAGCGTGACTTCGCCGGCCGGTTCGCGCGCCTCGCCGTTCAGTTCCAGTTCCAGCCGCTCGGCGTCGCCAAGCAGCGTGCGCACCAGCGGAAACAGGCGTTCGCCTACCTCGGACAGATGCACGCCGCGGCCGGTGCGATTGAACAGCCGCGCATTGCACTCGCGTTCCAGTGCGTTGATGCGGCGGCTCAGTACCGACTGGTCCTGGTCCAGGTACAGGGCGGCGCGCGAGATGCTGCCCAGTTCCGCGATGGCCAGGAAGGCCCGCCACTTGTGCAGGTCGGCGGTGACGTCCAGGCTCAGGCCCGTGGCTTTGGCAGGCGGCATGATGGATAAGGCGGCAACGAAAGAGACGGCATAAGGGTACGGCAAAAGCGGGCCGGCATGGGACTATTCCAGCCCCAGCTTGCCGCGCCGGATCACCTCGCCCCATTTCTTCGACTCGGCCTGCATCAGCGCCTGGTAGGCCTCGGGCGTGGTGGCCGTGGGAATGGCCCCTTGGTCGATCATTTTCTGCCGCAGGGCCGGCTCGGCCAGCGTCTGGGCGATGGCTTGCGACATCTTCTGCACGATCTCGGGCGGTGTGCCGGTCGGGGCGATGATGCCGTAGTTCGATTCCACGATCACATCGGGAAAACCCGCCTCCTTGGTGGTCGGCACATCGGGCAGGCCCTCGAAGCGCGTCGGGCTGGCCACCGCCAGCGTGCGCAGCTTGCCGGCCTTGATGAAGCCCAGCACCGCCGAGGCGTCGCCCGGGAACATCTGCACCTCGTTGGACAGCAGCGCCGTGACGGCGGGCGACGCGCCCTTGTACGGCACGTGCATGATGTCGATGCCGGTCTGCTGCTTGAGCAGTTCGCCGCCCAGGTGCGGGGTGGTGACGTTGCCGGCCGAGCCATAGTTGTACTTGCCGGGCTGGCGCCGGGCGCTGGTGACGAAGTCGGCCAGCGTGGCGTCGGGCAGGGACGGGTTGACCACGATCACCAGGGGAATGCGCGCCACCAGCGACACGTACTGGATCCTGGACACGTCGTAGGGCACCTTCATCACGTGCGGCAGGCCGGTGATGGCGCCCGGCACGCCGAAGCCGAAGGTATTGCCGTCGGGCGTGGCGCGCACCGTGGCGTCCACGCCAATGGTGCCGCTGGCCCCGGCCTTGTTCTCGATCACGATGGTCTGGCCCAGCCGCTGGCCCAGCGCCGGCGCCAGCAGCCGCGCCAGGTTGTCGACCGAACCGCCGGGCGGGTAGGGCACGATCAGCCGGATCGGCTGGCTCGGCCAGGGCGCGGCGGCGTGGCCCGGGGCGGCAAAGGTGGCGCCCAGCAGCAGGGTGGCCACCGTCAGTGCGGTTGCTTGCTTCATCTGTCTCTCTCCTGTGGCGCCGGCTCAAGGCCGGCGCGTCGTTGTCATGCGCCTTCCAGGCCGAGCTGTCTGGCGTAGATATTGCGCTGGATCTCGTTGGTGCCGCTGAAAATGGTCGCCGCCAGCGCGTTGACGTACGGCGCCAGCGCGTGCACCTGGCCGTTGCCATAGCCCAGCCGCATCGCCGCGCCGCCGTATTCCTCGGCGATCTGGATCAGGAGGGCACCCAGTCGTTCGTGCGTCTCGGTGGCCCAGACCTTCAGCAGCGACAGTTCGGGCGGCAGCGGCCGGCCGGCCTTGGCCAGCTCGGCGAAGACGCTGTACATGGCGGTCAGGTCGGCCGCGTCCAGCCGCAACTCGGCCAGCCGGTCGGCGAACGCCGGGTCGGCCAGCAGCCCGCGCTGGCGCGCGATGCCGTAGATCTGCTGCAAGGCATGGTTGGCGTGCTTGGGGCTGCCGCTGAACAGGCGCTCGAAGCCCAGCAGCGCCTTGGCGATGCCCCAGCCGGCATTCAGCTCGCCGACGACGTTGGCGCGCGGTACGCGCACCTGGTCGAAGAACACCTCGCAGAATTCCTCGTGCCCCGACAGCGTGCGGATGGGGCGGCGGCTCACGCCCGGGCTGGCCAGGTCGACCAGCAGGAAGCTGATGCCGGCCTGCTTCTTGACCGTCTTGTCGGTGCGCACCAGCATGAACATGTGGGTCGCGTCCTGGGCCAGCGTCGACCAGGTCTTCTGGCCGCTCACCACCAGCTCGTCGCCGTCCACCAGCGCCTCGCAGCGCAGCGAGGCCAGGTCCGATCCGGCGTTCGGCTCCGAATAGCCCTGCGCCCATACCGCTACGCCCGACAGGATGCCCGGCAGGAAGCGGGCGCGTTGTTCCTCGGTGCCGTGGCGGATCAGGATCGGTCCCAGCATCACCAGCCCCTGGTCCGGAGCGCGCGCCACGCCGTGGCGTTCGGCCTCTTCGATGAAGGCGATCTGGCGCGCGGGCGACAGCGCCATGCCGCCATGCTCGCGCGGCCATGACGGCGCGATCCAGCCCTGGCGCGACAGCGTGAAATACCAGTCCCTGATCTCGTCCCAGTGCAGCCGCCAGGGCACGTGGCGCAGGTGCTCGGGATAATGGGCGCGGAAAAAGCCGCGCACCAGCCGGCGGAAATCGGCTTCCGGCATGCCGTTCCAGTCGGCCTCGCGCGGGAAGTCGATGGCGGGCTCGGCGGCGTCGTCCGCGGCGTCTTGCGCAGGCAACGCCGCCAGCGCGCCGTAGCGCTGGCGATGGGCGGTCGCATTGCCCAGCCACGCCGCCAGGTGCAGCGCGCTGCGCAAGTACAGGCTGACGTCGCATTCGTCGGTGTAGCCGATGGCGCCATGCAGCTGGATCGCCAGCCGCGCGGCCTCCAGGCCGGCGCGCGCCGCTCGGGCCTTGGCGCGGCTGGCCACGCTCTTGCGCAGGGTGGCGTCGTCCGGCTGCGCGGCCAGGGTATCGAGCGCGTCGAGCAGGCTGTTGGCCGCCAGCTCGACCTGCATGGCGGCGTCCACCAGCCGGTGCTGCAAGGCCTGGAACGACGCCAGCGGCCTGCCGAACTGCTGGCGCGTGTTCAGGTAGGCCACCGAGTCGGCCAGCACCTGCCGCGCCACGCCCACCAGTTCCGCCGACTGCATCAGGCGGCCCAGGTCCAGCGCTTCGTCCACCGCGTCCAGCACGGCGTCGATCGCCAGCAGCGCGTCCGCCGGCACCACGGCCGACTCGATCGCCAGGTGGCAGGCGACGGTGCCGTCGGCGCGCTCGTGGACCTGCGCGGACACGCCCGGCGTGCCAGCCGCGACGTAGAAGAGGGCGCTGCCGCGCTCGCCATCGGCCGTGACCAGCCAGCCGTCGACGCCGGCCCCGGGGACCACGTGGCGCTTCTCGCCATTGAGCACATAGGCGCCCTCGCGTTCGATGACGCTGACGCCGAAGGCCGTGGCGGCCTCGCCGGCCTCCAGCTGGCCCTCGGTCTCTTGCCAGGCCAGCCCGATCAGCATTGCGCCGCCGCACACCGCTTGCAGCAGCGCGTCGCGTCGCGCCGCGTCGACCGGCGCGAGCCGCGCCAGCAGCGCCGCCGGCAGCACGCCCGCGGCCACCAGCGGTTCGGGCAGTTGCGCGCGGCCCGCTTCCTCCAGTATCGCCGCCATGGCCCGCCAGGGCAGCCCAAGGCCGCCTTGCGCTTCGGGCACGCTCATGCCGATCCAGCCGACCTCGGCGATCTCGCGCCAATAGTCGCGGTCTGGCGCGGTCGCGCTGCGCTTGCGCTGGCGCTGGTCGCGCCGCTGCAGGAAGTCGCGCGCGCTGTCGCGGATCTCTTCGATCAGGTCAGGGTCGATGCCGCTCATACGATGCCCTCCGCCCGCAGGCGGGCAATCTCGTCATCGGCCAGCCCCAGTTCGGCGCGCAGGATCTCGGCCGTGTGCTCGCCCAGCAGGGGCGGCGGCAAGCCGCCCGTGATCGGCGTGCCGGAAAAATGGATCGGATTGCGGATGACCGGCAGGGTGCCCAGTTGCGGATGTTCGACGCTGCCCAGCACTTCGCGGTGGCGCACCTGCGGGTCTTCGAACACCTGGTCCATGGTGTAGATCGGCCCGCAGGGCACGTTGGCCGCCGCCAGCGCCTGGTTCCAGTCCTGCACGGTGCGGGCGCGCATGGCCGGCTCGATCAGTCGCGACAGTTCCGGCTGCGCGGCGGCCCGTTTGGGGTTGGTGTCGAAGCGCGCATCGCATGCCAGGTCAGACAGCCCGATCACCTGGCAGAAGCCGCGGAACTGCGAGTCGTTGCCCACCGCCACCATCAGGTGCCCGTCCTGGCATTCGAACGCCCGGAACGGCGCGGTGATCTGCGAGGCCGAGCCCATGCGCGCCGGCAACTGGCCGCTGGCCAGGTAGTTCATGCCGATGTGCGACAAGGCCGCGATCTGCGCATCCAGCAGCGCCAGGTCGATGTGCTGGCCGGCGCCCGACACCTGGTCGCGGTGCCGCAGCGCCGCCAGGATGGCGCACACCGCATAGAACCCCGCCGTCAGGTCCGACACCGAATAGCCCGCCTTGACCGGCCCCGCGCCCGGCTCGCCGTCGGGCACGCCGGTCACGCTCATCAGTCCGCTCATGGACTGGAAGATCGGGTCATAGCCCGGCAGGTGGCTGTAGGGCCCGCTCTGGCCGAAGCCGGTGATCGAGCAATACACCAGCCGCGGATTGACGGCCGCCAGCGCCGCGTAGTCCAGTCCGTAGCGGCGCAGGTCTCCGGCCTTGAAGTTCTCGATGACGATGTCCGCCTGTTGTGCCAGCCGCCGCACCAGCGCCTGCCCCTCGGGTCGGGAGATGTCGAGGGTCAGCGACTTCTTGCCGCGGTTCATGGCCACGAACGACGAGGTCTGCGGGCTGGGCGCGCCGTCGCGGCCGGGCAGCGGGTAGCCCTGGTGGCGCACGTCGTCGCCGCGCCCGGGACGCTCGACCTTGATCACCTCGGCGCCGAAGTCGGCCAGCATCTGCGCCGCCCACGGCCCCGAGAACACCCGGCTCAGGTCCAGCACCTTCACGCCGTCCAATGCGCTCGTCATGTCGTCTCCTAGTGTCTTTTTTTTCTTGCGAAGTGCGGGCAGCGCCCGGCCTCGCTCGTACGGCGCCACCGCAATGGCTGTTATGCGCCCCGCTCCGGGGGCGCGCCGCTAGCGGCCCTGGAATACCGGCGCGCGTTTTTCCAGGAAGGCGCGGCGCGCCTCCATCGCGTCTTCGGTCTTGGCGATGGCCGCCGTCATGTCCTGCTCGTAGCGGTAGCCGTCGCGCAGGCTCATGTCCTCGATGGCGTTGAGCGTCTGCTTGGCCAGCATGGTCGCCAGCGGGCTCTTGGACGCCAGCTCGCGCGCCAGTTCCAGCGCGCGTGGCATCAGGGCCTCGGCCGGCAGCGCTTCCTCGACCACGCCCAGCCGGTACAGCTCGTTGCCGTCCACCCGCAGCCCGGTCAGCATCATGCGCCGCAGCCGCGAATGGCCGAACAGCCGCATGCCATGGCGCCCGCCGCCCAGCAGCCCGACGTTGATCTCCGGCAGGCCCACCACCGCGTCGGACGCCGCCAGCAGGATGTCGCACGAGGCCACGATGGCCAAGCCCGCGCCCAGCGCCGCGCCGTTGATGGCGCCCACCACCGGCTTGGCGCATTCGCGGATGGCATGGAAACACTCGCGCGTTCGGCGCGAATGCTGCGGCAGGTCGCCCGGCCCCTTGATGGTGGCGGCGCGGTTCTTCAGGTCGGCGCCGGCGCAGAAGGTCTTGCCTTGGCCCGACAGCACCACCGCGCGCACCTCGGGCGTCTCGGAAATGCGGTCCAGCACCCACGCAAGCTCGTTCATCATTTCAGTGCTGAGCGCGTTGACGGGGGGATTGGCCAGCAGGATGGTGGCGACGCCGCCGTCCAGGCTGACGTCCAGCGCGGTGTAGGGCCCGGCCAGGTTTTCCGGCATGGTCATGGTGTGTCTCCTTGTTGTCGGGTCGGTCGAGGCCGGTCAGATGATCTTGCGATCGCGGTAGTCCTGGATCTGCGCCGCGCTCAGCCCCAGTTCGGCCAGCACCTCGTCGGTGTGCTGGCCCAGCAGCGCCGGCGCGCGGTCCACCCGCAGCTGCGACTGCCCGAAGCGCAGCGGGTTCATCACCTGCGGCACCTCGCCGGCGACGGGGTGGGGCAGGCGCCGCAGCATGCCGCGGTGCTGCACCTGCGGGTCGTCGAACACCTCGGGCACCGTGTTGATCGAGCCGGCGGGCACCCCGGCTCGCTTGAGCAGGTCCAGCCAATGGGCGCGTGGCTCACGGATGAAAATGGCGTCCAGCAGCGGGTCGAGCGTGTCCAGGTTTTTCACGCGCTGGCTGTTGCTGACGTAGCGCGGATCGTGCGCCAGGGCGGGTTGGCCCAGCGCCTCGCACAGGGTGGCGAACTGCCCGTCGTTGCCCACCACGATGACGATGTCGCCATCGGCGCAGGCAAAGGTGCGCTGCGGCTGGATGTTCGGGTGCGCCGTGCCGGTGCGGCGCGGCACGCGCCCGCCCAGCAGGAAGTTCATGGCCTGGTTGGCCAACAGGCCCACCTGCACGTCCAGCATGGCCACGTCGATGTACTCGCCCTGGCCGGTCTGCGAGCGCCGCAGCAAGGCGGCCACGATGCCCAGCGCGGCATACACGCCGGTGGTCAGGTCCACGATCGGCACCCCCACCTTCTGCGGCCCGCCGCCCGGCTTGTCATCGCGTTCGCCGGTCACGCTCATCAGCCCGCCCATGGCCTGGATCAGGAAATCGTAGGCCGGCTCGGCCGCGCGCGGCCCGGTCTGGCCGAACCCCGTCACCGAGCAGTACACCAGGCGCGGGTTGATCGCCGACAGCGATGCGTAGTCCAGCCCCAGCCGCGCCAGCGTACCGACCTTGTAGTTCTCCAGCACCACGTCGGCATCGCGACACAGCTGCTTGACCAGCGCCTGGCCTTCGGCGGTCTGCAGGTCCAGCGTGATGGAACGCTTGCCCCGGTTGGTGGCCACGAAGTAGGCGCCGTCCGCCGTGTCGCGGCCCTGCTCGTCCTTCAGGAAGGGCGGCCCCCAGGACCGGGTGTCGTCGCCCTGGCCGGGCCGCTCGACCTTGATGACGTCAGCGCCCAGGTCCGCCAGGATCTGGCTGGCCCAGGGGCCGGCCAGCACGCGGCTCAGGTCGAGCACTTTCAGGTTGGATAACAGCGGTTGCAACGGACCTCTCCTTGACTGCGATGATTTGCAGCCAGTCTAGGAGTTGGTGCGCGCCTGGGGATGGGCCTGGGGGCGCAAAGCTGTTATGCGGTTTGCGGCGTGATTCACCGCCGGCCGCGCCGGCCCCGGCTGCCGGCGGGCAGGCCGTCGCAGCGCGCATACGCCGTCCCGCGTGCCGTGTCGCCGGGCGTGCCGGCGCCGGTGATGAGGATGACGGATGGCATGAGGGAGGTCCCGGGAAGGGGCCGTTGAATCAGGCAATCCCGCCGTTGGCGCGCAGCACCTGGCCGTTGATCCAGCCGCCGTCCTGGCTGGCCAGGAAGGCGACGATGCCGGAGATGTCTTCGGGTTCGCCCAGGCGTTCCAGGGGCGGCATCTTGGCGAAGTGCTCGATCAGCTCGGGACTCTTGCCTTTCTTGAAGAGGTCGGTGGCGACGGGCCCGGGAGCGACGGCGTTGACGGTGATGCGGCGGCCGCGCAGTTCCTTGGCGAACACGCGGGTGAAGCCTTCGACGGCGGCCTTGCTGGCGATGTAGATGCCATAGGTGGGCATGTTCAGCGCCACGGTGGTGCTGGACACGTTGATGACGGCGCCGCCGTCGGCCAGGCGGGCGCCGGCTTCGCGCAGGGTGTTGAAGGTGCCGCGGGTGTTGATGTCGAAGGTCTGGTCGTACTGCTCGTCGGTGGTGTCGGCCAGCGTCTGCAGCTTGAGCACGCCGGCATTGTTGACCAGGACGTCGATGCAGCCCAGTTCGGCTTGGACGTGATCGAACATGGCGCGCACGTCGGCGCTCTTGGATACGTCGGCCCGCACGGTGGTGGCGCGGCCGCCGGCCTGGCGGATTTCGGTGGCCAGGGCGTCGGCTTCGGTGGCGCTGGACGCATAGTTGATGGCGACGGCAAAGCCGTCGGCGGCCAGGCGGCGCACGATGGCGGCGCCGATGCCGCGGGATCCGCCGGTGACCAGGGCAACGCGTTGGGGGGCTTGGGGGTTCATGTAAGGCTCCGCAGGTGAGGGGGTGAGACGAATCATCGACTATTCCAAACGAAAGATAATTACCCTGATTTTGCTAACATAATTTCATTTACTTTAATAATCGGGGCCGGGTATGGATCGCTTTCAGGAAATGCAGGTGTTCGTGCGCATTGCCGAGCGGCGCAGTTTTTCCCAGGCCTCGGAAGACCTGCAGATTCCCCGCGCCACGGTGACCAACCTGATCAAGCGCATGGAAAGGCGGCTGGGGGCGCGGCTGCTGGAACGCACCACCCGCCAGGTACGGCTGACGCACGACGGCGAGGCCTATTACCGCCGCTGCGTGCGCCTGCTGGCTGACCTGGAAGAGGCGGACGGGGCCTTTCTGAACACGGCGCCCAAGGGGCTGTTGCGGGTGAATGTGCAGGGCACGCTGGCGCGGGTGTTCGTGGTGCCGGCGCTGCCGGCTTTCCTGGCGCGCTATCCGGACATCGTGCTGCACCTGGGCGAAGATGACCGCCTGGTGGACCTGGTGCGCGAAGGGGTGGATTGCGTGCTGCGCGCGGGCACCTTGCAGGATTCGTCGCTGGTGGGACGGCAGATTGCCCTGATGCCGCAGGTGACGGTGGCCAGTCCCGCCTATCTGGCGCGCCATGGCGAACCGCGCAGCCTGGACGATCTGGAAGGCCACCAGGCGGTGGATTACCTGTCATCGGCCACGGGGCGCAGCCTGCCGCTGGATTTCATGGTGGATGGGCGCAATGTACTGGTGCGCCCGGCGGCGGTGGTCAGCGTGACGGGCGCCGAGCTTTATGCCAGCGCGGCGCTGGCCGGCCTGGGGCTGGCGCAGGTGCCGCGCTACCGCGTGGCCGATGAACTGGCCAGCGGGCGGCTGAAGGTGGTGCTGCCCGAGCTGCCGCCCGCGCCGATGCCGGTGTCGGTGCTGTCCCCGCAGAACCGCCAGGTGTCGGCGCGGGTGCGGGTGTTCAGCCAGTGGCTGGCCGAGATTTTCGGCCAGGCGTTTGGTCAGACGATGCCGGTCAGGTAGTACACCGCAATCACCAGGAAGACGGACAGCGTCGAGATCAGGGTGATGGCGAAGATGTCGCCATACGACTGGCGGTGGGTCAGGCCGGTGACGGCCAGCAGGGTGATGACGGCGCCGTTGTGGGGCAGGGTGTCCATGCCGCCGCTGGCCATGGCGGCGACGCGGTGCAGCACCTCCATGGGGATGCCGGCGGCGTGGGCGCTGTCGATGAAGGTCTGCGCCATGGCCGCCAGGGCGATGCTCATGCCGCCCGAGGCCGACCCGGTGATGCCCGCCAGCGACGTGACCGCCACGGCTTCGCCCACCAGCGGGTCGGGAATGGCCTTGAGCGCACTGGCCACCATCAAAAAGCCGGGCAGCGCGGCGATGACGCCGCCAAAGCCGTATTCGGCGGCGGTGTTCATGGACGCCAGCAGGGCGCCCGACACGGCGCTTTTGCTGCCTTCGGCGAAATGCGCCTTGATGCTGGCAAACGAGAAAAGCAGGATGGTGACGATGCCGGCGATCAGCGCGCCCATCACCGCCCACAGCGCGACCTGGTCGTCGGCGTTGACGGGCATGGGCTGGGGCAGGCCGGGCAGGTCGACCTGCGAACCGGCGGGGTACCAGCCGGGAATCCAGCGCGTCAGCAGGTAGTTGGCCACGCCCACGACCACCAGCGGCAGCAGGGCGATCAGCGGGTGATGCTCGCGGCCGCCGGCCGGGGTGTCGGGCTCGTTGCGCAGATCGGTGCCGTAGGTTTCACCGGCGGCCGCGGCGCGCTTGCGGCGCCATTCCAGGTAGCTGATGCCGGCCGTCAGCGTGAAGAGTGCGCCGATCAGCCCCAGCCAGGGCGCGGCCCAGGTGGTGGTCTCGAAGAACGTGGTGGGGATGATGTTCTGGATCTGCGGCGTGCCGGGCAGCGCCGTCATGGTGAAGGTGAACGCGCCCAGCGCGATGGCGCCGGGCATCAGCCGCTTGGGGATGCCGCCCTGGCGGAACATCTCGGCCGCGAAGGGGTACACGGCGAACACCACGACGAACAGCGATACGCCGCCGTAGGTCAGCACGGCGCAGACCAGCACGATGGCCATGATGGCGCGCTCGGCGCCGATCAGGCGCAGCACGGCCTGCACGATGGCGCGCGAAAAGCCCGACAGTTCGATCAGCTTGCCGAACACGGCGCCCAGCAGGAAGACGGGGAAGTAGAGCTTGGCGAAGCCCGCCATGCGCTCCATGAAGATGCCCGAGAACACGGGCGCCAGCGCCGACGGGTCGGTCAACAGCACCGCGCCCATGGCTGCGATGGGCGCGCACAGAATCACGCTGTAGCCTCGATACGCCGCCAGCATCAGGAATGCCAACGCCGCCACCACGATAAACAATCCGGTCATCCGGTACTCCTGGAATGAGAGGTCAAGGGGTGTGGAGCTACACCTTAACAAATCGATCCCGGCAGCCGTTTGACAGCGGACAGGCCCGCGCCGCCGCGGGCCTGGGGCGCTCAGTAGGTGGCGCGCAGCGTCAGCATCACGTTGCGCGGTTCGCCATAGATGCCGTAGTAGCTGGACGGCACGCGGGCGTAGTAGCTGCGGTCAAAGACGTTGTTCAGCGTCAGCGAGGCGTCCAGGTTGCGGTTGATCTTGTAGCCGACCTGCGCGTCGACGACGGCGTAGCCGCCTTGCCACGAGACGTTGTTGCGGCTGGTGCGGCTTTGCGTGCGCACCCCGCCGCCCACGCGCCAGCCCGGCAGCACGTCGGGGGTGAAGCGGTAGGTGGTCCAGACCTTGAACAGGTGCTTGGGCGTTTCGGGGTTGACGATCTGGCCTTCCTGCGTGGGGTCCGACAGGTAGCGGGTCTGCAGGTAGGTGTAGCCGGCGTACAGGTCCCAGTTGGGCAGCAGGCGGCCGGTGATTTCGGCTTCCACCCCCTGGCTCTGGGCTTCGCCCTGGGCCAGGTAGCGGCCGGGGTTGGCATCGTCCGCCACGGCGCGGTTCTTGTCGCGGATGCGGAACAGCGCCAGCGAGGCGTTGGCGGCGCCGTCCAGGAATTCGCCTTTCAGGCCGACTTCGTACTGCTTGCCGGTACGCGGCTTGAGCGGCTTGCCGTCGGCCGTCATCTGCCAGGCTTCCGAGAACGCGTAGACGTCCGAATAGCTGGCATAGGCGGACAGCCACGAATTCAGCTGCGCCACCGCGCCGTAGTAGGGCACAAACTTGCGCACCTCGGGGTCGCGCCGGGTGTCGCCCGGCGTGGGCAGCACCGCCTGCGTGGCATTGCGATACCAGCTCTGGCGCCCGCCCACGATCAGCGTCAGCGGGTCGGCGACGTTCAGGCTCAACTGGCCGTAGATGCCCATCTGGCTGGACTTGGACTTGTCGCCCGAGGTGTAGGGCAGGTCCGGGTGGGGCACGTCGATGTCGTAGATCGAGACGTTGGTGTAGTTGGCGCCGCCCGAGCGGCTGTCCTGGTTGCGCTCGGCGTAGTTGGCGCCGACCATGGCCTGATGGGTGCGGCCGAAGAGTTCGAACGGGCCCGTGGCATGGGTGTCCATGCCCAGCCAGCGGATCTGGTCTTTCTGCACTTGCAGGCGGTAGCCGGCGCGGTCGTTGGCGGGGTTGACCGGGCCGTTGACGTAGCCGTAGCGGCTGTCCAGGTCGGTCGAGCGATAGTTCATGGAGACCTGGCCGGTCCAGCCATTGGCAAAGCGGTGGCTCAGTTCGGTATAGATTTCGGACAGGGTGGTGTCGCCGCGCGCCCAGTCGGTGCCGTAGAAGCCCTTGCGCGGCGAATCGACGAACTTGCCGTTCGAGTAGATCGACAGGCCGTAGTCGAACGGCGCCATGCGCTGGCGCTGGTAGGCGGCGGACAGGGTCAGCGTGGTGTTGGCCGTCAGGTCGAATTCCAGCGCGCCGTAGACCAGGCCCTGGCGGGTGTTGGCCTTGTCGAAGAAATAATCGCGGTCCTGTGCGGCGAAACCGGCGCGGGCGCGCACGCGGCCGTCCTCGGTGATCGGGCCGGTGGCATCCAGCTCGGTGCGATAGTTGTTCCAGGATCCCGCCATGACCGCGCCGGTCAGGCTGAAGGCGTCCTGCGGGCGCTTGCGCACCAGGTTGACGGTGCCGGCGGGGCTGCCAAAGCCTTGCAGCAGGCCGGCCGGGCCGCGCAGCACTTCCACGCGGTCGTACAGGGCCAGGTCGAACTGCGGCAGGTATTGCAGGGCGCCGTTGGCCGGGATGCCGTCGAACTGCACGTCGGCCTCGTAGCCGCGCGCGGTGAAGTAGGCGGTGCCGTCGCCGTAGGTCATGGCGCTGACGCCGGTGGTCTGGCGCAGGGCATCTTCCACGGTGACCATGTTCTGGTCGTCCATGCGCTGGCGCGTCACGATCGACACCGAATTGGGAATGTTGCGCACGTCGGCGCCGGTCTTGCTGACGGTGGCCTTGTTGGCGGTGTAGGACGGCACGCCTTCGGTCTGGCCGGGGTCCGACATCCAGTCAGCCGAACCGGTGACGCGCACCGGGCTCAGTTGCGGCACGGCGTCGTCGGCGCGGGCCAGGGCGGGCAGGCACGCCTGGGCCAGGAGGGCGGCGGCCACGGTCAGGCGCAGGCGGCGGGGTGCGGGTTGGGGGAAGGCAGCGGGGCGTGGGCCAAAAGCGACAGGGAGGCGTGCGGCGGGGGTCATTTTCTTTTGAAAACAATGGGAATCATTTGCATTAATGATAAAAAGCAAGTTCCCCGAACGCCGGACAGAAAATGTCGAAAAACGGACATAACTGTCTGCTTGCGCGTCGTTTGATCCATTGCTATCGAAAAACCGTCAATGCGAGAGTTTCCCGTCGAGGCGCCACCCGTGGTGGCACGCTCGTTTCACTATGAAGACGGCCAGCGCCAGGAGCCGCATTCGCACGAACGCATCCAGCTGATGTATTCGCCCACCGGCATCATGCGCGTCATGACCGAAGACGGCGCCTGGCTGCTGGCGCCGATGCGCGCGCTGTGGATTCCGCCGGGCGTGGCCCACGAGGTGCGCATGGTGGGCCAGGTCACCATGCGTTCGGCCTTCATCGCGCCGGACGCGGCGCCCTGGCTCTGGAAAGACACCTGCGCGCTGGACGTGGCGCCGCTGATGCGCGAACTGATCCTGGCGCTGAACCAGCCGGTCGCGCGTCACGGCCCGGTGCAGCGCCTGAGCGCCGAACTGCTGCTCAACCTGCTGGCCGGCACCGAGCGCCAGCACCGCCAGTTGCCGCTGCCGTTCGATCGCCGCCTGCGCAAGGTCTGCGCCGCCGTGCTGCAAACGCCGGGCAATGACGACACGCTGGAACAGTGGGGCGAGCGCATGGGGGCCAGCGCCCGCACGCTGGCGCGGCGCATGAAGGACGAGACGGGCATGACGTTTCACCACTGGCGTTTGCAGGTGCGCATCGACGAAGGCATCTGCCGGCTGTTGCAGGGCCAGTCGGTGGTGAGCGTGGCGCGCGCGCTGGGCTATGCCAGCGCCAGCGCCTTTGTGTATATGTTCCGCAACCTGATGGGGGTGTCGCCCACGCGCTATCTGGAGCAGATTGCGCCGACGTAGCGGGGGGATTGGAACTAGGCTGGCTGGCCGATCTTCGTGGCGCGAACCCGCTAGCCTTCCAGCAGCGCCAGCGCTTGCGCGGCGATGTTCAGGTCGATGGCCGCATCGTCGCCGTCGCCCAGGAACCACGCGGCCGACAGGCCGCACCAGGCCACCACCCATTGCAGCAGGCGGCGGCGGTCCAGGCCCGATTCGTCGACCATGATGTCCAGGCGCCGCTCGAAGCAGCCCGGCACGATGGCGACCGCCGGGTTCGGGTCGGCCAGGTCGGGGTTGCAGAACACGTTGGCGTAGTCGAACCCGCGTTCGCCATAGAGCCGCTTGGGGTCGATGACCAGCCAGCCGCGCTCGCCGAAATCCAGGATGTTGTCGTGATGCACGTCGCCGTGCAACACGACCTGGTCTTGCGGATCGTCGAGCAGCGCGCGGGCGTGGCGGGCACTGTGGGCCAGAAGGCCGCCACGCGCCTGCGCCATCGGCCACAGCTCGACGAACCATTCGCGCAGGGGCCGCAGCGGCGGCAGCGGCTTGGCGCGCGGCGCGTGCAGATCGCGCAGCACGCCGCAGATGATGCGGGTGGCTTCGTCGTCGCGCCCGGTGCGGGCGTAGGCGGCCAGCGAACGCGTGCCGGTGGCGCGTTCGAGCAGGATGGCATCCGCGTCATGCGCCAGCACCCGGGCCGCGCCCTGGCCGTCCCACCAGGTCATCAGCACACCGCCCTGGCGCTCGTCTTCCTCGACCGACACCTTCAGCATGGCGGGCACGCCGGCCTGGCGTACCGGCAGCAGCCGCGCGGCGGGCGTGGTGATGGGCGCGCCGTCGGGCACGAGGTTCCAGCGGGACAGGTAGAGGTCGAACATGGGCGTGGATCGCTTGTTTGGCAGTAGGACGGGAAGGCCAGGATGGGGGCGCCGGCGCTAGCGCGCCTTGCCGGCCTGGGCCATCAGCGCCGCGGCCTTGTGCGCAATTGCCGCCACGCCGAAGCTGGTCGCCAGCGCCTGGCCGTCCAGGTCGGCCAGCGGCACCCAGCGCGCATCCTGCGCGTCGTCGGCTGCCACGGGTTCGCCGGATTGCCATTGGCACAGCACCGCAATCAGGATGTAGTGCCGGCGCAGCGCGCCGCGGTCGTCGAGGTCGAACACGTCGACGGCATCGAACACCCTCAACGGCTTGGCGCGCACGCCGCATTCTTCGAACAGCTCGCGCGCGGCCGCGTCTTCCAGGCGTTCGCCGGCATCGATCTTGCCGCCGGGAAAAGCCCAGCGATGCTGGTCGGGCGGGTTGGCGCGCTGCACCAGCAGCACGTGGCCGTCGCGGATGACGGCGGCGATGGTGGCGGCGATGGGGC
>PJUB01000381.1_pt1 | contig 20240 bp, 14 predicted proteins | sample 1512141 | NCBI WGS metagenome assembly PJUB01 (sample SAMN08177677, study PRJNA422409) | Soil metagenome, whole genome shotgun sequencing project. | isolation source: Soil enriched on filter paper: alkali lignin treatment | place: USA: Madison | collected 2015-01-15 | reverse complement strand
TTTCAACGGTGATCGTCTGGGTGGCCTTGCCGCCGTGGCCGTCATCGACGGTGACGGTGATGGTGTCGGTGACCTTCTGGCCTTCGGCCAGGGCCTGGACGTTCTTGCTGTCGTTGTCCAGCAAGTAGGTCCACTTGCCGTTCTGGTCGACGGTGAAGTTGCCGTAGGTGCCCTTGCCGTCATTGTTGACGGACCAGGTGTGGGTGTCGGTGGCGTCGACGTCGTGCTGGGTCAGCTGGCCTGACACGGTGGTGTCGGCGGTATCTTCCTTGACGCCGCCCGTGGCTTCGCCGGAGATGGTCGGCGCGTCGTTGCTGCCGGTGATCTCGATGGTAATGGTCTGGATGGCCGTGCCGCCGTGGCCGTCATCGACCTTGACCGTGATGGTGTCAGTGACTTTCTGGCCTTCGGCCAGGGCCTGGACGCCGGGGCGGGTGTTGTCCAGCACGTAGGTCCACTTGCCGTTCTGGTCGATCGTCAGCGAGCCATACTGGCCGCGGCCGCCGTCGGTGGCGGTCCACGTGTGCGTGTCGTTGGTGTCGACGTCATGCTGCGCCAACTGACCGGACACCGAGTTGGACACCGCGTCTTCCGTGACGCTGCCGGTGGCTTCGCCGGTGATGGTCGGCGCGTCGTTGGTGCCGGTGATGTCGATGGTGATGGTCTGGATGGCCGTGCCGCCGTGGCCGTCGTCGACCTTGACCGTTATGGTGTCGGTGACCTTCTGGCCCTCGGCCAGGGCCTGGACGCTGGGGCTGGTGTTGTCCAGCACGTAGGTCCACTTGCCGTTCTGGTCGATCGTCAGCGAGCCGTACTGGCCGCGGCCGCCGTCGGTGACCGTCCAGGTGTGCGTGTCCAGCGTGTCGACATCGTGCGGCGTCAGTTGGCCGGACACGGTGGTGTCGACGGCGTCTTCCTTGACGTTGCCGGTGGCGTCGCCGGTGATGGTCGGTTCGTCGTTGGTGCCGGTGATCTCGATGGTGATGACCTGAGTGGCCGTGCCGCCGTGGCCGTCGTCCACCGTGACGGTGATGGTGTCGGTGACCTTCTGGCCTGCGGCCAGGGCCTGGACATTGGCGCTGGCGTTGTCCAGCGTGTAGGTCCACTTGCCGTTCTGGTCGACGGTGAACGTGCCGTAGGTGCCCTTGCCGTCGTTGTTGACCGACCAGGTGTGCGTGTCGCTGGTGTCGACGTCCTGCTGGGTCAGCTGGCCAGACACGGTGGCGGTGGTGGCGTCTTCCGTGACGTCGCCGGTGGCGGCGCCGCTGATGGTCGGGGCATCGTTGGTGCCGTTGATCGTGATGACGACCTGGCCGGTGGTGCCGTCGGCGGTGGTGACCGTGAAGGTCTCGGTCAGCGACTCGCCGGCGGCCAGGGCCTGCACGCGCGGGTCGGCCTGGTTCAGGCTGTAGACCCAGTTGCCGTTGGCGTCGAGCGAGAAGGTGCCGTAGGTGCCCGGGCGGTCGGCCACGGCCACGAAGAACGACTGGCCGTCGTCGGCGTCCACCACATTGAGCTTGCCGTTGGCCGTGGAGACTTCGTCTTCCTTGACCGTGCCGGCGTCGTCGCCCGGCTTGGATGCGGTGATCTGGGCGGGGTCATTGGCACCCACGACCGTGATTTCCACGGTGGCGGTCGAGGTTGCGCCGCTGGGGTCGGTGACCACGTAGGAAATCGTGGTGGTGGCGGTCTGCCCCTCGGGCAGGTGCTGGAAGCTGGTGCCCGGCACGAAGGTGTAGCTGCCGTCCGGCTGCACGACGAAGGTGCCGCCGTTCGAGCCGGTGACGGTGAGGCCGCCCGGGGTCATGGTGCGGCCGCTGACCGAGGCGATGGTCAGGGGATCGCCGTCGGGGTCGCGGTCGTTGGTCAGCAGATTGCCGCTTGCGGTGGCCTTTTCGCCGATGCGGGCCGAGTCATTGGCGGCGATGGGGGCGTTGTTGGCAGGGGCGGTGGGGCCCGTGCCGGTGCCGGTGCCGGTGCCGGTGCCATCGCCGGTTCCGTCGCCGGCGCCCGTGCCGCTGGACGCGCGGTCAATCGTGTCGACGCCACGGCCCGGGTTCGGGTAGGCCAGGTCCAGCGGGCTGGTGGATTCCAGGATGCGGGCCAGGCGCACGAAGCTGCCGCCGCCGTCATCGCCGCTGCCGCCGGTCAGGGTGGCGGCGGTCGGGTCCAGCACCTCGAACGGGTCCTGGCCGGCTTGCAGGGCCGCCAGCAGGCGGTCGGAATCCGTGCCCTTGGGCGCGGCCACCGCGGCTTCGGACGCGTCGGCCAAGGGGCCGGCCATGTCCCCGTTTACGGCCACTTCACGGCTTTCCCCGATCACGATCGGCATGCCGTTCTCGACTTGCAGGGCCACCGTCGCACCGGAGGCGGTGACGATGTCGCTGCCGGCGGGGACGTTGCTGCCTTGACGCAGCTCGGTCAGCGATCCGTCGCTATTGCGTATCCAAGCGCGACCGGTGATTTCAGTGACGACTGCGGGAGTAGAGTTGGCCATGTCGGTTCCGTTTCAGGGATTTGTCCAAGATGGCCAGATACTAGAGAGGACGAGCGGGCGGCGGTATTGTCCTCAAGGACAGGTTCAGGAAGGAACTTTGCCGCGCGCGTCGACGGGCGCCGAAATACCATGCACCCGCAGCGCCAATTGCAGGCGGTCGGTTACGCCCAGCTTCTCGAATACCGCCGACAGGTGCGCCTTGACCGTGCGTTCGGTGATGCCCAGCGCCTCGGCGATCTGGGCGTTGGACTGGCCGCTGGCGGCATAGCGCGCCACGGTGATCTCGCGTTCGGTCAGGGCGCCGTTGTCCCAGGTCGAGGCGTCCTGGGCGCGCTCGGTCACCAGCCGCAGCAGGCGGGTCACCAGCGAGCGGCCCATCCAGATGCCGCCGGACGCCACGACCTCCAGCGCCTGGGCCAGCGCCTGGGCCGGTGCATAGCCATGGCAGTAACCCAGGGCGCCAGCGCCCAGGGCCTGGGCGCCTTGCTCGTCATTGGGGCTGGGGCTGGCCACCACGACCTGCAGGCCGGACAGCAGCGGCAGCCAGGACGGGTCCTGCCAGGAAGGTAGGCGCGGCAGGCCCGTATCCACCACGGCCAGCATGCGGCCCTGTTCGCGCCAGCGCTGCAGATCCGCCAGGCCGCGGCCACGGGCCGCCAGCCAGCGCGTGGGGTCCAGGGCGCGCCAGTGCTGCCAGAGCAGGTCGTCGTGCGTAACCAACAAGACAGGAACGGATTTCATAACGCCTTCCAGCACTCCTCAACGTTCAGTAAACGCATTGGCCTTGGCCCGCAGGATCGGCTTGAGCAGGTACTGCAGCACGGTCCGCTTGCCGGTCAGGATATGAACCTCGGCCACCATCCCGGGGATGATGGGCAGCAGCTTTTCGCCCACGGTGCTGCGGTCGGTACGCACCCGCACCACGTAGTAGGAATTGCCCTTTTCGTCGGTGACCGTGTCCGCGCCGATCTGTTCCACCTTGCCTTCCAGGCCGCCGTAGATGGCGAAGTCGTAGGCGGTGAACTTCACTTCCGCCTTCTGGTCCGGATGCAGGAAGCCGATGTCGCGCGGCAGGATGCGCACTTCCAGCAGCAGGGTGTCGTCCTTGGGCACGATCTCGATGATGTCCTTGCCTGGCTGCACCACGCCGCCGACGGTGTTGTTGAACAGCGTCTTGACCGTGCCGCGCACCGGCGCCCGCACTTCGGCCAGCTTCACGCGGTCGGCCAGCGCCAGCTTGCCTTCGCGCAGCGTGGCCAGCTTGGTGTTGGTTTCCGACAACTCGTTGCGGGCCAGGTTGCGGATGTTCAGCTCGGACTCTTCCAGCTTGCTCTGGGCTTCCTTGATGGACGCCTGGAATCGGTCGATCTGGGCCTCGGCGCCTTTCTGTTCGCCGCAATAGCGGGCCACGTCGCGTTGCAGGCGCAGCAGGTCCACTTCGGACACCGCGCCGCTCTTGAGCAGCGGGCGCGTCACCTGCAGCTCGCGCGAGGTCAGGCTGCAGCTGGCCGACGCCTGATCGCGCTTGGCAATGGTTTCGCGCAGGTCTTCCTGGCGCTGCTTGAGCTGTTCGCGCGCCACATTGACGGTGGCGTTCAGTTCGGTGGTGCGGGCCTGCCAGGCGTTGCGCTCCATCTCGACCAGGCCGGGGGCCTGGGCCAGCACTTCCTCGGGCGCCACGAAGGGCTCGCCCGTCGCCAGCGCGTGCAGGCGAGCGGACTTGGCCAGCAGCGACAGGTATTCGGCGTTGTTCTCGCCCAGCGACGAGGCAAAGCGCGTGTTGTCGATCTTGAGCAGCGTCTGGCCGGCCTCGACCTCTTGCCCCGGGCGCACCAGCAGTTCCTGGACGATGCCGCCGTCCAGGCTCTGGATGATCTGCACCTGGCGCGACGGCACCACCTTGCCTTCGCCCCGCACGACTTCATCGATGTTGCCGATCGCCGCCCAGACCAGCAGGGCGGCCAGCGCCAGCAGGCTCATCCATAGCAGCACCCGGGCGCCGCGGGCCTGGGATTCGTGGATCACCCATTCGGCGTTGCCCACGTAGTCCGAGCGTTGCTCGGGCTTGCCCTTCTCGGCGCCGTCCAGCAGCCGGTCGAAGAAGAATATGAAGACGCCGCGCAGCTTGCGCCACGGCGCGCCGAGCAGGCTCGGCCGTTTTTGACCTGGAATTTTCTGCATGCTTGCCTCAGCTTCCCCGTCCGACGCGCCCCTGGCGCAGCGCTTCGACGACCTGTTCCTTGGGGCCGTCGGCCACGATGTGGCCGTTGTCGATGACGATCAGTCGATCGACCAGGTCCAAGAGGGCCGTACGGTGGGTCACCAGCAAAATGGTCTTGCTGGCGCTGGCTTCGCCCAGGCGGCGGCGCAACTGGGCCTCGCTCTGGTGGTCCATGTTGCTGCTGGGTTCGTCCAGCAGCAGGATGGGCGGGTCGTTGATCAGGGCGCGCGCCACGGCCACCGACTGGCGTTGGCCGCCCGACAGCGATTCGCCGCGCTCGCCGATGATCATGTCAAAGCCGTTGGGGTGCAGGTTGGCGAATTCGGTCACCCCGGCCAGGTTGGCGGCGGCCAGGATGCTGGCGTCGTCGGCATAGGGTGCGCCCATGGCCAGGTTGTGCTTCAGGCTGCCGTAGAACAGGATCGGGTCCTGCGGCACGTGGCCGATGGCGCGGCGCACGTCGGCCGGGTCGATCTGGCGCACGTCCACGCCGTCCAGCAGCACCGCGCCTTCGGTCGGCTGGTACAGCGCCAGGGCCAGCTTTTCCAGCGTGGTCTTGCCCGAGCCGATGCGGCCGATGATGCCGACTTTCTCGCCCGGCTTGAGCTTGAACGACACTTTCTTCAGCACGGGCTGGGTGGCGCCGGGATAGGTGAAGCTCACGTCGCGGAATTCCAGCGCGCCGTGGAATACCGGACGATGCAGGAATTCGGCCTCGGGCGGGCGTTCGATCGGCAGCTTCATGTAGCTGTCGATCGAGCCCAGCGAGGTGCGCGCGTTCTGGTACTGCATCAGCAGGCCGGCCACCTGGCCCAGCGGCGCCAGGCAGCGCCCGGCGATCATCGACGCGGCGATGATGCCGCCCATCGACAGCGCCGCGTCCTGCACCAGGTACACGCCGATGATAACCACCGAAATGGACACCAGCTGTTGAATCGCTTGCACGAAGCCCACGGTGGACGACGAGATCAGCTTGAGCTTGCCGCCGTTCTGGGCGATGAATTCGGTGGCGCGTTCCCAATTGCGCTGGATCGCGCCCTGCGCGTTCAGGGTCTTGACGGCCTCCAGCCCCGTCAGGGCCTCGACCAGCGTGGCGTTGCGCTGCGACGATGCCTGGAACGTGGCCATCGTCAGCGCTTCCATCCGCGCCTGGGCGGCCAGCGAGACCAGCAGGATCAGCACGATGGCAACCACCGGCGGCAGCACCATCCACGGCGAGATCCAGGCCAGCGCGGCCAGGAACAGCAGGATGAAGGGCAGGTCCACCAGGGCGGTGATGGTGGCCGACGCGATGAAGTCGCGGATCGACTCGAACGAACGCAGGTTGGCGGCAAATGACCCCACCGACACCGGCCGGCCTTCCAGCCGCAGGTCCAGCACGCGTTCCATGATCTGGGCCGACAGGCGCACGTCGACCCGCTTGCTGGCGCTGTCCACCACGTGGGACCGCGCCGTGCTCAGGATCATGTTGAAGATCACCACCAGGGTGATGCCGATAGCCAGCACCCAGAGCGTTTCCACCGCGTTGTTGGGCACCACGCGGTCGTACACGTTCATGGTGAACAGCGGCATCGCCATGGCGAACACGTTGATCAGCAGGGCGGCGACCAGCGCGTCGCGGTACAGCCGCCGGTTTTCCATGATGGCGGCCCAGAACCAATGGCGCTCGCGCACCTTGGCGACTTCCGGGGCGCGTGCGTCAAAGCGGAACTGCGGCCGCACGAAGCACACCAGGCCGGTGTACTGGCTGGCCAGCTCGGCGGCGCTCATGGTGACGGCGCTGCCGCCCAGCTCGGGGTGGCTGATCACATAGGCGTCGCCGTCTCTTTTCAGCAACAGGCAGGCCCGTTCGCCATTGAGCAGCAGGATGGCGGGCAGCAGGTCGGGCGGCAGGCTGTCCAGCGAACGCTTGACCACGCGCGCCGACAACTGGGCGCGCGCCGCGGCCCGCGGCAGCAGCGCGGGCGTCAGCTTGTGCGCTTCCAGCGGCAGGCCGGCGGACAGGGCCTGCGCGGTCGACGCCACGCCGTGCAGGCGCGTGATTTCGACCAGGCAGTCCAGCAGCGGATCGTCATGTGCGGCGCGCGCGTCGGCGCGCCATTCCCGGGACGCCTGTTCCATCTCAGATAACTTGTCCATCTTCGTCATCCAGCAGGTCCAGATGTTCCGAGAGCCGCGCGCGCTGTTGCTTGCGCTGGGTGAGCTTTTGCTGGGCCTGTACCGGCAAATCGGTCAGGCGCAAGGTGCCGTTGGCGATCAACGCGTCGATCAAGTCTTCCAATACGCGGACAAAGTCCGCATCCAACTGCGAAAAGTCGTTGTTCTGGTTCGCCATGCGGCCTCCTTGCGCCTGATGCCTGATCAGGAGCGGGGCTGGTTGGCCGGCGCGTTCACGGGCACGAACGTGGGCGGCAGGTTGCCCTCGTTGTATTGCACGCGCACCGGGGTCAGGCGGGCCGAGTCGGGCACCGTGGAGTTGCACAGCTTGATGACGTCGTCCGACACCACCAGCTTGCCGTTTTCCTCGGGCATCTCGTTGCGTGCCGGTTGCAGGGTCAGCGCCGGCAGCAGCTTGTGCGACAGGGCCAGCCAGCGGTACTGCGCCAGCTTCAGGTCGTAGGTGGCGTTGGTCAGCGCGCGGCGCGATTCGAACAGCTCGTTTTCGGTGTTCAGCAGGTCCAGCAGGGTACGCTGGCCGATCTGGAACTGCTGGCGATAGGCGTCGCGCACCTTGGACGTGGCCAGTTCGTGGTCACGCAGGAAGGGCAGCTTTTCCTGCAGGCTGGCGATGTTGTTCCAGGCCACGGCCAGGTCCTGCTGCACGTTGCGGCAGGTGTAGTCGCGCACGTCGCGGGCGGCGTAGGACTGGGCTGCCGTCTGGCGCACCCGAGCCGAATCGGCGCCGCCGCGGTACAGGTTGTAGTTCATCACCACCTGCACGCTGGAGCTGCGGATGTTGCGGTTTTCGGGCGTGGGGTCGTTCTGGTCGCGGCCGGTGGCGGCCACGAATTCGAACTTGGGCGAGAACGCGCCCTTGGACGATGCCACGCCCGCCTCGGCGGCTTGCAGGGCGGCCTGCTTGGACAGGAAGGTGGGGTTGCGGCGCAGCGACTCGTTGAAGTTGCCAGGCTTGACCGGCAGTTTGTCCGACACGTCAGGAACCGGCTGCATCGCTTCCGGCGGGAAGGCGCCGGTCACGCGCTGGAAGCGCTGCTGCACGTCCAGCAGGTTGGCCGTTTCGGTCATCAGGTTGGTCTGGGCCAGCGACAGGCGGCCGCCGGCCTGTTCCAGGTCGACGCGCCGGCCGACGCCGGACTCGGCGCGCTGGCCGATCTGCTTGAGGGTTTCTTCGTGCAGCGAATAGTTCTGGCGGGCCAGCAGTTCCATGTCGCGGTAGCGCTGCAGGTCGATGTAGGCCTGCACGGCGGCCAGGGCAGTGGTGTCGCTGGTGGCCAGCACGTCATAGAAGCGCGAGAGCTTGTCGAAGCCCGCCTGCTTGACGTCGTTGCTGGTGCGGAAACCGTCGAATATCAGCTGGCGCAATTCGAAGTTGTAGCCAGGGCGGTTCCAGTTCTGCGAGCCCACGCCGGGCACGTTGTTGCGGTATTCGCGGCCGGCATAGCCCAGGGCGTTGACCTGCGGGAAGAATGCGCCGCGGGCCACGGCCTGGCCTTCCAGGGAGGCCTGGAAGTCATGGTACTTGGCCTGGATTTCAGGGTTGCTGAGCAGCGTCTGCTCAACGATCTGGTTCAGGGTGGTGACTCCCGGTGCGGTGGCCGGAGCAGGGGATTGCGCGGGCGCGGGCTGTGCAAATGCGGCAGGGACGAATGCCAAGGCCAGGGCCGAAACCGTGGTTTTAAGCAGGAACGAAGCCATAGGGATTATTCGCGAGTCAAGTTTTTGGATTAGTAACCGGCATATTGTGTGCAGATGTGAAAATTAGCGATTCAAGATTTGTAAAGTCTTGACTCAATCTGCCGGTTCGTCGGATTTATTTCGAATAAAATCACGAAAATAACGAAAAATTTCGTGATTTGGACGAAATTCAATATGGACGGATTAATCAAAAACCATTAATGCGATTTATTGCGCATCATGTCTGTTTCTGCTTTGCCACATTGAAGCGTGATTATATCTGGTTGCGAATTCTGTATCCAAATTGTTTTTGGGATCGAACATTTGTGATTATTCGGCCACAGCCTCTGGCCAGCGTTTCAAAATCGGTATCGCGGGGCACGCGGCCGCACACCATGGTAGTGTTGGTACTAGTATATTTGGTGTGGTTGTACTAGGTTCAGAGCCTGTGCATAATTCCCTTCATGCCGCAGTGGCCGGCGCGCAGGGCGATGTGCCCTGAATCGCGCGAGGCCCGAGCCGGACTGTCCAATTGCAGAGCGCATCCATGGCCCAAACCCTTTACGACAAACTCTGGAACGCCCACATCGTTCACCAGGAAACCGACGGCACCTGTCTGCTGTATATCGACCGCCACCTGCTGCACGAAGTCACCAGCCCGCAGGCGTTCGAGGGCCTGGCCATCGCCGGCCGCAAACCGTGGCGCGTCGGCGCCAACCTGGCCGTGGCCGACCATAACGTGCCCACGCTGAACCGCGCCCAGGGCATCGACGATCCGGTTTCGCGCCTGCAGGTCGACACGCTGGACGCCAACTGCGACAAGCACGGCATCACCGAATTCCGCATGAACGACCTGCGCCAGGGCATCGTCCACGTGATCGGGCCGGAGCAGGGCGCCACCTTGCCCGGCATGACGGTCGTCTGTGGCGACTCGCACACCAGCACGCACGGCGCGCTGGGCGCCTTGGCCTTCGGCATCGGCACGTCCGAGGTCGAGCACGTGCTGGCCACCCAGACGCTGCTCATGAAGAAAGCCAAGAGCATGCTCATCAAGGTCGAAGGGGAACTGCCCTTCGGCTGTACGGCCAAGGACGTTGTCCTGCATATCATCGGCATCATCGGCACCGCCGGCGGTACCGGCCACGCCATCGAATTTGCCGGCAGCACGATCCGCTCGCTGTCCGTCGAAGGCCGCATGACGGTCTGCAACATGGCCATCGAAGCCGGCGCCCGTTCCGGCATGGTCGCCGTCGACGACAAGACCATCGAATATTTCCGCGGCCGCCCGTTCGCCCCGTCCGGCGTGCTGTGGGACCACGCGGTCGCCTACTGGCGCACGCTGCACACCGACGACGGCGCCAAGTTCGACACCGTGGTCGAAGTCAACGCCCGCGACATCAAGCCGCAGGTCACCTGGGGCACCTCGCCCGAAATGGTGCTGCCGGTCGATTCCCGCGTGCCGGACCCCGATCGCGAAAAAGACGACGTGCGCCGCAGCGGCATGGAACGCGCGCTGGAATACATGGGGTTGAAGCCCAACACCCCGCTGACCGACATCCGCGTGGATCGCGTGTTCATCGGTTCGTGCACCAACTCGCGCATCGAAGACCTGCGCGCCGCCGCCGTCGTGGCGCGTGGCAAGCACGTGGCGTCCAATGTGCGCCAGGCCATGGTGGTGCCGGGCTCGGGCCTGGTCAAGCAACAGGCCGAACGCGAAGGGCTGGACAAGATCTTCATCGAAGCCGGCTTCGAATGGCGCGAACCGGGCTGCTCGATGTGCCTGGCCATGAACGCCGACCGCCTCGAACCCGGCGAACGCTGCGCCTCGACCTCGAACCGCAACTTCGAAGGCCGCCAGGGCCAGGGCGGCCGCACGCACCTGGTCAGCCCGGCCATGGCCGCCGCGGCCGCCGTGGCCGGCCATTTCGTCGACGTCCGCACCTTCCGTTAAGCAACGCGCACCGAGTACACATCATGCAAGCATTTACCACTCACGAAGGCCTGGTGGCTCCGCTCGACCGCGAAAACGTCGACACGGATCTCATCATTCCCAAGCAGTTCCTCAAGTCCATCAAGCGCACCGGCTTCGGCCCGAACCTGTTCGACGAACTGCGCTACCTGGACCACGGCGAACCCGGCATGGACAATAGCAAGCGTCCGCTCAACCCGGATTTCGTGCTGAACCAGCCGCGCTACCAAGGCGCCTCGGTGCTCTTGGCGCGCAAGAACTTCGGCTGCGGCTCCAGCCGCGAGCACGCGCCCTGGGCCCTGACGCAGTACGGTTTCCGCGCCATCATCGCGCCGTCCTACGCCGACATCTTCTTCAACAACAGCTTCAAGAACGGCCTGTTGCCGATCGTGCTGTCCGAACTGGAAGTGGCCCGCCTGTTCGACGAAGTGAAGGCGTTCCCCAACTACAAGCTGCGCATCGACCTGGAACGCCAGGTGGTCGTGGCCGCCGACGGGCGAGAAATGGGTTTTGACATCGAACCCTTCCGCAAATATTGCCTGTTCAACGGCTTTGACGACATCGGCCTGACCCTGCGCCACGCCGACAAGATCCGCGCGTTCGAGGCCGAACGCCTGGCCCGCCATCCCTGGCTCGAAAGCCGGCCCATCGCCTGACCGCCTTCCCATACCGACCACAGGACCGTTTCATTCCATGACCCATAACATCGCAGTCTTGCCGGGCGACGGCATCGGCCCCGAAATCGTCGAACAGGCCGTGCGCGTCCTGAAGGCGCTGGACGTGCCCTTCGACATCAAACAGGCCGCTGTCGGCGGCGCCGCGTTCGACGCCTTCGAACACCCGCTGCCCCCGGCCACCCTGAACCTGGCCAAGGAATCCCACGCCGTGCTGTTCGGCGCCGTGGGCGACTGGAAGTACGACAGCCTGCCGCGCGAATTCCGCCCCGAACAGGCCATCCTGGGCCTGCGCAAGGCGCTGGGCCTGTTCGCCAACCTGCGCCCGGCCATCCTGTATCCCGAGCTGGCCAGCGCCTCGTCGCTCAAGCCCGAGATCGTCTCCGGCCTGGATATCCTGATCATCCGCGAACTGACCGGCGACATCTATTTCGGCACGCCGCGCGGCGTGCGTTCGTCGCCGGACGGCGTTTTCGCCGGTGAACGCGAAGGCTACGACACGATGCGCTACGCCGAATCCGAAGTGCGCCGCATTGCGCGCATCGGTTTCGAATCGGCCCGCAAGCGCAACAAGAAGCTGTGCAGCGTCGACAAGGCCAACGTGCTGGAAACCTCGCAGTTCTGGCGCGACATCGTCATCGAAGTGGCCCGCGAATATCCGGACGTCGAACTCTCGCACATGTACGTCGACAACGCCGCCATGCAACTGGTGCGCAACCCGCGCCAGTTCGACGTCATCGTGACCGGCAACCTGTTCGGCGACATCCTGTCCGACGAAGCCGCCATGCTGACCGGTTCGATCGGCATGCTGCCGTCGGCCTCGCTCAATGCCGGCGGCCAGGGCCTGTACGAGCCCAGCCACGGTTCGGCCCCCGACATCGCCGGCCAGGGCATCGCCAATCCGCTGGCGACCATCCTGTCGGCCGCCATGCTGCTGCGCTACTCGCTGAACCTGGCGCCGCAGGCCGACCGCATCGAAGCCGCCGTGCGCCGCGTGCTGGCCGACGGCCTGCGCACCGCCGACATCTTCGAACCCGGCACCACCAAAGTCAGCACCTCGGGCATGGGCGACGCCGTCCTCAAGGCCCTGGCCTGATCTCGCAAGGGGCCCGCCCGGCCGCGTGGCCCCGGTCTGCCGGCCCACGGCCGCCGGTCAGCCGCCGTTGGGGGCCGCAAGCCCGGCCCCGATGGTCCAAGGGCCGCCCACCGGGCGGCCCTGTTCCCTTGGGTTGTTGCCGCCGCGCCGCGAAAGCCGCTCCCCAATGATTGCGGCCCCGTTTTTTCAAGCTGCGCCGCAACATCCCCGCGTGCATTCTGATAAATTGTTGGGTTCTTGCACGTTTTTTTCCAACAGACCTTGTCCCCACCTTTAAAGAGCGATTGAAATGAATCAAGCAGTAGGCCTTGTCGGCTGGCGCGGTATGGTCGGCTCGGTGCTCATGCAACGCATGCGCGACGAGAACGACTTCGCACTGATCGAACCGGTGTTCTTCTCCACCAGCAACGCTGGCGGCGCCGCCCCCACTTGGGCGACTGGCGCAGGCCCGCTGCAAGATGCCTACAACATTGACGCTCTGAAAAAACTGCCGATCATCGTGACGGCCCAAGGTGGCGACTACACGTCCGAGGTCTACCCGAAGCTGCGCGGCGCCGGCTGGAACGGCATCTGGATCGACGCGGCCAGCACCCTGCGCATGGCCGACGACGCCATCATCGTGCTGGACCCGGTCAACCGTCCCGTCATCGACGCGGCGCTCAAGCGCGGCGTACGCAACTTCATCGGCGGCAACTGCACCGTCAGCTGCATGCTGATGGGCCTGGCCGGCCTGTTCAACAACGACCTGGTCGAGTGGATGACCTCCATGACGTACCAGGCCGCCTCGGGCGGCGGCGCGCAGCACATGCGCGAACTCCTGACCCAGTTCGGCGAACTCAACCACGCCGTCAAGCCGCTGCTGGACGACCCCGCCTCGGCCATCCTGGAAATCGACCGCGGCGTGCTGGCCAAGCAGAAAGACGACGCGCTGCCCCGCGACCACTTCGGCGTGCCGCTGGGTGGCAGCCTGATTCCCTGGATCGACAAGGACCTGGGCAATGGCATGACCAAGGAAGAATGGAAGGGCGAGGTCGAGACCAACAAGATCCTCGGCCGCGGCGCTGCCTTTGGCACGGCCCCCACGCCCATCGACGGCCTGTGCGTGCGCATCGGCGCAATGCGTTGCCACAGCCAGGCGCTGACCATCAAGCTCAAGCGCGACCTGCCGCTGGACGAGATCGAATCGCTGATCGCCCAGGGCACGCAATGGGCCAAGGTCATTCCCAACACCAAGGAAGCCACCATCCGCGACCTGACGCCCGTGGCCGTGACCGGCACGCTGGACATTCCGGTGGGCCGCCTGCGCAAGATGTCGATGGGCCCGCAGTACCTCAGCGCCTTCACCGTCGGCGACCAACTGCTGTGGGGCGCCGCCGAACCGCTGCGCCGCATGCTGCGCATCGCGCTGGCCGAAGCCTGATGCCCGGCGGGCGGCGCAAGCCGCCCGATCCGCCAGGGCAGTCCCCGCAAAGGCACCTTCGGGTGCCTTTGTCATTTGCGCCGCGGCCGCGGGGGTGGGCAATGTGCCCGCCAGCCAACGCCGATGCGCCTTTCAGGTTTGTGAAACGCGCTGCATCTATTACACTTTTCCGGTGAATTAAGGCTTGTTATCACAAGATCGCCATGAACAAGCCCTCGCCCGTAATTCGACTACAAGAACGGAATTCCAGCTTATGACCCAGCGTTCGCGCCAAGTGAAGCATGCCCGCCGTTTGAAGGCCCTCCAGTGGGCGATCGCCTTGGCGCTGGGCGCGAGCATCAGCAGCCAGGCGCTGGCGATGCGGGTGGGGCATTCGCGGGTGGTCTCGGCACCGGGCGCGCCGCTTCAGGCGCTGGTCGGGCTGCAGGAACTGACCCCCGACGAAGTGTCGTCGTTGCGCGTGTCGATCGCGGACGAGGCCGCCTGGCAACGCGCGGGCCTGAAGCCGCCCGCGCCCTTGGCCGGCATGGTGGTACGGGTCGAAGATGGCATGGATGCCACCCGCAAGAACCTGCGGGTGCGGTCGGCGCAGGCGCCGGCCAGCGGCGCCGTCGACCTGTTGCTGGACATCAGTTCCAGTTCGGGCCAACGGCAGGTGCAGGTCAGCATCCTGGTGCCCCTGCGCGGCGCGGGGGCCGACGTCACGCCGGCGGCCGTGGGCACGCCGGGCCGCACGGGCGGCAGCACGGGCAGCGTCAACGTCAAGTCGGGCGACAACCTGTTTGCCATCGCCCAGCGCAACGCGGTGCCCAACGCCTCGGTCTACCAGATGCTGGTGGCGCTGTGGCGCGCCAACCCTGAAGCCTTCATCCAGAACAACATGAACCTGGTGCGCGCCGGCCAGACGCTCACGATCCCCGACGCCGCGACCGTGCGGGCCGTGGACCCCGCCGAAGCCCGTCGCATTTTCAACGAACACGCCGAAGCCTTTGCCCGCTATCGCGCCCGCATCGGCGCCGCGGCGGGCGCGAACCCGTCGGTGGTCAAGGGGCAGGACGCGTCTTCCGGCACGGTGGCCCGGCCTGGCGATTCCGGCGTCGCGACCGCATCGCCGCCCCAAGATCGCGTACGCCTGTCTTCCGGGCAAGCCGCGGGCGGCGCGGCGGCGCAGGCCGAAGCGCAGGCGGATCAGCGCACCTCCAACCAGCGCGCCATTGCCGATGCCGAGGGCCGCGTCAACCAGTTGCAGAGCAACGTCGACGAATTGAACAAGGCCGTGGCCGGGCAGGGCGCATCGGGAACGGGGGCGTCCGGGGCCGATGGCGCAGCGGGCGGATCGGGTAAACCGGGCGCTGCGGGTGCCACAGGCGGGGCAGGGGCGTCCGCTACACCAGGAACTCCCGGCGCCCCGGGAGTTCCCGGGGCATCGGGTACGCCGGGCGCTGCCGGCGCCGCGGGGGCCAGCGGATCATCGGGTGCGTCGGGAGGCGCCGGCGCGGCGGGGGCCAGCGGGGCAGCGGGTACGCCGGGGGCCGCGGGCACCACAGGCACGACGGGAACCGCGGGTGCAACCGGCGCTGCGGGTACGCAAGGCGCGGCCGGCGCGGCGGGTGCCGCTGGGGCCACGGGCACGACCGGGGCAGCAGGAACACAGGGCGCCTCCGGTGCCGCAGGCTCGACCGGTGCGCCTGGCGCAGCGGGATCGGCAGGAACATCGGGTGCGCAGGGCGCAACGGGCGCAACGGGCGCCGCCGGAACGCCCGGCGTTGCCGGTGCATCGGGCACGCCGGGCGCCGCAGGCGCACCCGGCAGCCCGGGCGCGGCCGGTACGCCCGGCGCGACGGCACCCACGGCCGCCGCCACACAAGACAAGGCCGCCGCGGATGCGGCGGCAAGCAACGACAAGGACAAGGACAAGGATTTGACTTCTTCCATGCCGGCCTGGTTGGCCGACAATCTTCTGGTGATCGTCACCGCCGTACTGGCGCTGATCGCGTTCGCCATCGCCTGGGTGCTGCGCCGCGCGGGCGCGCGCCGTGGCGACGACGACGAGGAAACCTACGCCTACAACGAGCCCGCGCTGGATACCGCAGCGCTGAACCGCAAGCTCGATTCGATCAATCTCGACCTGGACGAACCGCCCACGGACGAACCGCGCCGGGTCGGCGGTCCACGGGTCTGACAGATGTCCAGAGTTGCAATGGGGCTGGCCTACGACGGCTCCGCCTGGCAGGGTTGGCAAACCCAGCCGCACCGGCAAACGGTGCAAGACACATTGGAGGCCGCGCTGGCGCGCTTCTGCGACGTAACGGAACCGGTGGCCACCATTTGCGCCGGCCGCACCGACACCGGCGTGCACGGGGCGATGCAGGTCATCCATTTGGATACTCCCCTGGACCGACGCATGGAATCCTGGGTGCGGGGCGTCAATGCCTTCCTGCCCCCCAGCATTTCCGTGCAATGGGCCAAGCCGGTGTCGGATGACTTCCATGCCCGCTTTTCCGCCCGGGCCCGTACGTACGTCTATCTGCTGTGGCGGGGTCGGGTGCGCCCGGCGCTGTGGGCAGGCCGGGCAGGGTGGTGCTATCAGCCGCTGGACGTCGATGCCATGCGCGCGGCCGCACGCGCCTTGCTGGGGGAACACGATTTCTCCAGCTTTCGTTCGTCGCAGTGCCAGGCCAAGCATCCGGTACGCGTCATGCACCGGCTCGACATCGAAGAGCGCGGTCCGTTTCTAGTGTTTACGCTTCGGGCCAACGCTTTCCTGCATCATATGGTGCGCAACATCATGGGTGCGCTGCTGCAGATCGGCCAGGGCCGCGAATCCGTCGACTGGATGGCGCAGCTGCTGTCCTGGCGCGACCGCAAGCGCGGCGCGCCCACGTTTTCACCCGACGGCCTGTACCTGTCGGCCATCGAATACCCCGACGAGTTCGGCCTGGACGAGTTGGATGGCGGGGCGCTTTTGCTGTCGCCCTTCACGCAACACACGATGCAACCATCGGAAAATCCGCCATAGCCGGGCGGCCGTCGGCACCTAGGAGGCCAGTCTCATGCAACGCCGCGCGTTTTTGAAGCGAACCGCCCTGGGCGCCGCCGCCGGCGGGGCCGCCATCGCCGCCCCGGTCTATGCGCAGGATGCCCCGACCGTATCCTGGAAGCTGGCCTCCAGCTTTCCCAATGAATCGCCCACCTTGTTTGGCGGCGCTGAAGACGTGGCCCGCTACGTCAACGACGTCACCGACGGCAAGTTCCATATCGAGACTTTCTCCGCCGGCGATCTCATGGAGGCCGGCCAGGTGCTGGACGCCGTGCAGCATCGCATCGTCGAATGCGGCCATACCGCCTCCACGCGCTTTTTCGATACCGATCCCGCGCTGTGCTTCGACGCCGGCCTGCCGTTCGGCCTGAATACGCGCCAGATGAACGCGTGGATGATCCAGGGCGAAGGGCTGGCCCTGACTCGCGTGCTGTTCGACAAGTACAACATCCTGAATTTCCCCTGCGGCTTTACCGGTGCCCAGATGGGCGGCTGGTTCCGCGGCGAGGTGAAATCCGTGGACGACCTGCACGGGCTGAAGATCAAGGCGGGCGGTTTCGCCCGCCAGGTGCTGGCCCGCATGGGCGCCGAACCGGTCGACCTGCCCATCGCCGACACCTATGCGGCGCTGGAGCAGGGCGGGGTGGACGCCGTGGCCTGGATCGGTCCGTACGACGACGAAAGTCTGGCGCTCTACAAGGTCGCCCGGAACTACTACTTTCCCGGCTGGTGGGCGGGCACGCTGCAACTGTCGCTGTACGTCAACCAGGACGCGTACGACGAACTGCCCAAGCCCTATCAGGCGGCGCTTGGCCTGGCCAGCCGCATGGCCACCGCCAACATGATCGCCAAGTACGACGCCGGCAACCCGGATGCGCTGCGCCGGCTGGTGCAACGTGGCGCGCAACTCAAGGCCTTTTCCCGGCCCATGCTGCAGGCCGCCTATGAGGCGTCGCTGAAGCTCTATCAGGAACTGAGCGCCAAAGACCCCATGTTCAAGAAGCTGTACGAGAGCATGACGGCCTTTCGCGACAAGGAAATCCCGTGGTTCCGCGTGGCCGAAGGCAGCTTCGACAACTTCATGGCGACGGCGGGCCAGCCGGCGGGCTGACGCCGGCAGCCTTGCAGCGGGCTGCCAGTTCGCCCGATCGTCGGGCGGTCCGCATCCCGCGGCGGCATGCGTGAGGTAGGCGCTCTTATATATACTGGCCGCATCCGTCGCGCTGGGCGACGCAAGCAATGAATTCCATGCGCACACGCATCAAGATCTGCGGCCTGACCCGCGAAGAAGACATTGACGCCGCCGTTTCGGCCGGCGTCGACGCCATCGGCTTTGTCTTCTACCCCAAGAGCAAGCGCTGCCTGACGCCCACCCGCGCCGCGCAACTGCGCCGCGCGGTGCCGGCGTTCGTCGACGTGGTGGCCCTGTTCGTGAACCCCGATCCGGCGGACGTGCAGGCCGTGCTGGACCAGGTCGGCCCGGAACTGCTGCAGTTCCATGGCGATGAATCCCCGCAAGACTGCGCGCGCTACCACCACCGCTACCTGCGTGCGTTTCGCGCAGGCGCCCCGGGCCTGGATACGGCCGAAGACCTGGCGTCCTGCTGCCGCGCCTACGGCGAAGCCGCCGGCTGGCTGTTCGACAGCTACAGCGCTGGCTACGGCGGCAGCGGCCACGGCTTTGACCACGCGCTGCTGTCCGACGTGAAGGCCGATCCCGTGTCGCGCCCGCTCATCCTGTCCGGCGGATTGACCCCCGACAACGTCGCCGCCGCGGTCCAATCCGTGCGCCCGTGGGCCGTCGATGTGAGCAGCGGCGTCGAGGTCGAGCAAGGAATAAAAAGTTCTGATAGAATCTCGTTCTTCGTTGCTGCGGTGCACGCCGCAGACGCGAAAAAGTAAGAAGGTTTCTAGTGCTTGGCGTGCCCTTGGGCAGGTCGTTGCAGATGAAGAATCAGGCGCAGGTAAATACCAAAGCGAAGATTCTGGAACGCAACAAAAACAGCAAAAAGTTTGAAAAGACGATTTGCACAGTTTAAAAAAGCACTATATAATTCTTCTTCTTTGCAGGCGGTTAGCTCAGCTGGTTAGAGCGCCACGTTGACATCGTGGAGGTCGTTGGTTCGATTCCAATACCGCCTACCAAATTCCTGCAAAGTGGTGCTTGATAGAGCTAGTCAAGCACCGCCAAAAAAGCCGCGACAGTCTAAGACTTCGCGGCTTTTTGCTTTGTGGCGAAGATTATGCAGAATCAAGGATTATTGATTCCGCCGCACCGCTTAAAACGCATCCGACATTTTCGGGCGTGCCTACATAATGTCGGGGCGTAGCGATTAATTCGCCAGCGCTTGGCGATCGGCAATCAGCCATCCACCCGCAAACACCGCTGCGCCATCTCCATATAGTGCGCAATCGGCGGCGTATCCAATCCCACCACCTTCGCCAGATCGTCATACCGGCGCAGCCGCACCGCGGCCAGCGCGTGCGGCTGACAGGCGAACGTCTCGGCTTGTTCGGCGGTGAATACGCCGCCTTGCAACGCCAGGCTCTGCACCGAGGCGGGCGACAGGGTGTCCAGGTAGGCGGGTTCGATCGCGCCCAGGTAGCGTTTGGCCGCGACGTGCAGACGCACGGGGGCGGTGACGTCGTCGCTGAACAGCGTGGCCAGGGCGTCGGCGGCGACTTCCTGGTGGCGCATGTCGGTGGTGATGCTCTCGGCCAGCATGAGGTGGCCGACGTCGTGCAGGAAGGCGGCGACGATCACGGCCTCGGATTCGCCGGCCTGTTCGGCCAATTGCGCGCATTGCAGCGCGTGTTCGGTCTGGCTGATGGCTTCGCCGCCGTAGTAGGCGGCGCCGTGGTGGGCGAACAGGGTTTCGATAGTGGGAAGGGTCAGCATGGCGCAGCCTCGGCGTTGGGAAGTTGCACGAGACGATAGCGCTTTGCAGTGACATCTAGATGACTAGAGCATGTTGCGCAGATCGATTCTGCCCGCCCTGGCGCGGCCCCTATCGATGATAGTCTTGGGCTTCACCCGGGATGATTCATGCATAGACTGCTCCTTCGCGTTGCCCCCCTGATTGCCTCCCTGTCACTTGCCGGCTGCCTGGCGACTGCGCCGGTTGCGCCGCAGTCGCGCGTCGACGAGATTCCGATGTACGGGGGCATGGATCGATCGGCCCCTGACATCAAGGCCGCCGACGACAAACTCACGGCGGACGCGAGCCGCGCGTTTGGGTCACCCGCTCGCGCAGCGCAGGCCTGGATCGAGCAGGGGTATCGGTTTTACCGGGCCGACCAACTCGGCATGGCGACGCGGCGCTTCAACCAGGCCTGGCTGATGGATACGCATAATCCCGAGGTCTATACCGGCTTTGCCGCGGTGCTGCACGATCAGGGCAAGTATTGCGACGCCATGAAAATGATGGAGACGGCGCTGAGCCTGAAGCCGCCTTCATTCCAGGGCAT
>PJUB01000380.1_pt1 | contig 20340 bp, 18 predicted proteins | sample 1512141 | NCBI WGS metagenome assembly PJUB01 (sample SAMN08177677, study PRJNA422409) | Soil metagenome, whole genome shotgun sequencing project. | isolation source: Soil enriched on filter paper: alkali lignin treatment | place: USA: Madison | collected 2015-01-15 | reverse complement strand
CCGCGTTGCGCGAGGCCACCGCCATGCCGAGCGCGGCCGAGATCGAGGTGGACGAGTGCGCGGTGCCGAAGGCGTCGTACTCGGATTCGCTGCGCTTGGGAAAGCCCGAAATGCCGCCCTGCTGGCGCAGCTTGGCCATGCCGGCGCGGCGGCCGGTCAGGATCTTGTGCGGGTAGGACTGGTGGCCCACGTCCCAGACGATGCGATCATGCGGCGTATCGAAGACCTGGTGCAGCGCCAGCGTGAGTTCCACGGTGCCCAGGTTCGACGACAGATGGCCGCCGGTCTTGGAGACCGACTCCAGCACGAAGCCGCGCAACTCGTCGGCCAGCCGCTTGAGCTCGCGACGATCCAGGCGCTTGAGGTCTGCCGGGGATTGAATGCGGTCCAGTAAATCTGTCGTCATGCTTGTATGGGGTTCGTTTGCCCGGCCTGCAGTCAGCCCGGACGGGTCACGGTTCAGCGATCTCGAAGGACGATGAAATCTGCCAGCTGGGCCAGGCGCATGCCGGCGTCACCCAGCGGTTCAAGCGCGGCCAACGCGGTTTCGCGCAGTTCGCCGGCGAAAACACGGGCCTCGTCCAGGCCCAGCAGCGACACGTAGGTGGGCTTGTTTTCGGCGGCGTCCTTGCCCGGGGTCTTGCCCAGGCTGGCGGAATCGGCAGTGACGTCGAGAATGTCGTCCACCACCTGGAAGGCCAGGCCCATCGCTTGCGCGTAGACATCCAGCGCCTGACGCGAAGCCGAGCTGGCGCCCGCCACGATGCCGCCCAGCGCCACGCTGCACGCCAGCAAGGCGCCGGTCTTCATGCCGTGCATCATTTGCAGTTCGTCGCGCGACAGCGCCCGGCCGACACTGAACAGGTCGATGGCCTGCCCGCCGGCCATGCCCTGGCTGCCTGCCGCGCGCGCCAGCGACTGGGTCGCCTGCACGATCAGGGCAGGCGCGATCGGCATGGACGCCAGCAGGTCGAAGGCGAGCGGCTGCAGCGCATCGCCGGCCAGCATGGCGGTGGCTTCGTCGAATTGCACATGGGTGGTGGGGCGGCCGCGGCGCAGGACGTCGTCATCCATGCAGGGCAGGTCGTCGTGCACCAGGGAATAGGCGTGGATCAGTTCGACCGCGGCTGCGGCGCGATCCAGCGAGGCCTCGACGGCCAGCACGCTGCCGCTGACCGGGCAGGCCTGGCCTGCGGCGTAGACCAGCGCGGCACGCACCCGCTTGCCGCCACCGAGGACGGCGTAGCGCATGGCTTCATGCAGGCGGGCAGGCGTGGCGTCGACGGGCGGCAGCAGATCGTCGAGCACATCTTCGATGTGCCGCACACGGCCTTGCAACCACTCGGGGAAAGCGAGTTGAGTATGCTTCATCCGATTCTTATTCGTCATCCAGCGCCGCCGGGTCCAGGGGGCGCAGCAAATCGCCTTCCAGGACCTTTACCTGCTGTTCGGCCTGGGCCAAGCGGTCCTGGCAGACCCGCGTCAGCTCAACGCCGCGCCGATAGGCGGCCAGCGATTGCTCAAGCGGCAACGAGCCGTCTTCCATGGCCGCGACCAGCGATTCCAGTTCGGCCAGCGCCGTTTCGAAATCCTGGGGCAAGGGACGGTCGCCGGTCTGCGGATCAGCTTGTGTGGGTTTGGCCAAACGGGTCTCCGAGGGCGCTAGGGGTGGATCAATCCGTGAATTGTACGAGATACCAGGACCACGCCCCGATGCGCCACTTTGCTCAGTCGGACGAGCCCGCGAGCCCCGCGATGGCGGCCCGCAGTGCCGGCACCACCTGCGTGCGCAGGCCGGCTTCGGGCAACAGGCCCGCGGGGCCGCCACAGCTCATGACGAATACCCCTTCGCCCGTGACGGACGTGAACGGGACCGCCACCGCATTGATGCCGGACTGCCATTCGCCGATGGCGAAGCAGCAGCCGGTGTCGGCCAGCTCGGCGCGTGCGCGTTCGATCGCCGCCGCCACGGGCGCAGCCGCGCCCAGACGGTCCAGCACCTCGGCGCAGGCGGCGGGCGGCAGGCTGGCCAGGTAGGCCCGGCCCATGGCGCTGTCCAGGCTGGCGCGGTAGCCCACCGGCAGGCGCAGGTACAGCGCGGACGAGCCGTGGATGGCCTCGACGTAGGTCATGGCGTCGCCGTCGAACGCGCCCAGCGCCACCGCGCCGCCGGTTTCCCGCGCCAGGTCGGTCATCGACGCCTTGGCCAGCTCGCGCACTTCCAGCCCGGCCAAGAGGCCAAAGCCCAGCGCCAGCACGCCATAGCCCGGCGAATACTTGCCGGTGTCCGGGTGGTAGCGCAGGTAGCCCAGCTCGGTGAGGGTGTAGGTGATGCGGCTGATGGTGGGCTTGGGCAGGCCGGTCAGGCGGGCCAGGTCCAGATTGCCCAGCGCGGCCACGCCGGGCCGAAAGCAACGCAGGACTTCCAGCCCGCGCGCCAGCGCGGTGATGAAGTCGGGCGACACCGGCCCCTCGCCCACGGCGCCGGCCCGCTTGCGGCGGGCGGGGGCGCTCAGCTCCAGCTTCTGGTCTGGCTTGGCGGCGGGATGGGGGATGCGCTTGGGGTCAGAAAAAGATTGCATTTCTATTCGCTTCGTTTTTATAGTTTATTTCGAATGCCAAAACTAAATTCCAATATACGGAATATTAAACGTGATTTCAAGGGGAAAACATGATTCGCAAACGCTACAAATTCCTGGCCGCCCTGCTGCTCGGCGTGGCCGCCCTGGGCGGCGCCCAGGCCGACACCTATCCGTCGCGCCCCATCAAGGTGGTGTCGCCCTTCCCGGCCGGCGGCGCCACGGACGTGCTGACCCGCGTGCTGGCCGAACGCATGGCCAAGACGCTGGGCCAGCCGATGATCGTCGAGAACAAGGCCGGCGCGGGCACCTCGATCGGCGCGGCCTTCGTCTCGCGTGAAGCGCCGGATGGCTACACCATCCTGATGGCCACCAATTCCACCCTGGTGACCAACCGCTATCTGTATAAGGAACTGCCCTACGATCCCGACGGCTTTGCGCCGATCGGCATGGTGGGCATCGGCCCGCTGGTGCTGCTGTCCAGCCCCAAGCGGCCGTTCAACAGCACCCAGGACATCGTGGCCTACGCCAGGCAGAACCCGGGCAAGCTGACCTTCGCCACGTTCGGTGCCGGCACCTCGTCGCACCTGGCCGGCGAACTGTTCAAGCAACGCGCGGGTATCGACATCCTGCACGTGCCGTTCAAGGGCGCGACCCAGGCGCTGCCCGCCCTGATCAGCGGCGACGTGGACCTGTTCTTCGACATGGTCGCCACCGGCATGCCGCAGGCCGAGGCCGGCAAGGTCAAGGTGTTCGGCATCACCAGCCCCACCCGCCTGGCCACCGAACCCAATCTGGCAACGCTGGCCGAACAGGGCTACCCCGCGTTCGACATGACCGCCTGGTTCAGTTTCGTGGCGCCCAAGGGCACGCCCGCGCCGGTGCTGGACAAGTTGCAGACGGCGCTGACCGAGACGCTGAAGGACGAGGCGGTGCGCAAGCGCCTGCTGGACATGGGCATCGACCCGCGCTCCGGCACCGCAGCCGAGCTGGACAAGCAGGTCAAGACCGAACAGCCCATCGTGTCGCAATTGATCAAGCACGCCAACATCGTGCTGCAGTAAGTCTTGCGGCACTCCGTCACGCGGCAACAAGACTGCCCGCGCGGTTTCCTGAAAAAACAGGCCCTAACGCCTGGATACAGAACCCGCGCCGCCCCGGCTGCTAAGGTGAAAAACGAAGGCGGGCGCCCCGCCCGCCCCCGTTACACCGACGCCCGGGAGCCCGATGCCACAGACCGATGACCGCTACGCCCGACTGGATGCCGCCCGTTGGCTGGCCGCCGCCGCGGTGGTGCTGCTGCACAGCGCCGCCCTGATCGTCAGCGACCCCTCGGCCTACGGCCACGGCGCCTGGCAGGCCGCCAATCTGTATGACTCGGCGGCCCGCTGGTGCGTGCCGGTGTTCGTGATGGTCAGCGGCGCGCTGCTGCTGGACCCGTCCAAGCCGCAGGATGCGCGCCGGTTCTACACCCGGCGCATGGCGCGGATCTGCGCGCCGCTGGTGTTCTGGACCCTCTTCTACCTGCTGTGGCGCACGGGCCTGGACTGGTGGGACGACGGCCGCGTGGACGTTTCGTTCTGGCCCCGCAAGGTCGCCCAGGGCGAGCCCTACTACCACCTCTGGTACCTCTACATGATCGTGGGCCTGTACCTGTTCGCGCCCCTGGTGCGCGCGCTGTACGTGCGCAGCACGCCGCAATCGCGGTCGTTGTGGGTGGTGGGCATCCTGGGGCTGGCCATCCTGGAAGCGTTGTACCGCCGCGCATTGGGCGCCCAGCCGGGCTTTTTCCTGACCTGGTTCCTGCCCTACCTGGGCTACTTCGTGGCGGGGCGCCAGATCTTCGATGGCGAAATGCGCATCCCGCGTCCCGCATGGGTGCTGGCCGCCAGCGTGGCCGCCACCGCCCTGGGCGTGCACATGATGTCCAACGGCCATACGCTGGACACCTACTTCTACGACTACTTCAGCCTGACCGTGCCGTTCATGTCGCTGGCCGCGTTTCAATGGATCGTGTCGTCGCCCCGGCTGCCGCGGCTGGCCGCGCTGGCGCCGCTGACCTTCGGCGTGTATCTCATCCACCCGGTGTTCCTGGACCTGGCGCATCGCGCCGGTGCCTTCGGCGGCGGACGCAACGACGCCTGGGCCGTTCCCCTGCTGACCCTGGCCGTCTTCGGATTGTCGGCGGCCAGCAGCTGGCTGATGAGACGCCATCCGGCCACGCGCAGGCTGGTCTGAAAAACCTACGCGGCGAAGGGTTAATCGGCGGGCTGAACGGCGGGTTGATCGGCTTTTGCGCCAGGTCAAATCGGGGTGCCCCGATCTTCACCAAGCTTCACCGATCTTCACGGGCGTGGGGAAAAGGGTTGGGGTACAATTTGCGGCCCCAAGCTCAAGCCGTACTGGCTTTTCATCGCCGGGCCGCCCCGAGAACGACGCCCCCGGTGAGGGGCACTCAGCCCACAGACCTGCGGCGCTTTGGGGGAAATATTCATCCGAGCGGAGGGAATCATGACCGACATCGGTCGGATGGCACATGTTGTGCCAGCTCGCACCCAGCTACCCGTCAGTGCTTATTTTGACGAAGCCCTCTTTGCCCGCGAGCAAGAACTCATTTTCAAGCAATCCTCGCAGTACGTCGGCCACCAGAAGCTGGTGCCGGACGTCGGGGATTGGCGTACGTTGGCGCAGGAAAGCGGAGGGCGCGTGCTGGTTCGCAACCAGCAAGGCGTTGAACTCATCTCAAATGTCTGCCGCCACCGCCAGGCATTGATGCTGGGCGGCCAGGCCGGCGACGTGACGGGCACCTGCAATTCGCACGGCAACCTGAAGGCCACGGGCGGCAACATCGTCTGCCCGCTGCACCGCTGGACGTACAACAACCAGGGTGAGTTGCTGGGCGCGCCGCAGTTCGACACGACGCCCTGCATGAACCTGCAGAAGTTCCGCCTGCGCGATTGCCACGGCCTGCTGTTCGAAGGCCCGCGCGATCCGGCCGCCGACATGGCGCCGCTGTTCTCGCGGCCCGAGTTCGATTTCGGCGACTACGTGCTGGACCACGTCGAAGTGCACCAGTGCAACTACAACTGGAAGACCTTCATCGAGGTCTACCTCGAGGACTACCACGTCGGCCCGTTCCATCCGGGCCTGGGCCGCTTCGTCACGTGCGACGACCTGACCTGGGAGTTCAACGACTGGTACAGCCTGCAGAAGGTCGGCGTGCACAACGCGCTGGCCCAGCCGGGTTCCGATGTGTACAAGCAATGGCACGACCGCCTGCTGTCGTTCCGCGAGGGTGACGCCCCGGATTTCGGCGCGGTCTGGGTCACATATTTCCCGACCCACATGATCGAGCTCTATCCGCACGTGCTGGTGCTGTCGACGCTCTACCCCAAGAGCCCGCAGGAAACCGTGAACGTGGTCGAGTTCTACTACCCCGAGGAAATCGCCGCCTTCGAGCGCGAATTCGTCGAGGCGCAGCGCGCGGCCTACATGGAAACGGCCATCGAAGACGACGAGATCGCCGAACGCATGGACGCCGGCCGCAAGGCCCTGATGCTGCGCGGCGTGAACGAGACCGGTCCCTACCAGTCGCCGATGGAAGACGGCATGCAGCACTTTCACGAGTGGTATCGCCGCATCATGCAGGAACGGCTGTAAAGCCCCCTTCATGACAAAAGGCCTTGCGATCGCAAGGCCTTTTTCTTTTGCTGCGGGCGCCCGCACACGATCAGCCGGCCGCCGCGTCAGCGCCCCAGCACGCCCGCCACGGTACGCTCGCCGATGGCCAGCCCCACCGTCATGCCCACGCCCGAATGCATCACCGCCACCGTCGTGGCCGTATCCACCGGCAGCACCGAGAACGGCGCCGGGCCGTGCGTGCCGTACACGCCCTGCCAACGCTCCAGCACCCGCAGCCGCGCGCCCAGCGCCTGCGACGCCAGGTCCAGCATGGCGTCGTCGATGGCCTCGTCGTTGAACGGCAACGCGTCCTGGCCGTAGCGATGCGAGTCGCCGATGATCAGTTCGCCATGCGGCGTGGGGCTGATCAGCAGATGGATGCCGTTTTCCAGCAGCATGGGGCTGCGCGCCTGGATCACGTCGCGCAGCGCCAGCGCCGACGGCAGGTCGGAAAACGCACCATAGTGCGCGCAGGACAGGCCCGTCAGCAGCGGCCGGTCCAACGCCATGGGACGCGTCTCGAACGCGGCGCGCAGCATCTGCAGGCGCGTCACTTCCAGGTTCAGCGGCGCAAAGTGCTCGGGCAACAGCGTCAGGTAGTCGTGCCCCGGGCAGACGAATACGTGCGAGCCCGCGAAGTCACCCGCGGTGGTCGCAACCTGCCCTTGTTCGACGGCGCGCGCCAGCGTGCCGGTGATGAATTGCACGCCCAGCGATTCGGCCAGGTAGCGGGTGATGGCGGGCAGCGCTTCGCGCGAATAGATCTGCAGGTCGTCCTGGCCATGCAGCGCGGCGCAGTGATGCGCCAACTGGCCGTCGTACAGCTTGGCCACTTCGCGGGCCGACAACAGTTCGGCGCGATAGCCTTCCTGGCGCAGCCGGGTCTGGGCGAATTCGTCCAGCACCTCGGCTTCGTCGGCGTTGCGGGCCAACACCAGCGCGCCGTTGGCGCGAACGTGGAACTGCGCCTTGTCGGCCAGTTCCAGCCACAGCTCGCGCGCCTGCTGGGCGTGCGACAGCATCATGCCCGGCGCCTGGCCGGTCACGATGACCTGGCCGAAGTTGCGGATGGTAGCGCCGTGCGCCTGGCGGCTGCGCTCGATCACGGCCACGGACAGGCCGCGCTTGGCGGCCGCCCAGGCATGCGCGATGCCGAGCATGCCCGCGCCGACCACGATTACGTCGAATTTTTTCATCTGAATGGCAATGCGAGAAGACTGGCGGGGGAAGCGCCCGCGGGCGCTTCCCGGCTTGCGGCCCGAAGGCTTACTTCTTCTTGGGCTCGGACTTGCCGTCGTAGCGGCGGGTCCACTCGGCGATGATGCGTTCGCGATTGGTGGCGGCCCAGACGAAGTCGTTCTTGATCATGCGCTTGGTCAGGTCGGCCGGCAGGTTGGGATTGGACGTGGCGATCGAGGGAATCGCGAGCACGGCGAAGTTGGCCTTGTACAGCTCGTTGGCTTCGCGGCTGGCCGAGAAGTCAGCCAGCTTGCGCGCGGCTTCCAGGTTCTTGGTGCCCTTGACGATGGCGGTCGCTTCGACTTCCCAGCCCAGGCCTTCGGACGGGAACACGGCTTCGACCGGCGCGCCATCGGCCTTCAGCTTGGCGGCGCGGTAGTCAAACGACACGCCGATCGGGAATTCGCCGGCGGCTGCCATGTTGCAAGGCTTCGAACCCGAGTGCGTGTACGAACCGATGTTCTTGTGCAGGGCGTCCATGTAGGCCCAGCCCTTCTCTTCACCGAAGATCTGCAGCCACGCGCTGACGTCCAGGAAACCCGTGCCCGACGAGGCCGGGTTCGGCATGACGATCTTGCCGGCGTAGACCGGCTTGGTCAGGTCTTGCCACGAGGTGGGCTTGGGCAGCTTCTGCTTTTCGGCTTCGACGGTGTTAAAGCAGATGGCGGCGGCAAAGCCGTCCATGCCGACCCAGGTGGGCTCGGCCTTGGCATCGCGCATGTTGGCGGCGATCTGGTCCAGGCCCTTGGGGGCGTAGGGCTGCAGCATGCCTTCCTTGTCCATCAGGCCCAGCGAGGTGCCGGCCAGGCCCCAGATGACGTCGGCCTTGGGGTTGTTCTTCTCGGCCAGCAGCTTGGCGGTGATGATGCCGGTGGAATCACGGACCCACTGGATCTTGATGTCGGGATTGGCCTTTTCGAAGGCAGCCTGGTAGACCTTGATCTGGTCCGCTTCCAGCGCCGTATAGACGGTCAGCGAGGTTTCGGCGGACGCGGCGCCCATCGTGCCCATCAGGGCGGCGGACAGTGCAAGCAGCTTGAAGCGATTCATGAGGAAACTCCGTGGGTGAGCGGAAAAAAGCGTGAGTCGGGGCGCCACGGCGGGCGCATGCCTGCCGCGGTGCAGTGCGAAAAAGGGTTCAACGGTCGTTCGGTGGCGGCCTCAGGGACGCTGCCCCGCCGCCAGGCGGGTCTCGATATCGGCGATGACGCCGGGCAGGTCTGCCACGGTGTCGATCAGGTAATGCGGCGCGGCAGGGGCCAGTTCCTGGCTGGCGCGATCGCGCGCCTGCTGGCGGCCGGCGTCATCCAGGCTCAGGTATTCGTCCAGCGTCAGGCCGGCGGCGTTGCCGGACAGCAGCAGGCCGACCGTCCACATGCCGGCGCGGCGGCCTTCTTCGATGCCGGGGGCGGTGTCGTCGACCTTGATGCAGCCGGCGACGTCGGACAGGCCCAGTTCCACCACGTTCTTGAGCGCCATGGCGGGCGCCGGACGGGCTCGCGGCACGTCGTCGCTGGCGACGATGCAATCGGGTTCCAGGCCTTCGCTGGCGGCGCGTTCCACCACACGGCGCATCACGCTGCCGGGGTAGCCCGAGCACGAGCCGATTCTCAGGCCGCGCTGGCGCAGCGCGCGCAGCAGCTCGGCGGCGCCGGGGATGGCAGCCGAGTATTGCGCCACCTTGTCCAGTTGCATCGGCAGGAAGCGTTCGTAGATGGCGGTCACGTCGTCATCGGTGGGCAGGCGGCCGAACTGGGCCTGGTACTGCCGGGCGATGGCGGGCTCGTCGCAGAGGGCGCGGATGTGGTCCCATTTGCCCACGCCCATCGGGCCGCGGGCCTGTTCCAGCGTCACGTCCATGCTGAACTGCGCGAAGGCATCCACGAACACCTTGGTGGGCGCGAAGGAACCGAAGTCCACCAGCGTGCCGGCCCAGTCGAAAATCACCGCCTCCAGGCGGACGGGCAAGGGCGAAACAGTCATGAGGGTCTTCCTTCAGAAGTATTCAATCAAAAGGCGGCGGGACGGCGCCAGGCCTGGCTGCGCGCCACCAGGGCGCGGCTGGCCAGGTGCAGCGCCAGCGCCGCGACCGCCGAGCTGGCCATGATCACCGTGCACATGGCGGCGGCCGGACCGATGAAGCCGGCGTCATCCATGTTCAGCACCGCAACGGCGGCCAGCACCGTGTTCGGGCTGTACAGGAACACCACGGCCGACACGGTGGTCATGGCCGAGACGAACAGGTAGCGCGCCACATCCAGCGCGGCCGGCAGGCACATCGGCAGCGTCACGCGCACGAAGGTGGTCAGACGCGGCACTTTCAGCGAGGCGGACGCGGCTTCGAATTCCGGGTCCAGCGCGTTCAAGGCGGTCGCGGCCGTGAGGTGGGCGCTGGTGTAGAAGTGCACCACTGTGCACAGCACCAGCAGCGGCATGGTGCCGTACAGCAGGTTCAGCGGATTGGCGGGGCTGTTGAAGAAGAAGATGTAGCCCAGGCCCAGCACCAGGCCCGGCACGGCCATCGGCATCAGCGCCAGCATGCCGACCGTGCCGCGCAGCCCGCGCGCCACCGTGCCGCGGGCCGGCACCTTTTCCATCATCCAGGCGCCCAGGAACACCACCACGGTACCCAGCACGGCCGTGCAGAACGCCAGTTCCAGGCTGTTGCGCCAGGCCAGCCAGCCCCCGCCGTCCATATTGTCGAAATCGTACGAACGCAGCGACATCGACAGGTTGTACGGCCACATCTTCACGAACGAGGCCCACACGGCCACGCCGATGATCAACAGCAGGAAACCCGCCATCACGCCGGCCAGCAGCAGGAAGGCCGCGTCACGACGGCGGTTGACGCCCGCCGCGTAGGGCTGGGCGCGGCCGCTCATCTGGGCGCCCTGGCGGGCACGCAGGCGGCGGTCCAGCACGAAGGTCAGCACGGCGGGCAAGAGCAGCAGGATGCCGATGGCGGCGCCCTTGGGGAAGTTCAACTGGCCGACCACGGCCTTGTAGGCTTCCATCGCCAGCACGTTGTAGTCGCCGCCCACCACCTTGGGCACGCCGAAATCGGTGACGGTCAGCGTGAACACGACGCAGCAGGCCGAGAACACGGCATAGCGGGTGCCAGGCAGCGTCACCGTCATGAAGGTGCGCAGCGAGCCCGCGCCCATGGCGCGCGCCGCGTCGTACAGACGGCCGTCGGCCAGCGCCAGGCCGGTCAACAGGATCATCAGGGCATGCGGAAAGGTGTAGAAGACCTCGCCGGCCACGATGCCCCAGAAGCCATAGATGGTGGCGCCACCGAACAGGCCCTTGAGCAGGCCCTGGTTGCCCAGCAGGTACACCAGCGCAATGCCGGGCAGCAGCGACGGCGCCAGCAGCGGCAACAGCGCAATGGTGCGCAGGAGGCCCTTGCCGGGAATGCGGCTGCGGGTCAGCGCGTAGGCAAAGGCGTAGGCGCACGGCACCACCAGCATCATGGTGACCGCGCCTACGGTCAGGCTGCGCCCGACCATGGCGAGAAAGCCATCGGCGCCGATGATGCCCAGCACCACCGACAGGCCGGCCCAGTCGCCATTGCCGTCGGTCACGGACTTGACCAGGATGGCCGCCAGCGGCAGGGCCAGGAACAGCAGCAGGAACAGCGCCAGGGCGGCCTGCCCCAGCGTCAGGCCCAAGCGGCCGATCCAGCCCGGCAGGGGCCGGCGGCCCAGTGGCGCAGCGACGGGCACGGCGGGGGCGGCGGCGGGCGCGGGCACGGCGGGCGCGCTGGCCGGCACCGCGGAATCAAGCGTAGGCGCGAATCGCATGGCGCGGCAGCTCCACCCAGCAACGGCTGGCAGCGTGAGGGCCCAGCAAGGCGTCTCCGGTTTCGGGGGATACGATCGAATGCACCGTGGCGCCGGGCACGCCTTCCAGGCGCAGCGCCAGGCGGTAGCCGCGGCCCAGGAACACGCCGTCCAGCACGTCGGCCAGCATGGTATTGGGTTCTTCGGGACGCGCCACGCTCACGCGCACGGCTTCGGGGCGCACGAACAGCTTGCCCACGTTGCGCTCCAGCGCCTCGTCCACCGCCAGTTCCTGGCGGCCAACCCGGGCGCGGTGCGCATCGATGCGTTCGAACGGCAACCAGTTGGCTTCGCCGACGAAATCGGCGATGAAGGCCGACCCCGGCTGGCGATACAGTTCGCGCGGCGTGCCGAACTGCTCGATGACGCCGCCATTCATGACCGCGATGCGGTCGGCCATCACCATGGCCTCTTCCTGGTCGTGCGTCACCATCAGGGTGGTGATCGACAGGCGCTTTTGCAGCGCGCGCAATTCAATGCGCAGGTGCTCGCGCACCCGGGCATCCAGCGCCGACATCGGCTCGTCCAGCAACAACAGGGACGGCGACGGCGCCAGCGCGCGGGCCAGGGCCACGCGCTGCTGCTGGCCGCCGGAAATCTGCCCCGGATATTTATGCGAGGCGCCGGCCAGCCCGACCAGCGTCAGCATTTCCTCGACCCGGTCGGCCACGTGCTTGCGATGGGCGCGCTTGCCGCTCAGGCCATAAGCCACGTTCTGGGCGACGGTCAGGTTGGGAAACAGCGCGTACGACTGGAACAGGATGCCGTAGTCGCGCTCCTGCGGCTCGGCGTGGGAAATATCACGGCCGGACAGCAGGATCTTGCCGCTGTCCTGGCGTTCCAGCCCGGCAATGGCGCGCAGCAAAGTGGTCTTGCCGCAGCCGGAGGGCCCCAGCAGGCACACCAGCTCGCCCGCCCGAATATCCAGGGACACATCGGACAGCGCCGTGTGGGCGCCAAACCGCTTGACCAGGTTGCTGACCGACAGGAAGCCCCCGCGCTGCGCTCCGCTCTGGGGCGAAGCGCCCGTCGGAATCGTGTCTGTATCGCGTTGGGGCTGTAGGGGCATGGTGCCTCCGGTCTGGGAACGAAGGCAGTATGGAAGCCGCGTATTGAGTGTTTATGACACTTCGCGCAAATGCAGTAATAAAAACATCAAATTATTTTGGTGTACTGGCGGTCTTGCGCATTGCGTCCATTACCAGGCCCCAGAACACCGTGCTCGTCGCCGAACTGAAATCCTTCTATGCCGTGGCTCGCTGCGGCACCGTCACCAAGGCCGCCGCCCAGCTGGGCGTGAGCCAGCCCACGGTGACGGGGCAACTGCGCCAGTTGGAATCACGCTATGGCGTCGAACTGTTCCACCGCCAGGGCCGCGGCATGCGCCTGTCGGACGCCGGGCACAGCCTGATGCCCATGGTGGAAAAGCTGGTACAGCAGGAAACCGAGATCGATTTCCGGCTGCGCGACGCCAGCGACCTGCGCGAAGGCAACCTGCGAGTCGGCGCCACCGGCCCCTTCTACATCATGGATACGGTGCGGCGCTACAACCAGCGCTACCCGGGCATCGACCTGACGGTGACCATCGGCAATTCGCAAAGCATGCTGCAGGCGCTGCATGACTATCGCATCGAGATTGCCACGTCGTCATTTCTGATGGATGACAAGCATCTGTACCGCCGCCTGATCGCGGCGGACCCGATCCGCGTGGTCACCCACCGTGACCACCCGCTGGCCCGGCGCGGCCAGGTGGCGCTGGCGGACCTGGCCGACCACGCGCTGCTGCTGCGCGAGCCTGGCTCGATGACCCGCCAATTGACGGAAGACGCCCTGCAGGCCGCCGGCGTCAGCGTCAAGCGCACGCTGGAAATCGGCAGCCGCGAATCGATCCGCCAGGCGATCCTGTGCGAACTGGGCATCAGCCTGATCCCGTCGCGTGAAATTCCCTCGCATCCCGATCTGGTCGCGCTGGACATCCAGGGCGCGGACATCGTGATGCATGAATACCTGTACTGCCTGCGCGAGCGCCAACCGGTGCAGCTTATCGCGCGCTTTCTGGAGATGGCGCCGGCAGCCGGCTGATCCACGGATCACTGCCCGCCTCTTCCCCTTGCGGCCACTCAGGAGACAAACATGGCCTTGACCTTGCAGGACATCGAGCAGCTTTTCCTGGAACGCGGGCACCGTTCCTATCATGGCGAATCCGTCAGTCATCTGCGGCATGCGCTGCAGACCGCGGCGCTGGCCGAACGCAACGGCGCCAACGCGCCGTTGATCACGGCCTGTCTGTTGCACGACCTGGGCCACCTGATCGCCGACCACCCCGACACTCCCACCCTGCGCGGCATCGACGACAAGCACCAGTATTTCGTGCTGCCATTCCTGCGCGGGCTGTTCAGTTCGGCGGTGCTCGACCCGATCCGGCTGCACGTGGAGGCCAAACGCTACCTCTGCTACGTGGAGCCGCAGTATGAAGCGTCGCTGTCGCAGGATTCGAAGCGCAGCCTGGCGCTACAAGGGGGCAGCTTCGATGCGGGCCAGGCGGTGGATTTCGCCAGCATGCCGGGCGCGCCGGATGCGATTCGGCTGAGGCGCTGGGACGACATGGCCAAGGTGCCCGGCCTGGCCACGCCGCCGCTGGACCACTTCCTGGAGATCGCCGAAAGCGTCTCGGGCCGGGTCAAGCTGGCGGCGGTCTGGTAAGACGAAAGGCGCTTATTCGCCCTTGGCCACCGGCCGGGACGGATCGCTGCACCATTCGCTCCAGGACCCCGGGTACAGGCGCGAACCGGACAGGCCGGCGATTTCCATCGACAGCAGGTTGTGGCAGGCGGTGATGCCCGAGCCGCACTGGTGCACGATGGCCTTGGGATCGCGGCCGTCCAGCAAGGCCGTGAATTCCTCGCGCAGCACGGCCGCGTCCTTGAAGCGGCCGTCGGCCTGCAGGTTCTGGCCGTTCGGGCGGTTCAAGGCGCCCGGAATGTGGCCGGCCACCGGGTCCATGGGCTCGACCTCGCCGCGGTAGCGGTTGGCCGCACGCGCATCGATTACGGTAAAGGCGGGCTGGGCGATGTTGTCCAGCACGGCTTTCGCGTCGACGCTGCCCACGAGCGGGGCACCCGGCGCCACCGGCGCGCCCGCCTGCACGGCCGGCGCGGGCTCGGTCGCGGTGGGCAGGCCGGCGGCCACCCAGGCCTGCCAGCCGCCGTCCAGCACCGCGACCTGGTCGTGGCCCAGCCAGCGCAGCATCCACCACAGGTGCGCGGCGTACATGCCGCCGCTGGCGTCGTAGGCCACCACCAGGGTCTGCGGCGTCACGCCGTGCGCGGCCATCAGTGCGCCGAATTGGGCGCGGTCGGGCAGCGGATGACGGCCGTTCTTGCCGGTACGCGCCGCGGCCAGTTCGGTTTCGTGGTCCAGGTAGCGGGCGCCGGGAACGTGGCCGGCGGCATAGGCCTCGCGGCCGGCGGCGTGGTTGATCAGGTCGTGGCGCACGTCGAACACGCGCACGTCCGCGGCGCCAAGGCGCGCGGCCAGGTCGGCTGCGGAAATCAGGGTCGTCGTCATCAGGCAGGCTCCTTTCGCTTCATCGGGTTCGCGGCGTCAGGCCGGCTTGGGGTCGCGCATGGTGCGCCAGACCGACAGCAGGCCCGCCGAAATGATCAGGCCCATGCCGGCCCAGGCCAGGCCATCCAGGGTGTCACCCCAGAAGCCCATGCCGATCAAGGCCGCGAAGATAATCGTGCTGTATTGCAGGGCGGCGGTCAGCAGCGCCGACCCCATGCCGAACGCGCGGGTCATGGCCAGTTGGCCGAACAGCCCTGCCACCCCCACGCCCAGCAACGATGCGTAGCCGGTCCAGTCGGCGTGGCCCCAGCCCTCGAAGCCCAGGCCGGCGAAGCTGGACGCGCAGACCGCCACCGAGAAGAACAGGACCGTGCGCCATTCGGGTTCGCCGATGCGTCCCAGTTGGCGGATCTGCATCATGGCGATGGCGGACATGGCGCCTGCGCCCAGGCCCAGCAAGGCGGCCAGCCACTGGTCTTCGTTGATGCTGGGACGCAGCACGGCGATCACGCCCAGGAAGCCCAGCGCCACGGCGGCGATGCGCACCGGGTCGCGCTGCGCCCCACCCCACCCCAGCATCCAGCAGGCAATGAACAGCGGTGCCGTGTAGTTCAGGCTGGTGGCGGTGGCCAGCGGCAGGTGGGCAATGGCGAAAAAGCCCAGCCACATCGAGGTGACGCCGGACAGGTTGCGCCAGATGTGCAGCTTCCAGCTGGTGGGAACGATGGATTGGCGGCCGGCGCGGGCCCAGAGCAGCAGCAGGATCACCGACGGCAGGCCCCGGAACAGCACCACCTGCGGCAGCGACGCGCCATGCTCGGTGCCCAGTTTCACGAACGAGCCCATGACGGCGAACATGGCGGACGCCAGCAACATCCAAAGTGCCTGCATGGGGGGATTGCGCTCAGGTGAAAGTGAGGGGGAATAAGGGAAAGCGATACTATACTCTCCGTCACCGGACGCGGCGCCGCCAGTCGGGGAACTGGCGCGGCGCCGCACAGTCAAAGCCGGGGTATTTCCCGCTCGCAGAGGAACAAAAAAACATGAAACGCATTGTCCTGTTCGTCATCACCAACCTGGCCGTCATGCTCGTGCTGTCGGCCACGCTACGCATCCTGGGTGTAGACCGCTACATCACGGCCAACGGCCTGAACCTGAACGCCCTGTTGATCTTCTCGGTGGTCGTCGGCTTCACCGGCGCGATCATCTCGCTCCTGATCAGCAAGCCCATGGCCAAATGGAGCACCGGCGCCCAGGTGCTGGATCCGAACGCCCCGCGCAACCAGCGCGAAGCCTGGCTGCTCGATACCGTCCACCAACTGGCCGACCGCGCCGGCATCGGCCGTCCCGAAGTCGCCATCTACGACGGCGCGCCCAACGCCTTCGCCACTGGCGCCTTCAAGAACGACTCGCTGGTCGCCGTGTCCACCGGCCTGCTCGAAAGCATGAGCGAAGAAGAAGTCGCCGCCGTGCTGGCCCACGAAGTGGCTCACATCGCCAACGGCGACATGGTCACCCTGACCCTGATCCAGGGCGTGGTCAACACCTTCGTCGTGTTCCTGGCCCGGGTCGTCGGCTACTTCATCGACCGCGTCGTGTTCAAGAACGAACGCGGCATCGGCCCCGGCTACTACGTCACGGTGCTGGTCTGTGAGATCATTTTCGGCATCCTGGCCTCGATCATCGTGGCCTGGTTCTCGCGCCAGCGCGAATACCGTGCCGACGCCGGCTCGGCCCACCTGATGGGCGCCCGCGAACCCATGATCCGCGCCCTGGCCCGCCTGGGCGGCCTGGAACCGGGCGAGCTGCCCAAGTCGTTCGAAGCCTCCGGCATCACCGGCAAGGGCGGCCTGGCGGCCATGTTCGCCTCGCACCCGCCGATCCCGGCCCGCATCGCCGCCCTGCAGAACGCCCGCGTGATCTGATCGCTGCCCCCCCGGGGCCGTGGCAGCCGCCACGACCCCGGGCATGAAAAATGGCCCCTTGAGCGATCAAGGGGCCATTTTGCCTGGCGTGCGTGGCATCAGCACTCGACGATGTTCACCGCCAGGCCGCCGCGCGCCGTTTCCTTGTACTTGGTCTTCATGTCAGCGCCGGTTTCGCGCATGGTCTTGATGACAGAATCCAGCGACACATAGTGCTGGCCGTCGCCGCGCAGCGCCATGCGGGCCGCGTTGACCGCCTTGATGGACGCCATGGCATTGCGCTCGATACAGGGAATCTGCACCAGGCCGCCCACCGGGTCGCAGGTCAGGCCCAGGTTGTGCTCCATGCCGATCTCGGCGGCGTTCTCGACCTGCTCGACCGAGCCGCCCAGCGCAGCCGCCAGGCCTCCCGCCGCCATCGAACACGCCACGCCGACTTCGCCCTGGCAGCCGACCTCGGCGCCCGACAGCGACGCGTTGTACTTGTACAGCAGGCCCACGGCCGCCGCGGTCAGCAGGAAATCGCGCACGCCTTCGCGGTTGGAGCCGGGGACAAAGCGGTCGTAGTAGTGCAGCACCGCCGGGATGATGCCCGCCGCGCCGTTGGTGGGCGCCGTGACCACCCGGCCGCCTGCGGCGTTTTCCTCGTTGACCGCCATGGCGTACAGATTGACCCAGTCCATCACCGACAGCGGGTCGGACAGCGTGCGCTCGGCGCGCTGGGTCAGGTTGCGGTACAGCTCGGGGGCGCGGCGGCGCACCCGCAGCGGACCGGGCAATTCGCCGTCCGCCTCGGGGTAATTGATGCCACAGCCGCGCGAGACACAGTCCTGCATGACCTGCCAGATGCGGTCCAGGCCGCCTGAAATCTCGCCGGCGTCGCGCCAGGTGAGTTCGTTCTGCATCATCAGCTGCGCCACCGACAGGCCGCTTTCGCGGCACATGCCCAGCAGCTCGCGACCGGTGCGAAACGGATACGGCAACTGGTCGTGCGCCGCGATGACCTGGCTGTTGGACGCGCCCGCCGTCACCACGAAGCCCCCGCCCACCGACAGGTAGCGGGCCTCGCGCAGCGATTCGCCGTTGGCGTCGAAGGCGTGGAATTTCATGCCGTTGGGGTGCTCGGCCATGGCTTCGCGGCGGTAGAACATCATGTGTTCCTTTTCCACGAACGGCACCGGGTAATGGCCCAGCAGCGGCAACTGGCGGCTGGCGCGCACCGACGCGATCATACCGGCGATGGCCGCCGGGTCGACCGTGTCGGGGGCCTCGCCCATCAGGCCGAGCAGCACCCCCTTGTCGGTGCCGTGGCCCTTGCCCGTGGCGCCCAGCGAGCCGTAAAGCTCGGCGCGCACATTGGCCACCTGCGGCAACAGGCCGTCGCGTTCCAGGCCCTGCGCGAACAGCAAGGCGGCCCGCATGGGGCCGACCGTATGGGAACTGGACGGGCCTATGCCTATTTTGAACAGATCGAATACGGAAACGGCCACCAGAACTCCCATGCATCCACGAATGATCCGGCAATGATACGCGTAAGCCCCGGCCGCGCGCAGCAAAGCCCTGCGGGGCGTATGCTGTATTGCAGGGACGGGTTTCCCCACCCGCCCCGGCATGCGATCATTACAGAATTATTTCTTGTCATAAAAAGAATGGAACGACTCCAGGATGTCCGGACTTATCACCCTGCTTGACTTCGCCGGCTACGTCGCCCTGCTGCTTTGGGGCGTGCACATGGTCCAGACAGGCGTGCAGCGCGCCTTCGGCGCCGCCCTGGGCGCCGCATTGGGCCGGGCCCTGGGCACCCGCCTGCGGGCCTTTGCCGCCGGCCTGGGCATCACCGCCGCCCTCCAGAGCAGCACCGCCACCGGCTTGATGATCACCGGCTTCGCCGCCGGCGGCGTCGTCGGCCTGGTCCCCGCCCTGGCCGCCATGCTGGGTGCCAACGTCGGCACCACGCTCATCGTCCAGCTGCTGTCGTTCGACCTGACCTCGCTGGCCCCCATTTTGATCCTGGCCGGCGTATGGATGTTCCGCCGCTACCCGCCGGGACGCACCCGCGACCTGGGCCGCGTCTTCATCGGCCTGGGCCTGCTGCTGCTGTCCCTGCACCAGCTGGTCGAACTGTTCGAACCCTTCCAGACCGCCCCCATGCTGGGCATGGTCCTGGACGCCCTCGCCACCCAGCCCGTCGCCGCCGTGCTGCTGTCGGCCGCCTTCACCTGGGCCGCCCACTCCAGCGTGGCCGTCGTGGTGCTGGTCATGTCGCTGGCCAGCCACCACATGGTCGCCCCCCACGTCGCCTTCGCCCTGGTGCTGGGCGCCAACCTGGGCACCGCCATCAACCCCATGATCGAAGGCGTCACCGGCGACGACCCCGCCGCCCGCCGCCTGCCCCTGGGCAACCTGCTGACCCGCGTGCTGGGCGTCCTGGCCGGCCTGGTGCTGCTGCCCTGGCTGCAACCGCTGATGAGCGACCTGTCCAGCGACCCGGCCCGTGCCGTCGCCAACTTCCACACGCTCTTCAACGCCGTCATCGCCGTGGCGTTCCTGCCGCTTCTGGCCCCCTACGCCGCGCTGCTCACCCGCTGGCTGCCCAAACGCGCCGACCCCAACGACCCGGCCCGCCCCCAATACCTGGACGAATGGGCCCACGACGTCCCCGCCGTCGCCCTCGGCAACGCCGCCCGCGAAGCCCTGCGCATGGCCGACATGCTGCAGACCCTGCTGCTGTACGCCCGCGCCGGCTTCAAACGCGACAACCGCCACCGCATGGTCCAGGCCCGCCAGCTCGACGGCGCCCTCGACAAGCTCGAAAACGCCATCACCACCTACCTGGCCACCCTGGACCAGGAAAACATGACGCGCGACGACCTGCAGCGCATGGATGACATCCTGGCCTTCATCAGCAACATCGGCCACGCGGGCGACATCGCCCACCACGGCCTGCTCAGCCACATCGCCAAGCTGCGCAAGCAGGGCTGGACCTTCTCGCCCGAACAACGCGCCAGCCTGGACGACACGCTGGGCGAACTGATCTCCAACCAACGCCAGGCCGCCGCCCTCTTCGTCAACGACGACCTGCGCCAGGCCCGCGCCCTGGCGGGCGAAAAAGCCCGTTTCCGCACCATCGAAACCCAGGCCGCCGACACCCACCTGCAAAAAATCAAGTCCGGCCAGGTAGACGCCGCCGAAGTCGGCGCGCTCTACCTCGACATCCTGCGCGACATGAAGGGCATCAACTCCCACCTGGTAGGCGCCGCCGCCTACCCCCTGCTCGCCCGCCACGGCGAACTCCTCCCCAGCCGCCTGCGCGAATCGGAGAGTTGACAGCCCCCACGCCGCGCGCTTCGCGCTTGCTGCCCCCCGAGGGGGCTGCCCGGCCTTCGGGCGGCCGGGCGGCAATGGAATGTGGACCCCCACGCCGCACACGCTTCGCGTGCTTGCTGCCCCCCGGGGGGGCTGCCCGGCCTTCGGGCGGCCGGGCGGCCGGGCGGCAATGGAATGTGG